>JACCDW010201993.1_pt1 | contig 11419 bp, 11 predicted proteins | sample 7449781 | NCBI WGS metagenome assembly JACCDW01 (sample SAMN15323449, study PRJNA562643) | freshwater metagenome | isolation source: river surface water | place: USA:Blue River Watershed | collected 2017-08-18
AAGACAATTGAAATCACCAGCTCGCAAGTCAACGATGCCCTGATGGATCCACTTTCCGAAGTGGTGGATGCTGTGAGAACGGCTCTTGAAAAAACTCCACCTGAATTGGCTTCTGACATTGTCGACAATGGAATCGTGCTCACCGGCGGTGGCGGTTTGCTTGCCAATCTCGATGTCTTGCTTCGCGAAAGAACAGGTCTGCCAGTTTCGATTGCAGAAGATCCTTTGACTTGCGTGGTTCTGGGATCAGGTCGAGTTCTGGAAGAACTTGATTTGCTCCGACAGCTCACAGTGGATTGATATCCGATGATCGAAGTGGATGTCCGATCGATCGCTCTGTTTTTCTTTTATGCTCTGATGGATGAGCACAAAGCGATCGAAGCGGCTTCCGGCGCAGTTCAGTTGTGCAAAGAAAAAGTCTCTCAACAAAGTGGAATCAGTTCTTCAGCAGCTCTTGTCTGGTCCACCCATTCTGTTTGGCAAAAATTCCGACAGCGCTATGAAAAAGGAAAGCACCACTACAGCCCCGAAACGGGTTGGATTTTTCCCGAAGAAATCGATTTAGGTCCTTGGAAGGAATTCCAAAAAATTTCTCCAGAAGAAGAATTTTTGGCCATGATTTGGTCGCAAATTCTGAAAATTTCAGATGAAGATGTGGCTGTTGGCCTTGGAATTTCTGTTGGGACTTTGAGATACCGAGTTGGCAAAGGACTCAAGAGGCTGGGGTCTTTGACAAAACCCATGAAAGTTAAAAATCCGACGATTTTGGAAATGTTTCGGCCATGAGCGATTTCTTTTATTCCAAAAAAGGCCAGCGCAAAATTGATTCTTTCGTGGGAAAAGAACTTCTCTATGATTTCGTCTCGGGGAAACTGGACGCCGAACGCCTCAAGGCGATGAAAGAGTTTTTGGCTGCAGACAACTCCGCCAAAGCTGATTTGCAGAAAATGCAAGATGGCCTGAACTACATTTCTCAACTGGCTGGAACTCAGATTTCTGACTCTTTGAAAGAGAAAGTCAGCACTCCCACAAATTACACTCAGCTGTTGTTGCAAAAGCTCCGTTTCGAAGATTGGCCTGCAGGCTTGAGAATGGGAATTGAAGCCACGATTGTCGCTCTTGGAATTTCAGTCTTAGCTGTTTTGATTCCTTGGCACAAACTGATGGATTTGAAGTTTGGCTCTCCAGAAGTTGTCCTGACCGAAGTGGATAAAGGCTTTGTCGAAAAACCAGTTGGCGAAGCCGTCACGACAGCAAAAGAAGACCTCGTTTATCCAGATGATGGGGCTCCGACGACAACTTTGAAAACGGTCGCCGAAGTGGCGCCCCCTATCCCAGTGACGACCACCACAACAACGACGCTTCGGGTGGCTGAAAACAAAACCAAGCCTAGCGCTCCCGCACCTGCAGAATTGGCAGCAACAGCTTCGATCGCCGGTTCTGAAAAGCGCCAAGGCGAGCTTTATCGTGGAGTTGTCGCTGTGACTAATGTGCAGGCGGTCACTCCCAAATTGGTCGAAAAAGTTCTGGAGCTGGGAGGACGCAAAGCCGGCCAAGTCGACTTGGGATGGAACAAGAGCGGGAAGAGCTCCTACTTTCACTTCACGATGCCGGCCGGACGATACGACGAACTTTTGTTGGTTTTCAAAGAGTATGGATTGCTGAAAATTCAAAAAGAGAAGCACGAGCGCATCATGCCTGAAGGAATCATGCGCTTGATCATCACGGTCGACGAAAAACAGTAGAGACACGATGGCGCCAAAAAAGAAAAAAGCCCGAAGATCCCTGCGCACGATTTTGATTGTGTGGTTTCTTTTGTTCTCTTTGACGCCATTGGTTTTTGTCACTGGTTATTCGGTTAAAAAGTACGAGCTGGCGATCGACAATGAATTGTCCCAGCGTCTTGCGGGAAATGCCCGTGAAGTCAGTGTGATTCTCAGCGATTTCTATTCAGCACTCAGTCAGAAGCGCGATCGCTATGTCCGCGACAATGGATTGATTTATCATATGTCGACGGCCGATTCAGCGTCCTTAAAGACTTTGGGAATGAGTTGGCTTCGCTCTGATTTTGTTTCCAGTCTCAGCTTTTTCAATCGCGACGGGCGCATGTTGACCTCTTTGTTTAAAGACTCCAAAGGGGAGTTGCGAGATTTCATTCCTCAATCGAATAGTCCCATTTATCTGTCGGACCAAAACCTCGTCAAACTCAAGTCTGTGAAAGAGTACGCATTCATCGAGTTTTCCAACAATCAAAAGCTGTCGCTGATTCTTTTCTCGAAAGTCACGGGTTCTGGCGGCCGGCATGTGGGTTATCTTGAGCAAGTCGTGGACATCGATCAGACTTTCTTGGAGAGATTGAAACAGCGAATGAAGCTGGAAATGCTTCTGATCCGACCTTCTGGCCAAGTGACTGTGGCAACGCATCCGGATTTTTACTTGTATAAAAAAGAATTTTTCCAAGAATCGATCGACGATTCTAAAAAGTCGTTTTTCGAACTCAATCTTCGCTCAGTGCCTTATGGATTTTTGATCCATCCCATTGCTTGGGGACAGTCGGATCTTTTCTTGGCTTTGGGAGCTTCCAAGATGGAAGCCAAAACTGTTTTGAAAAACGTCAATTACGCTTTTTTCACTGTCGTCGGAACGGTGATCATCCTCTTGATTGTGACCATTTTGCTGGCTTCGAGCACTATTCTCAAACCCTTGGATGAATTGGTCGCAGCCCTGCAAAATATCCAATCGGGCGATCGAATCGTCGAGATCCCCATTAAAAGCGACACTGAAATTGGTTTGCTGACGGAAAGTTTCAATCAAATGAGTCGCAATGTGATCCAAGCTCGAGGAGATTTGAAAAAGAAAATCTCCGAATTGGAAGCTGCCAATTTGGAACTCAAAGAAACTCAGTCGAAGTTGGTGCACTCATCCAAAATGGTGAGTTTGGGTCAGCTCGTGGCGGGTGTAGCGCATGAGCTGAACAATCCCATCGGCTTCATCTACAGCAACATGGGACACTTGCGTGAGTACTCGTCAAAATTGATTCAATTGGCGGAATCAGCTGAGAAAAATCCCTCCGAGATTCCGGCTCTTAAGAAGCAGTTGGATATTGATTATATCAAAGAAGATTTGCCGAAACTGATTGGCTCGTGTGAAGACGGAGCTCGACGCACCCGGGATATTGTTTTGGGATTGCGAAATTTTTCAAGATTGGAAGAGGCCAAACTCAAAGAAGTCGACATTCACGAGAGCATCGACAACACCTTGAATCTGTTAGCTGGTGAAACCAAGAATCGAATTCAAGTCGTTCGCGATTATGGAAAACTTCCTTTGGTGACCTGCTATGCGAGTCAAATCAATCAGGTCTTTATGAACATTCTCTCCAATGCCGTTCAGGCCATTGACGGCAATGGAAATATTTGGATTTCTACAAAACCCGTCACCAGCGCCAGTGGTGTCGAGAGTGTGCAAATTTCTTTTCAGGATTCTGGCAAGGGAATGACTCCGCAGGTGATGGAAAAAATCTTTGATCCCTTCTTTTCAACGAAGGCCGTCGGCCAAGGAACTGGTCTGGGATTGAGTATTTCCTATGGGATCATTCAAACCCACGGCGGGGAAATTCTCGTCAAATCCCAAGTCGGAATCGGTACGGAATTCATTGTGACCATTCCTGTGAAAGCTGTCGTCTCAAATTAAGACGAATCAGATTATTGTTTTTCAATTGAAATCCGATAAGCGCTCAGATGAAGAAGCAGGATTCTTCCATTTTATTTTTAATACTTCTTGTGGCTGCCGGAGTCTTTGGAGCCCTGTATTTACTTTGGCCTGAATCTCAAACTGGGGGTCGAGTGGATGGCAAGAGAGTTTCGGCGACTACTCCTCAAGCCCAAGCTCTGGTCAATAAACACCTTTGGATTGTGAGTCAGCAGCAAGAGTTCGCAGAAAAGAAACGAGAATTGGAAAACGTCTTTCAAAGTCCACAAATTGGAGATTCGATTTGGCCAGTCGTCGAAAACAGGAGAAACTTTGATGGTATTGATCACTCTCCAGATCGCAATGAGCAGCAGGCCTTCAAAGATCTCAATCGCTACCCCAAAGAATTTCAGATGAACAATCCCGATCAAGTGATTCAAGGGCAATTGGCGGATGAGCAAAAGCTTGAAGCATACAAACGAGAATACCAAGCTGAATACGCTCGCCAGTTCATTGAAAACGCTCGTCGCAATGGTTACCAAGTCGAGTTGGATGACAACTATGTCGTGATTCGGGTGACGCCCATTCCGGGCGGAGTTTCCCGAGAATCACTTCCTCAAGCGCAATGATTTCATTTGAGAAAATCGAGCAATAAGCCCACAGTCTGCAAAACTGAAGTAGTTATTTTTTGCGATGATCAAATGATCCATCAGAGGGATCTGTGTCAGCTGTCCAAGGCAGGTGATTTGCTTGGTGATCTCGATATCCTGTCGAGAAGGGCGAGGGTCTCCACTGGGGTGATTATGCGCGACAACAAAGGAAATCGCATTTTGGGTGCAGGCAAATCGAATCAGATCTCGAGGGTGGGTCAAGCAGCTATCAGCAGTTCCCCGGAAGAGCATTTGAAAGTGAATGACTTTCAATCTTGAATCCAAAGCCGCTATCCAAAATTCCTCGACATCATTGGCTATGTGTTTGGAAAAAAAATCAAAGACCTTGGAGCTTGAATTTAATATCACAGGACCTCACTTTCTCAGGAAGTGATGCAAAAAAGCGCGCCAAGTCCTGGGGTCGGGAATGAACTGGGGCATCCGCCTTCCGGATTCATCGGTCGGACACTGAATCATTTGTTGCGCTCATCATTAGCCCAGGTAAAATAGCTCCATCTGTGGAGGAAAATATGAATTCAAAAAACAGAATTGCTCTGGCAATGATTTGCCTTGGATTGACGGTGACGGCTTGTGGACCAAAGGCTTTTGTTAAAGGTCAGTACGATGATGCTCAAAGAGAGAATCTTTTGAACGATCAATGGTCCGAAACGGATATGCAAAAGACTGTCGAGTCGATGGTTGCCAGCATGGTTCGTCACCCCGCAATTGCTGGTGCTAAAAATCCACCTGTTATTATCGTCACCAACTTGCAAAATAAAACTTCTGAACACATTGATACTCAAAGCATCATGGACATGGTTCGAGTGGATTTGACCAACACTGGAAAAGTTTCTTTCATCGACAAAGAAGCTCGTCAGGACATTGCTGCCGAATATGATTATCAAAATTCAGGAATGGTGGGCGAGGGCTCGAAAAAGGGACCTGGCGGCCAAATTGGTGCAGACTATATCGTCAACGGACGTTTGGATTCGATCGTTCAAGAAGTCGGCAAAGAGAAAACAGTTTATTACAAGATCACTCTGAATATGACCAATCTGAAAACAGGTGTGATCACTTGGACTGATCAAAAACAAATTCGCAAAGCTTATAAGAAAAAGACAATCGGTCTTTAATTGATTTGATATGGGCAGAATGAAAATTCCTTCACTTGCAAAGATCTTTGTTCTGCTCATATCTTTATTTTTAATTTCCTGCGCCACTTATCAGGGAAAAGTCTCCGAACCACGCCACTTGCTCAAGCAAGGTCAGATTTCCGAAGCTCTCGTTAAATTCAAAGAATTGGCTGATCAGGAATCCAAGGACCAATTGGTTTATGTCATGGATTACGCTACGGCCTTGCAGATTGCTGGAAAATACAAAGAGTCCTCCGAACAATTTATCCGGGCTGATCGCTTAGTTGATTTGAATGATTATCATTCTGTGACCAATGTTGTCGGTGCCACTTTGGGGGGAGAAGAGTCGATACAATATAAAGGCGACTCTTATGAAAAGTTCTTAATCAACACAATGAATGCCATCAATTTTGTGATGATGGAGCAGTATGATTCGGCTTTGGTGGAAGCTCGACGAATCAATGACAAAATCGGCAAAATGAAAATGGATGGTCGCGAGCCCTACGAGCTTTCGCCTTTTGCCAAATATCTGGCGGGAGTGATTTGGGAAGCGGAAAAAAAATACGATGATGCCTACATTGATTATGAGGGCAGTTTTCAACTGGATTCGAGCAATCCCCTTTTACCCAGCGACTTAATTCGCACTTCGAAATTGGCTCGACGACCTGAAGCTCATCAAACTTGGAAAAAGAAATTTTCAAATTTGACCGAAAATCCCGAATGGTATGACAAATCCAAAGGAGAATTGGTTGTCATCTATCAGCAGGGATGGGGGCCAACAAAACAGGCTCGAGAGCAATATCGATTTCCCGAACTTTATCCGACATATTCAACCACTCAAAGGGCGCAAGTTTCTGTTCAAAACACGCTCATTCAAACGCAGACCGTTTACAATATTGAGAGAGTTTCGATTCAGACTCTAGAAAAGGACTTCGGTGCTTTGGTCGCACGAAGAATGGGCGGCATCGCTGCCAAAGCCATTGTGGCTGACCAACTTCGACAGAAAAACGAATTGCTTGGGAATTTAGCATGGATCGCAATGAACCTGTCGGACCGAGCTGATCTTCGTCAATGGTCAACTTTGCCGGAAACAATTCAAATGGCGAGACTGCCTTTGGCTCCCGGGAACTACACTGTGACTTTTCAAGGTTTGGATATTTCAGGTCAGCCGACTTCGGATGTCTATTCACAGGAGATTGTGATCAAGCCGGGACAGAAGACTTTCGTGAATTGGCGATCTTTGAGATAAAAAAACCCGAGCTTTTGACTCGGGTTTTTCATTCAAGATTGTTTCAACAGTGGTTCGAAACTTCGCAAACTGCGAATCTTCAAAAATTAGCTGTTAAAGTTTGTGCTTGAAGTTGGAAGCGTTGGAGTTGCTTCGTCCTGGGCGCCAGGCAGAATAGTCGCTTTTTCAGCGGCAACTTTTGCAGTTGAATCAGCAGCAACGCGAGCAGCCGCAGAAGCAACGCGAGCTTCCAAGTTTTGCTTCAAATCTTCATTTGAAGCGCGCTCAGCTTGAGCAGCCAAAGCTGCAGCTTGCTTGAGCATATAGTCCTGAGGAAAAGCACCCAATTTTGCCAGGTAGTTTGAAATGCTACCGTTTCCGTTTTGGATGATTTCACGCAGCGTAAACAGTGGAGCGTATTGAGAAGCTTTCTTCTCGGCTTCGAAAATGATTTGAGTCAAAGTTGCAGCAGTGATGTCATTTTTCGACTTGTTGTCGATTACCATCACTTCTTCGTTTGTGCGGATCATCTTGGCGATATCGTCCAGAGTTACATAGCAGCTCTGCTGAGTGTCGTAGAGCTTACGATTCTGATAACGCTTAATGATTTTAACTTTGCCGTTATTCGTAGCTTTTACGCCTGTTACGGTTTCAGTCTGATTCATCAAAGTGGCCTCCCCAGTTAGATTATTAAAAACTCTCGGGTTTTAGATGAGCCGGAAACTAGTCCTGCCGCCACATGTTGTCAAGCGAGCCTTCTGTTATTTCTAGGTAAGGGACACGCTTTGTCAGTTGAAAGGTTAAGCACCCTCCAAAGCCCTCTAAAGTTTTGTCAAATTTACTCCGAAAGGCCTTTAACTCGACCTTGGTATGGACGGTGGAATTTGACAAAAAACAAGGAAAAACAAGAATTTAATCTAATAGGCGTGATGGCGCTGTTCAGTTTGTTGGGAGCCGGAGTCTTTGTTTGGACTTCGAGTTTGAACCACCAAAAAAATGCCAATCATGAATTCATTATGCACCGCGCTGAAAGCCTTGCTTATCAGATTCTCGAGTCCCAAAGAGTCAGTTCCCGGGGCCCTGCTTCAGCCATGGAAAGCAACTTGAACCAACATTTGAAAGAAGAAGGTCGGATCGGTTCCGACCCTTGGGGTCGACCATTTAACTTTAAGCTTCTCAAAAATCCCGAGCTTCAATCCTCCAAAGTCTTGGTGTGGTCAGTGGGACCTGATGGAGTCGCACAAACCACTCCTGAGAAAATTGATTCAATTCGAGACAAATCCGCTCCCACTTTTGAGGGTGATGACGTCGGTGTCATGGTCTCAATAAAATAATTTTATGCGCATAGGCGACTAAGGTCCGGTTTGAAAGATTTCGACCGGAATCGTTCAAGCGGGTCTCAATCTGCTCCGAAAAGTTCAGGGTAGAGGGGGCTCCATGCTTTCCAAAAAATCTCAATTGCGGCTAGTTGTTTTTGCAAGTCTGCTTCAGGCGTCTTGCGCTTCGAGCCCAGTGAGTGTGGGCAGCAATTCAGATAAAGCGTTTTACTACGATGCTTCCTTCGATGATCGCAATCGAGCTCCTGCTTCCATGACGCCACCTTCCTACAGCGAAGAAGTGACTGACAATCTGGATCCAGTTTATTTGAGAACTCAAGCCGACTATCACTTCCACTTGGGAGAAGCCTACAGCTTGGACGGAAATCCTCAGAAAGCTGTCGAGTCGTTCAAAATGGTTCTGGTTTATGATCCCAACTCTTCGCAAGTGCATTTGCGACTGGCGGCTGAATACGTCAAGATGGGCATGCTGACTCAGGCTTTGGAGCAATCCGAAACTGCCGTGAAGAAAAATCCCAAGTCGATTGATGGTCGAATTCTTTTGGGGGGCTTGTATTCCTCCTTGAAAGTGTATGACAAAGCTCTGAAGCAATACGAAGAGGTGCTCAAATTAGATGCCTCGAACACGGATGCGCCGATGTACATTGGGGCCGTTTACGCTGAACAAAAGCAATACGACAAAGCGGTGAAGTACTTTGAACGACTGGCGAAGAATGATGATTATGCCACTCCTCATTTGGCTTGGTTTTACATTGGCCGAATCCGAGCGGAGCAAACCGGCAAAGCTTTTGAAAGAGCTGCCGAGACGGCCTACTTAAAGTCGATTGAATTGAAACCAAATTATTTCGAATCGATTCTGGCTCTCGGAGAGTTGTACTCAAAGAACCACAAAACTTCCAAAGCGATTGAACTCTACAAGAAGTTTCAGCGCGAACAGGGACCCAATCCACGCCTCGCGGAAATCTTGGCGCAAAATTATTTAGAAGAAGAGCTCTATGACATGGCTTTCGAACAATTGGAAATCGTCGAGAACTATGCAGATGACCCATTGGCTGCCAAAATGAAAATGGCCTTGGTGTTGATCGAAATGAAAAACTACGATCAAGCCGTGAACAAACTCAAAGAAGTTCTGCAGCAAGTTCCCGAGAGCGATAAGATCCGCTTTTATCTTGCGGCCATATACGAAGAAATGGGTCGGGCGCCAGAAGCGATTGAGCACTTCTCTCGCATTCCGCCAGAGAGTCAGTATTTCGGAGAGGCTTATGTCCATGCAGCATACCTGTTAAAAAAATCAGGGGAGCTGGATCAGGCGATCGGTCTGATCAAAAAAGGTCTGAAGGTCCGAAACGATGTCGCTCAGTTTTATGCTCTCTACGCTTCCCTGTTAGATGAAAAAGGCGATTACAAGTCGGCCGCAACTATTCTTGCAGAAGGCACAGAGAAATTTCCGGACAATGTGCAGTTGCGCTTTTTCCTGGGAACGGTTCATGACCGCTTGGGAGACAAAAAGAAAGTCGTCGAAAACATGAAAGTGGTGATTGAAATGGATCCCAATCATGTGCAGGGATTGAATTATCTCGCTTTCACTTTTGCTGAATCCAATGACAATCTTGAAGAGGCTGAAAAGTTAGTTCGACGTGCTCTCGAGATTGAGCCACATGACGGATATATCTTGGATACGTTGGGTTGGATTCTATACAAGCAAGGCAAATTTTTAGATTCGATCCGAATCCTTGAAGCGGCTCTCAAAAACCAACCCAATGAGGCCATCATTGCTGAACACTTGGGAGACGCCTACACCAAACATCAACTTGTAGAAAAAGCTCATCAAATGTACCGACGGGCTGCCGACAACGAGAAAGATGAATCCAAAGTTCGTGGGATTCGAGAGAAGATCACAGCTCTGGAGCGACAGCAGCTTCGTTTTTCCGAACGACATCCCGCTTCTTACACCAGTCGACCTGAAGAAGAGCCATAGTTGGGGGCGCCTCTCGAGGCCGCCTTGAGTTTTCACTTTATTTTTTGTTTGCTTGCCTGAAGACGGGCGATCAGACTGTTTTCATGACTCAAAATATATTGTTATTTTTTCTATCTTTGATCTTTGTCGGTTGTGCGACTCAACAAATCGTTCCTTTCGACAAAACCAAATCCGAGGGTCAATGGGAAGCCAAGGCGCAAGTGCGAAATCTGCAAAAAGGGACTTCTCACAATATTGATTTGGAAGTGATGTCCTTTCGCAATCAAGCATTGAGAATCGAAGTCAGTGGAACTTTGGGTGTTCATTTGGCCAGTTTTTTGATGAAGGGCTCGGAAGTGAAATATGCCGTTCACCCTCAGAAAAAATTCTATTCCGGGATGGTGACAGAAAGCTCCCTTCGCCCTTTGCTCAAGGCCGATGTGGATCCACGTTGGCTGTATTCGATTTTCTTCGATGAGCCGCTGCGAGGTTGGCAGTGTCAGGGAAATCCAGTTGAAAAATGTCAGCGATCAGATGGGATGAAAATTGTTTGGAGCGAACGGCAAGGAGAGCAAAAGCGGGTCCTGATTGCCAACAACCAATTTGAATTGCAGATCTTGGTTAAAAATTATCTGACGAAAGTCCAGTCTCCCGAGCGGGCTTTCAATCTTGAGACACCAGAGTCCTATAGAAGATATAAGCTGCAATAATAACGTCGGCATTCCCTCACAATTAAATTCAAATTTTACGAGATAATATTAACTGTTTGGACATCCAACTGGGTTATACTATGGACTGAGACCTCCAGTGCGAGAGTCTCTGTTTGGGAACATTCATCAAGGAGCGATTTATGGCGGCCACCAAAGTAGATCTTTCATCTCTGGTCCGAACCTGGCAGACCAGCAACGGCGCTTTCAATGCCAATTGGACAGGAACTTTTCAGGAATATTTGGATCTGGTGAAAGCCAATCCGAAAATCACTCGCAATGCTTTTCAGCGCATGTATGACATGATCATTGAGTCTGGCACTGAAGAGTACATTGATTTCAAAAAACAAGTCATCCGCTACAAATTCTTTGATGATGCTCGCAACAATGGAAAAGACGCTGTCTTCGGTCTCGATATCCCGCTGATGAAACTGGTGAATGTTCTTAAGTCGGCCGCTCTGGGATACGGAACTGAAAAGCGTGTGATCCTTTTGCACGGTCCGGTGGGAAGTGCGAAATCGACCATCTGCCGAATGCTGAAGAAAGGCCTGGAAGCTTACTCGCGAACTGAAGCGGGAGCTCTCTACACTTTTGACTGGGTTGATCCAGATGGCACATTGGGTGGCTTGCTTGGAAAAGACTGCCGAGTTTTTCACTCGCCAATGAATGAAGAACCTCTGTGGCTGGTTCCCGAAGAAATGCGTGCCGCCCTTTGTGAAG
>JACCDW010278132.1_pt1 | contig 11416 bp, 5 predicted proteins | sample 7449781 | NCBI WGS metagenome assembly JACCDW01 (sample SAMN15323449, study PRJNA562643) | freshwater metagenome | isolation source: river surface water | place: USA:Blue River Watershed | collected 2017-08-18
AGGGTTGGATATTTGTAGAATTAATTTCTCCCATGGAAAACATGAGGATTTAGCAAAAATTATAAAAACTATTCGTGAATTAAACGAGAAACATAATTTACACGTTGGTATATTAGCCGATTTGCAAGGGCCTAAAATTAGGGTAGGCGAAATGGAAAACAACAAGGTGGTATTAAAGAAAAACCAAGAGTTGTTAATGACTACAAAACCATGTGTAGGAAACAATGAAAAGGTATATATTTCGTACCAAGAATTTCCAAAAGATGTAAAACCTGGGGAAATTATATTACTCGACGACGGAAAATTACAGTTCAAAGTAATTAGTACTAACAGGAAAGACGCGGTGAAAGTTAAAGTTATTTACGGTGGTGTATTGTCGTCGAACAAAGGAGTTAATTTGCCTGACACAAAAGTTTCTATACCGAGTTTAACACCCAAAGATTTAAAAGACTTAGATTTTATTTTAAAGCAAAATGTAGAGTGGATAGGACTTTCGTTTGTTCGTGAAGCAAAAGATATAGTTGAATTGAAGGAAATTATAAAAAAACGGGGCTCGAATGCAAGAGTAGTTGCAAAAATTGAAAAACCTGAAGCCCTTAAGAACTTGGAAGAAATTATTGAGGTTACGGATGCGGTAATGGTAGCAAGAGGCGATTTAGGAGTGGAGTGCCCGATGGAGGACGTTCCGATTATTCAAAAACGTATTGTGAAAAAATGCAGGGAACATGCGAAGCCAGTAATCATCGCTACTCAAATGATGGAAAGCATGATAACAAACCCACGCCCTACAAGAGCAGAAGTAAACGACGTAGCAAATTCAGTATTAGATGGCGCAGATGCTGTAATGTTGAGTGGTGAAACATCCGTTGGCGAATATCCTATAGAGGTTATCAGTGCGATGCAAATCATCATTAGAAACATCGAGAAATCGAGCTATCCGTACATGCAAATGCAAGCCCCTCATAAAAAATCGAACACCTATATTTCAGACAGTATATGTTACACAGCCTGTACATTGGCAGAGCAGAATGAATCGATTGGAATTGTATCGATGACCCATTCGGGGTACACAGCCTTTAGAATCTCAAGTCATAGGCCTAAAGCCTTAACCTTTATTTTCACTTCAAACAAATCGCTGTTGTGTTTACTAAGCCTGGTGTGGGGTGTACGAGGTTTTTATTACGATAAGTTCGAAAGTACAGACCAAACCATGAAGGAGGTGAATGGAATCCTTAAGCATCACAAGTTAGTGAAGAAGGGTGATACCGTGATTAATACTGCCAGCACACCTATCGGAAGAAGCGGACGCACAAACACTATAAAAATAAGCAAGATAGACTAACAGCAAATCGGAAAGAAATTTCACAAAATTTTTACAAAAACCAAAGTTTTCCACAGGGCTAAAGCTTTGGTTTTCTTATTTTTATGCCATATTACTTCATGCAAGTGTACTTTCTGCCCGTCTATGTGGAAAACACTATTTTAAGCACCCCATTCGGTCTATTAAATTTGATGAAAAACACTCTTAGTTTTTTATTAACAACAAATCCAACTATAACAGTTAATTACATATTGAAATGAGCAAAAAAGAATTAAAAGGCAAAGGGATGAAGCTAGACCGCTACTTCACCAAAAAAGGTGTGAGTCCTTATGATTTATTTACCTACGAAAAAAGAACTTCGGTAATTCGTAATCCTGCAGGCGATGCAGTATTCGAAATGAATGATGTAGAAGTTCCCGCCTCATGGTCGCAAGTGGCAACGGATATTCTTGCTCAAAAATACTTCCGTAAAGCTGGAGTGCCCCAAGCAGATGGAACAACCGGTTCAGAAAAATCGATTAAGCAAGTTGCACACCGTATGGCAAATTGTTGGATGGGTTGGGGTAAACGTTACGGATATTTTGCGTCTGATGAAGATGCTACTGTATTCTATGATGAATTAGTATATACCATCGTTGGTCAGTTAGCGGCTCCGAATTCACCACAATGGTTTAATACAGGTTTACATAGCTCATACGGAATTACCGGTAAGCCTCAAGGTCACTATTTTGTAAACCCTGAAACAGAAAAATTAGAGAAATCTACATCTGCATACGAACGTCCACAACCACACGCTTGTTTCATTTTATCAGTTGATGATGATTTAGTAAATGAAGGTGGTAGTATGGACCTTTGGGTGCGTGAAGCTCGTATTTTTAAATATGGCTCAGGCGTTGGTACCAACTTCTCACGCATCCGTGGCGAGAGTGAGAAACTTTCGGGTGGTGGTCACTCATCAGGTTTGATGTCGTTCTTAAAAATTGGCGACAGAGCAGCAGGTGCTATCAAGTCGGGTGGAACCACTCGCCGTGCAGCAAAAATGGTGTGTTTAGATTTAGATCACCCAGAAATTGTAGAATTTGTTAACTGGAAAGTAGAAGAAGAGAAAAAAGTGGCTGCATTAATTGCAGCAGGATACTCTTCGGACTACGAGGGGGAAGCATACAGAACAGTGGCAGGACAAAACTCTAACAACTCTGTACGTATACCAAACTCATTCTTCAGAGCTTTAGAAAATGGAACCGATTGGGATTTAATAGCACGTACCAATGGTAAGAAAATAAGCAGTGTATCTTCTCAAAAATTATGGGACGATATTGCATTCGCAGCCTGGGCTTGTGCCGATCCTGGAGTGCAATACGATACAACCATCAACGAATGGCATACTTGTCCGCAAGGTGGTAGAATTAATGCTTCAAACCCTTGCTCTGAGTACATGTTCTTAGATAACACCGCATGTAACTTAGCATCCATCAACTTACGTCATTTCTTTAATGAAAACACCTTAGAGTTCGACGTAAAAGGATTTGAGCACATCTGCCGTATTTGGACAATGGTATTAGAAATCTCTGTATTGATGGCACAATTCCCATCAAAAGAAGTTGCTCAGTTATCATACGAATATAGAACTTTAGGTTTAGGCTATGCCAACTTAGGTTCGATGTTGATGGTAGCAGGCATACCTTACGATAGCGATAAAGGTCGTGCAATTGGTGGTGCCATTACAGCAATCATGACAGGTGTAGCGTACGCAACATCGGCAGAGATGGCTAAACACTTAGGCCCATTTGTAAAGTTCGAAGAGAACAAAACAGATATGATGCGAGTAATGCGCAACCACAGATACGCCGCATACAACGCAACCGATGCTTACGAAGGTTTAGAAATTGCGCCTCCGGGAATCGATCCTAAATACTGCCCTGATTATTTATTATCGGCAGCATGCAACGCATGGGATAAAGCAGTTGAATTGGGTGAGAAACACGGATACAGAAACGCACAAACCACAGTAATCGCTCCAACAGGAACCATTGGTTTGGTGATGGATTGCGATACTACCGGAATCGAGCCAGATTTCGCTTTAGTGAAATTTAAAAAATTATCAGGTGGTGGTTACTTCAAAATTATTAACCAAGCCGTGCCTGCAACGTTAAGAAATTTAGGTTATGCAGAGAATGAAATTGATGCCATCATCAATTATGCTAAAGGTTATGCAACCATTAAAGGCGCACCTCACATCAATTTCGACTCCTTAGCAGCAAAAGGATTTACCCAAGACGACTTGGAAAAAGTTGATAAGGGAATGATCTCTGCGTTTGAAATTAGTTTCGCATTTAACGTGTGGTCGTTGGGTGAAGATTGCCTAAAAAGATTAGGTTTCAAAGCAGAGCAATACAATGCGCCTAACTTCAATTTATTACAAGCCTTAGGATTTAGTAAAGCACAAATCAACGAAGCGAACACTTACGTTTGTGGTACAATGACCATAGAAGACGCTCCATTCTTAAAGGAAGAGCACTACCCAATATTCGATTGTGCCAACCGTTGCGGAACTATCGGTAAAAGATACATACACGCACACGGTCACATCAAAATGATGGCAGCAGCACAACCATTCTTATCTGGAGCCATTTCTAAAACCATTAACTTGCCTAATGAAGCAAGTGTTGATGAAATTAAAGATTGTTACCAATTAAGCTGGGAATTAGGATTAAAAGCGAACGCTCTTTACAGAGATGGTTGTAAATTATCACAACCATTATCAACAAAAGCAAGCGATGATAAAATTGAGAGTGTTGAAGAAGTACTGGGTGAGGCAGCAAATGTAAAATTAAGCGACCTTACGCCAGAACAAGTATTGGAAGCTGCCAGAGCAATTTTAGAACGCTCTAAAGATACTTCATTCAAACGCCAACTTTCAAGTGTGGTGGAAAAGAAGAGCATGCCAGCAAAACGTCAAGGCTTCACTCAGAAAGCAGCGGTAGGAGGTCAAACTATATATGTACGTACCGGCGAATACGAAGATGGAACATTAGGGGAAATCTTCATCGATATGCACAAAGAAGGGGCAACCTTCCGCTCGTTAATGAACTGCTTTGCGATTGCAATTTCTGTGGGATTACAATACGGAGTTCCATTGAAAGAGTTTGTAGACAAGTTTGCGTTTACAAGATTTGAACCATCGGGCATGGTATCAGGTCATGATAATATTAAGAGCGCAACTTCAATTATCGACTATATTTTCCGTTTATTAGGTTACGAGTATTTAAATAGAACCGATTTAGTACACGTAATTACCGAACAAAATGCGGTTATTGGTAATCCGCAGATGATCGATGAGGACCAGAATCCAGACACTAGCAACAGGATGGAAACTGCGCCTATGAGTCCTGCTCCAAAAGCAGAAGTAACTGCAAGCGAATTTGCGCAAAAGAAACCAGCATTTGATATTTCGGCTGGCGCGCAATCGGATGCTCCGGCATGTACTAATTGTGGGCACATCATGTTACGTTCAGGAACATGTTATAAGTGTCTGAACTGTGGTACACAAGGAGGATGTAGTTAAATCAAAATGCCTGCTAAGAATAACTAGCATCCATGAATTTTAGGAAAAGATTAAAGAGAAAATCCCGCTTAATTGCGGGATTTTTTTTACTTATGCATGAAGAATCCAATTGTTCTGCTAATCATCTTTACTAAATGGTTGGCTTTGTTATAATGCCTACTTATTTTAATAAATATTGCAAATTAACATGCAATTTTATAAGTATTTGGTAAATACGTATAAAATATTCATATTTGTTTGCTAAATATGAAATTTAGTAATATTTAGTTAAGGTGAAGGACGGGGAACCTTCATCTTATTTTTTGATCATAATAAAACTGAAATATTGTAAAGCCAGGACTTTTGTCTTGGCTTTATTTATATAGAATGTTTGGATTTACTTATAATCATAATTGTTAAGAATAAAATATTCATACAAAGCGCAGTTATTTATTCCTTGTCTTTTAAAAAATAATCTATTAATTTGTTTTGAATTTACTGACGCTAAAATGAAAATATTTTTAATCTTTCTCCTCTTTCCTTTTGTGACGTTCGCACAATTGGATTCAGGTTATGTTCATTTCTTTATTTACCCTGATCAGTGTAAAGTTATTATTAACGATAGTTTAATCGTAAAAACTAAAAGTAAAATTATGTTGCCACAAGGTATACATAACATTAAAATTACTGGAGATAAACTAAAATCGGTAAATGAAAATTTTAAAGTTACAAAAGACAGCATCCTTACATATCGTAAAATAATGAGTTATAATGATGCTTATAAAACATATAAATCAGAATTAAGAGAATATACTTTGGCTAAATCTGCAATGATTACAAGCACCTCATTGATCGCAGGATTAACGCTTTATCTTACTTATAACTATACTTTTCAGGCCAGAAATAACATGAAGTCATCGTATGATAATGCAATGAATTATAAAAATTTATTTGACAATAGTTACAACTCTGTTGATATGTTAACTTATGAAAATGAATTTAATAAACATAAAGACAATTACTATAAGTACAAAAAACAGGTTTATTTAGCATTACCAGTATTTTTAGTTGGTTCATTTTTAACTTATAAATCTTTTAAGTATACAAAAACTATAAAAAAGCCTAACTATCTTGAATCTTTAAGTGTTAATTATAATTTATTCAACAATCAATATTATATCTCCTATGCTTTCTAAAATCATATTTTATACCCTTTTATTTTCAAGTATATTTATTAGTTCTTGCTCTAAAGATGAGTTAGATGGCGTTGAGTTAGCTGAAAACTATTATTACCCAAATAAAGATTTAAGCACTTCTATTCAAATAAATTCCATTTATGATATAAGTTATGGTATAAATCCCAATACTGGTGACACCTCTTTAATTAAAATATATATCGACTTAAATTATAATACTGAGATTTTTACTACCGATATTTTTACTAATACTATTGATGTAACTAATGAATTTTATTTTAATAATGGTCCATTTCAAATTAGAAAAGAGTCTGCAACCAATAAATATTATATTCAGCTTGGATGGGCTTCAGTTAAAAATAGAACAAATTCCATTTATTTTAAGTTCCGTTTCTTAAAAGACGAAAGCAATACATTTAGAAGAGTATTGGCTTCAAATGAATACTTCTTTCAATTATAAATTTTTGATTAATTAATTCTTCAAACACTGTTTTTAACTATCTTTATTCTCTATGAATAAAGACCTCATTCGAAATAATGAACATTTTATAAAAGCCCTTCAGAGCTTAAATAATCAGCAATTAAGTGCTGTAAACACGCTCGAAGGTCCTGTGTTGGTTATCGCCGGACCTGGTACCGGAAAAACACAAATACTCGCCGCCCGAATCGGAAAAATATTACTCGATACTGATACTGATGCTCATAATATTTTATGTTTAACATATACCGATGCCGGTACCATTGCAATGCGCAAGCGTCTGTTCGATTTTATTGGACCAGAAGCGTATCGTGTACATATACATACCTTCCACTCTTTTTGTAATGATATTATTCAAGAAAATCTCGACTATTTCGGTAAGCTAAATTTAGAAGCCATTTCTGATCTCGAAAAAATAGAACTGTTTAGAAAACTTGTTCATCAATTTAAAGAAGGCAATCCTTTAAAAAGATACCGTGGTGATGTTTACTACGAGATGAACAGATTAATGGAACTCTTCTCTATAATGAAAAGAGAATTTTGGAGTGCAGAATACGTATGCCAAAAAGCGGATGAATACATTGATGCCATTATAAATGCTGAACCTGGAAGCGATTACTATAAACAATTTAGATACTCAAAAAAATACGGCGATAAACAAGCTGGCGATTTCAAACCTGCTTTCGATGAAGAAAAAGAAAAGATAAATTTATTAAAAGCAGCCGCTAATGAATTTATAAATTATCAGAACCTCATGCGCGAAGCTAATCGTTATGATTTTGATGACATGATTCTATGGGTGTTAAATGCCTTTAACAACGATCAAAACTTTCTATTAAACTACCAGGAAAAATATGAATACTTTTTAATTGATGAATACCAAGATACAAGTGGTTCACAAAATGAATTAATTCGTTTACTGATTAATTATTGGGAAAATCCAAATGTATTTGTAGTTGGCGACGATGATCAATCAATCTTTAAATTTCAAGGTGCAAACGTTGAAAATATTGAAAAATATTGTAATTGGTTTCCAAGTAGACTTGCTAAAATTATGCTCGAAAAAAATTATCGATCAACACAGGCCATCTTAGATCTATCTAAGAGTTTGATTGATTTTAATACCGAGCGTGTTTCATTGGATGGACTTTCTAAACATTTAATTGCAAGTAATCCTGCATTTAACAACTCAAGCATTAAACCAAAGATTATTGAATATGAAACTCCTATGCAAGAGTTTGCTTCGGTTACCGAACAGGTTTATAATCTTATCACCAATGAAAACATAGATCCCAAAGAAATTGCCGTTATTTATAAAGAGCATAAAGCAGGCGAAGAATTAGCTCATTACTTTCAGTTGCGTGAAATACCCGTTAGCACTAAAAAAAGGGTTAACATTTTAAAAGAACCATTTGCCCAAAAGGTACTAAACATTTTGCGCTATTTAGCTTTTGAAAACGATATACCCTATAGTGGCGATGAGCTTTTATTTCAAATTCTACACTACGACTTTTATACTATAAATCCTATTGATGCTGCTAAGCTCAGCGTAAGTGCTACACAACATAATTATACATCGAAAGATAAAACGTCTATTCGCAGATTATTAGTTGAAATGAATAAAAGTACTCCCGACATGTTTGAAAATGAGAGCATGCAAGGTCTACGACGATTAAGTAGCGATATAGAATTTTGGATAAAAGAATCGAACAATGTAACGCTACAAAGTTTATTTGAAAAAATAATTACCCGTGGAGGAATATTAGCTTATGTTTTAAAATCTCCAGAAAAAATATGGCTCATGCAAGTGCTCTCTTCCCTCTTTAATTTTCTAAAAGAAGAAAGCAGACGAGATCCTAATATGGGATTAAAAAAGTTCGTTAGCACCATCGACCTACTAGAAGAAAATGATTTAAGTTTAGAGCTGAACAAAGTATTATTTAACGAACATGGTGTTAACTTTTTAACTTGCCATGGTTCTAAAGGGCTAGAATTTAAATTTGTGTTTCTTATTGGTGCCAATAAAAACACTTGGGAAGGAAAACGTAAACTCAATAGAACATATAAAATACCAGAAACTTTATTTCAAAGCAATAACATTGGCGACGAAATACAAGAACTACGCCGTTTGTTTTATGTAGCACTTACACGCGCGAAAACAAATTTGCAAATTTCTTATACCAAAACAGATATCAAAGGAAAAGAAATTGAACGTAGTATGTTTGTAGGCGAATTATTATCAAGTAATAAAATTGAAGTAGAGAGCCGTACTATTGATGACCACGATGTATTAAATTTCTTCGCACTAAATTTTATGGATGCCGATGCACAAGTAAGTACCAATGCAATTGATCACAACTGGGTCGACAGTATATTGGAAAAATATACCTTAAGTGTAACTCATTTGAATAATTATTTAGATTGTCCATTGAAATTTTATTTCCAAAACTTAGTAATGGTGCCTAGTGGTAAAAGCGATAGCATGACCTTCGGTTCCTCTATACACTGGGCTCTTGAGAAGTTTTTCAGATTAGTAGTAGAAACCAAGGATTTCCCGCCTGTAGAAAATCTCATCAAAGATTTCGATTGGTATATGTACAGAAATAGAGAGGCATTCACCAAAGAACAATTCGAACGTCGTATAGAATACGGACATAAAATTATTCCTCCATATTATCATCAATACATTAATGAATGGAATAAAATTGTAAGTCCAGAACTATCTATAAAAAATGTTGAAGTAAATGGAATTCCTATCAAAGGTAAAATTGATAAGATTGAATTTAATGGCAACGAGGTAAATGTGGTAGATTACAAAACAGGTTCGTACGATAATGCTAAGAAAAAATTTGTGAAACCCAATGATAAAGATCCAAATGGTGGCGATTACTGGCGACAAGCTGTTTTTTATAAAATTCTGATAGATAATTACCGACTCAAAGATTGGAGAGTGATTAGCACTGAATTTGATTTTGTAGAACCGATAAAAGAAAAATCGGATGGCCAAAAAGAAATCTATAAAAAAGAAAAAGTAGTGATTACACCCGATGATGTAAAAATTGTGACAAAACAAATTGAAGAGGTATATCAAAAAATTAAAAATCACGAGTTCAATACAGGCTGCGGGAAGAAAGAGTGCGAATGGTGTAATTTTGTGAAAAACAATTTTAAAGATGCCAATTTTATCATCCCTAAAGATGAAGAAGAGGAAGACCCGAATTAAAGCCTTTAACGCTTATTTATACAGATTTCGTTAATAATTGCATATGTCTTATATTTGCAATCGGACGACCATTGTCTATTTATAAAAGTTTGATTATGAGAGAAATACAATTCAGAGAAGCTTTAAGAGAAGCCATGAATGAAGAAATGCGCAAAGATGATCGCATATTCTTAATGGGTGAAGAAGTAGCGGAATATAATGGAGCATATAAAGTTAGTCAGGGAATGCTTGCAGAATTTGGTGAAAAGCGAGTAATCGATACACCGATCTCTGAGTTAGGATTTGCTGGAATTGGCGTAGGTGCCGCAATGAATGGCATTCGCCCTATTATTGAATTCATGACGTTTAACTTCTCTTTAGTCGCCATCGACCAAGTAATAAACTCAGCTGCAAAAATGATGTCGATGAGTGGTGGTCAGTTTTCGGTTCCAATTGTATTTCGTGGACCCACAGGTAGTGCCGGAATGTTAAGTTCTCAGCACTCTCAAAATTTTGAGTCGTGGTATGCAAATTGCCCTGGCTTAAAAGTGGTTGTTCCATCAAACCCTTACGATGCTAAAGGTTTATTAAAAACAGCCATCTTGGATCCAGATCCTGTAATTTTTATGGAGTCGGAGCAAATGTATGGCGATAAAGGATTTGTTCCTGAAGAAGAATATTATTTACCAATTGGTGTAGCAAATGTTGTGCAAGAAGGAACAGATGTTACCTTGGTAACCTTTGGTAAAATGTTAAAGGTGGTAATGGCTGCTGCTGCTGAATTAGCAAAAGAAGGTATTAGTGCTGAAGTTATTGATTTAAGATCGGTACGACCAATTGATTACCCAACAGTAATTAATTCAATTAAGAAAACTAACCGCATGGTGTTCATCGAAGAATCGTGGCCATTAGGTTCCATTGCTACAGAAGTAGCATTTAAAGTTCAAAAAGATGCCTTCGATTATTTAGACGCTCCTATTTTACGTGTTATGGGTGGCGACGTGCCATTGCCGTATGCACCAACTTTAATCGAAGAGTACTTACCAAACCCGGCGAAAGTTATAAAAGCTGTGAAGGAAGTAATGTACGTTTCTAAATAGACACTAGCCCCGATAGCAATCGGGATTAGTATTTAGTTAAAAAAGGTTTGTAAATAATTACAAACCTTTTTTTATTTAATATCGTTGAAAACTATTGCCATCCTTGATTGAAAACTTGAGAGATGTTTCAGATATTCGTAACTCAAAAATTAGAATAATGATTAATTACCACAAAGTAGTTGCAAAAGAATTGGGCATTCGTGAACAACAAGTAGAAGCAACTATAAATTTATTAGATGAAGGGGCCACCATTCCTTTCATCTCTCGATATAGAAAAGAATTAACAGGCTCATTAGATGAAGTTCAGGTAGGTGCTATTAGAGATCGAATTACTCAATTGCGTGATCTTGATAAACGTAGGGAAGCCATTCTAAAATCTTTAGAGGAAATGGGGAAGCTGAGTGATGAATTAAAAGCTAAAATTGATGCAGCCGAATCGCTCACGGTTTTAGAAGATTTATATTTACCGTACCGACCAAAGAGAAAAACCAAAGCAAGTGTTGCCAAAGAAAAAGGATTAGAACCTTTATCGGAAATAATTTTTGAACAAGGAAATGATAATCCTTTACAATTAG
>JACCDW011105127.1_pt1 | contig 11416 bp, 7 predicted proteins | sample 7449781 | NCBI WGS metagenome assembly JACCDW01 (sample SAMN15323449, study PRJNA562643) | freshwater metagenome | isolation source: river surface water | place: USA:Blue River Watershed | collected 2017-08-18
ACACAAAACACGATACCACTGGTCAGATTCTAGAGCCTATACCCCTTTCAAATCAGACAAGTATGCAAAGACTAAAAAGCGGTCACAGTATACCCTTGCGTGGGAAAAGCTCTTTCCCGAGGCAAAAAGTATCAAAGAGCGTAGCCAAGTAACAGGAGTTCCTGAATCGTATCTCAAAGAAGTCTATAATCGTGCATCGGCCGCATGGCTTACTGGACACCGCCCAGGACAGACAACACAGAGTTGGGCCTATCCTCGTATTTCCTCTTTCCTTCTTTGTGGAAAAACACATTATACTGCGGATGCGGATCTTGTAAGAGAGGCAAGGGCCAAGTCTGCCAAGGCACGAAAGTGGTTCAAACGCTGTCCTAAAAAGGGTCCGACCATGTCATAATTTTTTCTAACCCATACACAGAAACAAATGGCTGGTATAATGAAGTCTGTGAATATGCTTGCGCAGGTTCTTGTTCTTGTTGGTGCGTTAAACTGGGGCCTTGTTGGCGCCTTTAACGTGGATGCTGTACAACAGCTTGTCCCCCGCAACTGGGTTAAGTCTGTCTATACGCTGGTTGGTCTTGCGGCTCTGTATCTTGTAGTATGCCGTTTCCTGTAATCATCTCTAGGAAGACTATATCCTATGTTTCATCTATTTAAAGTTTGTACAGATGAAACATAAATATACTCAAATAAAATGAAATATCGCATAGTGGTGGCAAGATACAATGAAGATATTGATTGGACTAGGCAATTTTCAAATGTTGTTATTTATAATAAAGGTATATCTCTGCATGACAATACTATAAACGAATTATGTCTACCAAACGTCGGTAGAGAAGGTCATACCTATTATAAATATATTTGTGATAATTATGACAATTTAGATGAGTATACTATCTTTTTGCAAGGGTATCCTTTTGACCATTCACCGAATCTCATATCCAACCTTCAAAGATTTATTCAAACAGATGCTCTCGACATTGACTTTGAATTTTTAAGTGAACATCTTTTATATTCTAATCTATCTGGTTGTAGATATCACGGTGGCTTACCGTTACAAGAGGTGTATAAAACAGTATTTAACGAAAGTGTAGATGATAAGAGTTTCATATTTGGTGCTGGTGCTCAGTTTATAGTTTCGAAACATGCAATACTCAAACGGCCCAAATCATTTTACGCTAATATTGTGAAGTTGTTAGAATATGATATAAATCCAATCGAAGGATTCGTAATTGAGCGGTTTCATTCCTTGGTGTTTGTTTATACATAACGTAGTATAGTCTCAGAATGTTGTAAAGATAGAGTATATAGTATCTTTACAAATGTGTAACAATATCAAAGACCATGGAGTTTGTCTCTACTCCTTCTCAGCATCCATATCCTCCTTCTCCTGCTTCAGACGACGGACTAGAGCCTCTGTGGCCTTTTCCCACGTAAACTCCAGAATCGTCTTGCGTGCAGCCTCTCCGTGCTCCTTTCGCTTATTCGAATCAAGAAGATACTCTTCAATCGCCATGCAGACATCATGAGGGTCGCACGCCTCGGCCTCACCTCCTACAGGGCTATACGTCATAGGCAGGTAATATCGATGTTTGGGTTTTACAAGGATGCTATTATCCTTTGTACAAAACTCCTTATGACCACCAATGTCAGGAACAACCTGTGGCACACCCACACCCATCTGCTCAAAGGAACACAGACCAAATCCTTCACCATCCGCCGTTGAAATACCAACATCCGCCAGATTATAGAACAGATTAATATCCTCATCACGGAAACTCATATCCTGGTTGCTGAGCATGAGACGATTGCCAAAGCGTTCAATGGGCACTCCACGAAGACGGAGCTCGCGCTGGAAAATCTCAAACAGCCACCAGCCACCTTTTTCACCCTTGTCGCAGATGCACATGAGGAAAATTGGCTTTGTGGGATACTTGACAATAAGTTCTACAAACGCCATAATGAGAATATCATATCGCTTACGAGGCTGATTGCGATTCAGATTCATGAGGAAAAAGGCATCCGTGGGGAGTCCAAGCTTCTTTCGAATCTCATCACGATTCTGGGGGACAAAGACATCACGCTCAAATCCATGACCAAGGATATCGATGGGACGAGTCACACCCTGCTCCTTCAGACACTTTTTCCAATAGGGCGTAAATGCAAATACACGGTCGGCATCACGATTGATGATATCCAGAAAGCCCTGCAGCTGGCAATTGTAGACCTGGTCAACATAGAGCCAAATCTTAAACGTACGTGGCATACCACTTTTACGAATCTCCTCTAGGAACTTTGTGACTACACTCATATCATTATAAATAATCACAACATTCGGCTGCTCGTGACGAATGACATCAGGAAGAACATGGAATCCAAATCCCTGCTGAGGAGGGGAGTTGGGAGGAAGCGAGCGACGCTCCATGTCTGCAGCATCGAGAACACGAACATTGGGAGGATACGGGCGATAATTAGGGGGAATTTGAGGATTCTTCTGAAATCCGAAATGCGTGAGGGCAATATGCGGCTGCTTCGCAAGGACTTTTACGAATCCATAGGTGACCTTGCTATATCCCGTAAACTGATGCGCGTGAGTACCAACAAGAAGAACCTTTAGTTTACCAGCTGTACTGCCGTTATTGCTCGTTGTAAGTCCAGAAGCAAGCTGAGGACTGGTAAGAAAGGAAGGTAGAGACGGTGTTGTGGGGATTCCAGAAGTTGTTGCAGTAGGAGTAGATTGATTGCTGGTACCTCCTAGTACCGCATCTAGACTTTGCAGATATGATGGAAATGCAGCCATTCTATCTACACTATTTCAAAGGGCTTTAACCTTGTTTGTGTAGAATACAAAGGAATTGTCTATGACACGAGGTGTGAATCAAGTGCACCCCACAAAGCCATCTGCCATGAGAAGTCTACTTCCTGTTGTTTCAGCCCCGTACAAGAAACAGAAAATTCCAACTGCACTTCGTCAACAAGCTTGGATTCGTCAGTTTGGTCTCTTTGAAGTAAAATGCCCAGTTCAATGGTGCCAGAATAAAATCTCGCCATTTTCCTTTGACGCTGGACATAACATTCCAGAATCCAAGGGTGGAAAACTTACGATTGAGAATCTCATTCCTATCTGCAGAAGTTGCAATTTAGGAATGGGAGATAGATATACAATTGAGGAGTGGAATGTGAAATACACAGAACACCCTGGACCCTTGCAGCCTCAGGAACCACCCTCAGATTTACGGCGTGAGCAAAAGCTAAAAAAGGCAATTCGTCTTTTAACATCTTGTTTTACAACACACAAGCTGACATCTTAGACTTTAATCTGCAGGTGCTCTTTGCATAGCATTATAAGTTGGTTCTTCCATATGTTCCATTTACTTGATATCATTGTATGGTATTCAGCGAGTGTTATTGAATTATCCAATAGAGTTTTTGCAAACGCAACAGCAACAGACCAATTCGGTAGCACAGGAATAGATACCTGCTCTACGAGTGTTGTCAAAAAGGGGTCCTTATCTTTCTCGCCTACGAGGATGGGAATGGCACCATGTTCGAGAGCCTCATAAATTCGAAAGGTTTCGAGATTTTGACCTCCTGGGCATGGCATAAAATGGGTTTGTTTGCAAACTGCGGAATACTCTTCCGCTGTAAGTTGTGACTTATCCATCCAAGTATCATAAAAACGGAAGGCGCCATTGGGAACGTGCTTCCAGGGTTCGAGCTGTGCTTCACGATTCATCCATTTTGTACCGTAAAAACTCCAAGGAATTGTACGCTCTAGGGACACTGATGAGAGAGGCCAACGGTTGGGTCCAAGAGGTATAGTCACTACCTTGGAATTCGATGCACAATCAGACCGTGTATACATACGAATTACACCTTTGCAGGATGTATACGAGTACCATTCAATTGGGTCATTTGCATATTCATCACTTATATGAATCGCATAGAAGGGTGTACCTGATGCTTCGTATCTTGCAAAGACTGTCAAATATTGGTTGAAATGAGGTTTGCAGACAATAAAAATAGGGGAAGTTTGAAGAGGTTCATGAACGACTGGAACTTGTATGTGATTCGTTACATCAAAGGTGTCTCCACAAAGGGTTTTCAGCCATTGATATTCCAATTGTGCTGTAGGGGAAATAGAGTGTTCCCCCACGGTTGTAAATCGGCTGGTAATAGGCTGGGGCTTAGGCTGCGGCTGCTGAACCTGAGGTCCTACTGTTTGTTTCAGAGCATCTAGAAGAGCTTCCTGGACATTTAGTCCTTCACCAGTCCACGCTTCTAAATTGGCTTTAATTTCTTCGTCTGCAAATCGTTCATCATTGTTCCACAAATCACTATCAAAACCGTCTACACGATTGAAATTGTTAAATTGACTTGTTGCATACTTGGGGTCATCATCCTGATAACATCCAGCCACCATCGGATTCAGAACATAATGATTCAGAATATCAATACGATTACAAATCATATGGTCTGCGCTTGTATAGTAGCCTCCTCGTTCAGATAGTGTTTGCAGAATCTTCTGTGCACCCTTTCGGCTCAGAATATAGGCATAATTGCAGAAGTGAAAATAGGTTGAGGGTTCTCTCTGACCAAAAATTTGGTTAGGTCGTACCTTGGACCAATACGGATTGACGGCCTCGAGCAATCCATCAAAGACTGGGCGATTGGGGGGTAGAACGCCACCCAAGTAAAGTACATCATAGTCGTCAGGAATTTCTTCTGCAGCCATCTTCCATTGTTCAAGCCATCCAGGTTTGAACTTGACATCATCTTCCAGAATCAAATAGTTTTCACAACAAGCTGCTTCTGATGCTAGTTCAATCCACAAGGACAGGTGACTGAGGGCACAGCCCATCACAGCCTTTTTCCAGAAGAAATCGTTGGGCGCAAACAAACGAGCCAACTTGGGCGTGAGGTCTAATACGCGCCCATCAAATGCAGGACGGAGACAGACATCCTTTGTCCATCCTTCATGATTCGCTTTGAATCGGTCAATGCGGTCTTTACGACGAGGAAGATTAATAATATGGGTTTCGCCAATACGAGGTGCAAAGTTTACATGTTCTTTCAGCTGACCTCGGTGGACATAGAGACATGCTCCTGATTTGAAGCATCGACGAATAGACTCATGATTATAGACAGTCGCAAGAGGCTCTACAGGGACATTGTAACGAAGACGCAGAATGCTGAGAATGCTCTGGTCATGGCGATGGCCAAACGGTTTGCCATCTGGACCAACTCCAGCCCACTTGGGGCCGACAAGAATATGTCTCTGCTGACCGTATACCCATGCCTCTAGGAATACCTTCCAAGCAAGCGGTGCACCTACAACAAATGCCATAATACCGCCCACAACTTGCTGCGATTGCTTCTCGGCATCTGTAACCTGGAGAGCCTTGCAAAACTCTTCGTGGCACCACTGGACGTTCTTTTGTTCCGCATCTTCAAGCATACAGAGTCCAGATTCAGAGGCTCTCTGGAGCCATCGAGTCGGCCAGCGTACAATATACGACGCACAATCCATATACCAGATGAGTGTATTGATAAGAGCCTTTTCTTGGACAAGACTCTGATAGATCCAAAGTTTCCATGCAAAATGCTGAGGATTCCAGACATCCTCAAAGTTGGGGACATGAATCAAATGTGAAGGAAAGGCAATAAATTCCACTTTAGAAAATTCAACACGCAAGAGATTCTGTTGGAATGTATCAATGTCATTTCCAAGATAGACACGAGCATGAAGTTTAGGGTCGGCTTTGAGACGTGGGAGTACACATCCTAGCCATTGCATAAGACTAGGAACATAGGTTTGTGTGCTGAATGTCACAAGCATAGTGCTACCGTTCCACTGTACAGTGCTGCTCGGTTCTTTCAGAGTTTCAGGAAGAGATGGCTGCATAGTTTCAAGCAAAGGGCGCTTTACCGAAGAAGGAGCGCGTCCTAGTTCAGTTGCCATTCCTTGAAGTCGGTTAGACCCTACAAGAGGTTCTAGAATGAGCTTTGCAACTTCAGCTAAGCGACGGCGTTCCTTGGAAATATCAAAGCATCCCTTCGTTGCAACAGCGAGATAGGCATCTGTATCTTCATCGAGAGCTTGTACAGACCGAATAAGGTCATCAGGATTTGCAAAGGAATTCGCATTGATATATCCCTCTGTTCCAAAATCCTGAGCTACATCCTCAGCACCCCAGTAAATAGGAATACAACCAGCCGCTTTGGCAGCAAAAAACTTTTCAGTAACGTACCCTGGTTTTTTCAGATTTTCATACGTGAGACTGAATTTGTAGTCTTTTAGAAATTCATATTTACGAAGTTCGCCACCACCACCTCCACCGCATTGTGTAAACAAAACAGGGCCCGTATTGTTAAATAGGCGTCCCGCTGAATCTACAGGTTTATACTGACTCAGCCATTGGAAGGCTGCATTTCGAGTGGGATTTGAGGGATTTGTTACAATGAAAGAACAGAATTTCTTCTTTTGAAGGATATCCTCCTTCGTAGGTGGCAAGAGAACCTCAACAGGAAGCGTTTTAGGATTTTTCAGTTTCTCTTGGTCAGCTCCAAACCAATCGATATATTGACACCAAAGAGGAAATCTATACACGCCCTTTAGCAAATCAGTGGCTGTAAAACCAAGATTTAGATAGACCCCTGGTCCCTGCACAGGGTCAGTAGATTCCCCTGTAAAGTGTACTTTGGGAACAGAAGCTGGGACCTTTGTCCACGTATCTCCAAACGGTCCAAAAAACAATACGTCCAGATATTCTGACGTTGCAGTATCCTTTGTGATAGCGATAGGCTGAATCTGTAGGGGAGACTTCAAGGTCGATGCGGCCGCCTCGAGTAGGAGAGTCCAAAAATTATAGGTAGGGTTTGCATCGTCCCACAGGTCTGAAAATCCAACGCGCAGCACAGTTTTTTCACTCTTTACAGAAGGACTAGATTGAAAGGACAAAGCCCTTTCCCACGCCGTTTTACGAGAAAGAGGGTTAAGATAGGCAACGAGTGCCGCACGAATAGACACAAGTGCATCAGGTGCAAACATACCTGTTTTACTCTCAAAATCGGCCCGCATACGTTCATATGCCTTGGTGGCTTCTGTAATACTGTTATCTGAATAATAATAGCGCTCAAGGCCATGGCCAAATGTACGAACCCAGGGAGAATTGTGGATAAGAGGAATGCCATTCCAGATGCAATCTAGAAGAGCTGGTTTAAGGGGCAAAAATCGAATATGGCTCAAAACAAAGCCATGCTTGTGAGCACGCCAATCTGTAATACGCTGGCGCCCCTGAAAATGATATTGAAGCCCAGGACGATTGCAATGAGCAAGTACATTTTCTTTGAAAAAAGCTTGTTGTTCTAGAAGCTGAGAATTATGGACATAGACATTTTGAAGTACATATTGAGAATGAGATTTAATATGTGCCGTTATAACCAGAGGAACCGTACAATTGGTTGTAACACTCATATTCGTTTCTGCAATATGGCAATCCCAGGGAGTTGTTGGTGTACTTTCAGGAGAGGAGTTCCTCCAGGATGGATGAGTCTCTCCGTACGACGATACAGGTCGCTCAGACCAGTAGAAGGGAATCTTAAAGACTGGTTTGCGACTCAGGAGCTCTGCAACATGGACGTCTTGGTCTGTAAACATATCCCATGTCCAAATGGCATCGCAATCGAGTAGATTACGGACAGGTTGCTGAATAGGATAGACTACACCTTCAAGGTCACTCATAATAATAGGCTTACGAAGCATTATAATTACCTGCTTTGCAATCTTTCGGCGATGCTCAGGGAGAATAAATCCATCAATATCAAGAAAGATATCCAGTAGTTCATACCCCTTTGCATCCCATTCGACAAGATGACGAATCTCGTACGCTGACTTCAAACCCTCTACATCATCCCACCAGGGATTGGTTCCAGCAATGTTACACAGAATAACTTTGTGTCCAAGCTTCGAAAGTGCATCTGCTAGACTGAACACACATGTTCCTGCCCCACTACTGAAAAAGGAGTGTTGAAAGACTGCTGAAATACCAATCGTTTTGCACTCCATGCCTCTTTTTGGTAATACTGGACTCGATGTTTAGACCGAGTTTGGACCTAGCAGAAGAGTCGAAGACAGGAGAGTAGGAGTCCCTGAGGCTTTTCTTGGACAGTTAGACTCTTCTCGACAATAGCCTTATCCTGTAGGATTTTCGTATAGAGAATATGTTGTGTTTTCTTGAGTTCAAGCTCGAGTGCATCAATTTTGGCAGAACCTCGCTTGAGCTCCTCGCCAAATCCTGTTAGAACATCCTTGTATTCCAGGTCAACAGCGCGGCGCTGTGCAGAGAGGCGCCGATGAAAGTCTGAAATTGTCATAAGACGTTGCGTCGAGACGTGGTAGTTGGAGGCTGCAATTCGAATCCATCGATGACCATCATTCGTCTGATAGGTCGCACCCGCTTTGGGGTGTACTTCAAGGAGGATGAGGCGACGGTCTGCTGTCGTAATACGGTGAATACGAAGGCTCTCAATATCAAGAGGCTCTCCATCTTCCTTCACGATTGTATTCTGATGAAAGATATTATCGCAGCTTAAGAGGAAGCTATCGATTTTCTTTTCACTGCAGGACTTGGGAAGTCCTAGAATGGAAAGGTCAGTGTCTCGAATGCCCACTACAATGTAGCCACCCTTATGATTGAGAAACGCACATACGGTAGAGATTAGCTTTTCGTTGCAAATCAGATTCTCTTTGAATTCATATTGATATCCTTCAGGATATGGAAAGTGGTCCATATTGTCAAGCTCTGTTGTGGTTGGAAAGGGCGGCAGCATCGTGACTTTCTAGCAGTGCATAAATAGTTGAGACTATCCCTTCAGTCTGAATTCAAAAAAGTTCAATTTTTTAGGAAGCCTATTCAGTCTAGGTTGATTTCTCAAGAATCTCTTTCAGTTGGAGTAGACTGTTATACAGATTTGCCATACCTTCAGCAGCTGTTGAGGATGCGTGATGCATCGTTTGGAGACTACTGGTGACAGGAAAGAGATGTGTGAGTTCGTAATAGAGTTTCAGCACATCTTGCTCGGATTTTGGAGGTGTGCGGACACTTTCACGGACCTTGATTTGCGTAGGCTGTTGAGATTCAGTCTCGGTAGCCTTTTGACGAATTCGAAGATTTGCATCACGAATTGCATCAGGACAAGGCATGGTAGGACCAGAAGGCGTCGAAGTTACTGTTGATACAGTTGGGGTTTGAGGAGGTGATGCAGGAGATGGAGATGCCACGACAGGTTTAAGAATCGTATCCTGCTGTGCAGCTTTCTTGATAGTCTCTACAATTGTAGGCTTGGTCTCTTTCTTGCCCTGGTTTGAAATTTGAGGTGCAGCAGATGCATCAGACTCATCATCAGATGATACCACCTCCTTCTTCTTAGGGTAGTATTTAGCATGAAGGTCCTTTACAAAGACTGAATGAAGCTTGCGGAGTTGAATCATAACAGACGAATGAACAAGGTCCATTTCCATTTTGGACTTGTTGACCATGATGGAGAAGTAATCATCCAGTGACGTAGGAAATTCAATCAAACCGCGGCAGCGAATAATCATATCTTGAAGACTGTGGTCTCCTGCACCAGGTTTCTTGATATCTTCTTTGGCGATAATACGCTTCGTACGTTTCATATAGAGTCCTCCTAGGTAGACCATATCATCTGCTGTAGCAAAGTCATCCTGAAAGTACTTTTCTTGGATATAGGATTGCTCTGACCAAGTTGAGGAATAGGCGAAAGTAATCTTGAATTCTCCTAGAGTTGTGTATCCTGAATGGTCTGAGACAGGGTTTGTATATCGAGCAGTGGGATATCGCATCCACGCATGTTTCTCTTGGAAGTAGGTACGAATATCTTCACCCTTTTTCATGATAGCACATTTGATACTCTTTTTGTGTTCAGGTGCAATTGCATCCAGCTCGAGCGGGTCAATAGGAACCACAGGATAGGACACAGTTCCAACTTTCACAGTTAGGGCTACACCTTCCCTTAGATATTGATTGTACCATACACCAAGTTTATACAGAATATCAAGGCGCACATCCTTCGAAGCGAGCTTAGCTTTGAGTTCCTCAAAGACAACAGGGTCACATGGATTCTGAACAATTGTTCCCTTTCGAAGTGGGTCCATCGCATAATCTTTCCAGACCTTGAGACCGCGCATGGTAATTTCCTGGGGGACAGGATAATAGACATCTTCATGGACAGCTGTGCCCCAGTCTGCCACAATCATATTGAGACCCTGTTCGATATCACCAGACTCCTCGCACTTCGAAATGACAGTTGTAGCAGCATGATGCCGTGTAAGACTGATACCAGCTTGCTTCATACCGAAGCCAAAACGTCCAGGACGGTCGTCAGAGGCAGAGCTTCGTGCATGAAGAGTCATGGCCTTTTTCAGCCCTTCGCGATTCATCGTTTTGGTTCCATTGTCCGAAATTGTGAGAAGTCGTGTGCCATCCGTCTGGAGTGTAATACAGATTTTGGTAGCACCTGCACCCAGCGAGTTATCGAGGAGTTCCGCAAGACATGCTTCAATGCTTGAGCCAGTATTTAGAGTATTCTGGATTAAGCCGCTTACGCTGACACTATTGGTGGGATTCATGGAATTGGATTTGATACACCAAGCACACCAGAAGCATATCAATTTTTTATGATTCTAAAAGTTCGACCCAAGCCTTTTGAACATCAGGATTGTACAAACTGTGACGCCAGAGGAGTGTCTTCGCGTGTGCTTTATAGACTTCTAGTCTTTCGCTGTGATATTGAAAGGTCTCGCCTATAAGTTTCGCACCCGCGTCTGTCTTACATTCAGGATAGTAATATCCAAACTCCTTCCAAGCAGTACAGTTATGAAGCACTGGAAAGCCAGCGTGGAGGAACTCGAGTACCATATAGTTAAATTCATTGTTCAAATGATGGCAAATAGCAGTCGCATGCGGAAAATTCTTCATGACGCTAATCATATCATGTCGGCCCGCATATTGAATACGGCCTCGCGTATGGAGTGTAAGAGACGGCTGAATGTTATTTTTAAAATAACCAGATGCACCAAGACGCTCTCCGTTTAGAATGACAACATCAAACTCAACATTGGGGTGAAGGCGTGCATATTCTTCTGCGATGAGAATGGGAATGTAGGATGTTTTTTGGAAACTGATATTCGGCTCCATAATAACAATGCAGGGCTTTTCATCCTGACGACGAGGGCGCCAACTCATATAGCGACGACCATCATCAGTCATAATACAGGGGTCCCAAACATAGGGTGCAATCTTCATAGATTTCACAGGGTCAGGTTCAACTTGATTCAGACATGCCGCATATTCAGCATTTTGACCATAATGGGGGCTTGTCCAAATTTCATCCTGCT
>JACCDW010724203.1_pt1 | contig 11413 bp, 4 predicted proteins | sample 7449781 | NCBI WGS metagenome assembly JACCDW01 (sample SAMN15323449, study PRJNA562643) | freshwater metagenome | isolation source: river surface water | place: USA:Blue River Watershed | collected 2017-08-18
TGCACAATCACACTGCTGTAGGTTATGTTTGCAAAGGGTTGGTTTTTGTACAGCAACAGATTGTAGCTTTCGTCTGGTAACAGCAGACTGGTATTCAAGCTGTTGGGACTACTACGCTCGGTGTAGATTTGCGTGTATTGTTTGTCAGTGAAAGCTCCGACTCGATAGCAAAGTCGTACATCCAGATTGCCAAGATCTTGAGTCAGCGAGGTAGTGCTGTCTCTGCCTAACAGTTGATTGAAATCCACTATCCAGTTTATGAAACTGGCCTTGCTGACATCATTGCCATACACCTGCACACCGTTGGCATCCAATCTATAACGATTGTCGTAGAGATATTGGTCAAATTCTGTGTCAAATTTATAAAGATCACGATCTGCGAACAGACTAAAAAACACAGCTGGTTTGGTCAAGGCCATCAGGCGCATGATAGCAAATGGATAGGCACTGCTGGAACGCCAGGTATATTCCACAGGACCCACGTCGCCAAACACCCAACTCTTCTGGAACTGACTTGAATCATACTGTCCTACCACACTCTGCATGGGACTCGCTAAGTTTCCTTCGCTGTCAACTGGCAAGATTTGTTCTAGGCCTGGGCGACGGAACTCAGGCAAAATGTAAGGAGCTACCGGATCAGCCACATATCCTTGCGCAAGATCATCCCATAGAACCAGGTTACCACTGGTATAAGGTGCAGGTCCATAACGATCCTGCCACCATGTGGGTTCTTGACTGAAACCCAGCATTTCCCACGGAGTGTTGGCAGGATCTACTGTGTCATAAAAATAAAGGTTGATTCCTCTCCAGGCTCCAGCAGGCAAGGGTGTTTGATCCAGTATAGAAGTGCCGGAGATTTTGTTGCTGGCTGCAGAATAATTCCATGTGAATTGATTGTTGGAGATATAGTCTTGATCTTGATAGGCCAGCTTGTTCCAACCCACCCAAGACAGAAAACTTGGAGCCAATATTTCATTTACTTCGGCCAGGCTGTAATCGGTTTGTCTAAACTGACCTGGTATGATATGTGCCTCGGTCAAGGGTATACGTGACTTGATTTTCAAGTTGTTGTATATCCTGGTCTCGAATTCCAGCAACAACTGATCTCTGAAATCACCAAAGGCCACAGTCTTGCTGCCATCATGTCCTTGGATTACTCTTGTAGGAATGATATAGCTAGTGTCCAGATAAATTCGCGGTTTGAAGGCCGGATACAGACCCATTTTTGTTGGAGTGTTGGGTACGAAGGTACCATAGGTATGTGAATACTCTTGAATGACTATGACATCGCCCACTTCCAATGGTGTGAGTATGGTCAATCTTGGACTGTCAGATGAAACCTCATAATCATAACCCACAGTCAAAAGTATGTCGTTGACATATACCAAGACACTGGCAAAATTACTGGAGGTAAAATCATAGGTGGTGCTTAATTGGAATATCGGTGTGGATGTTACACTGTAGACTGTGGTCGATTCAGTGTAAATTTCATTGGCTGGCAACATGTCAGTCCAATAAAATGGATTGAGATTGGTGCGACCTCCTACCAATTCAGTGACCACAGCCGTCAATATTTCCGGCACAGTATAATTTGTATAATCTGTGCGTATGACCGCTTCTAACAATTGAGCCTTGTATTGTTCATACTCTCTGCTGTTGTACTCCAAGGCGGCAAATATATTGTATTGTTGGCTGCGCATGAAATACCCGGCCATGGTCAGTGGCGCACTTTGCTGTAGCAAATTGGTACCGTAAGGTATGATGTTGCCTAGGTCTCGGGTGTTATTGGCACCGTTGATGGGTCCGCTGATGTTCAGCAGATTTTCACATATGGTTTCATATTGATTGCGGGCTGTGCCCAGTGTAAATTCAGAACTGTTGATGTTCAGCGGATTGTTTTCGAGATTGATGGGTATTTCGTAAAAAGCAACTTGACTGACTTGATCACTCAACACCGCCACTTCCACAATATCTCCAGGTTCGTAGGTATTTTGCAAGGTGATTGCGGTGGTGTCAGTACCTATGTCCACGGTGTAGGACGAAGGCTCAACAAATTTGGAGGCCACAAAAATTTGTACCGACGGAATTTGACCGTTTGGCAACACAGCCACATCCAGCTTCAATGGCTGGCCATCGTAGACAAATCTAAATTGTTGGCGTTGGCGACTTTGGACCACGGCTGGTTGCCACCCAATTTCTTTGATAAATGAGGTACGATCGCTGTATTGTCTCACATAACCATTGCTCACCGGCGTGGTGGTGGTCACGTTGTTTATTGTGTAGTCAAAAGTATCTTTGTAGAGATTGTTGTCAAAAACGATGTCGCCTATGTTGGCCAAACTGAGATACTTGACCGGGAATCCCAACACCGGATCATTGTTGCCAGGACCTTGAGCATAACTAAAAAGTTTGTTGCCTGTGAAATTGTTACTGGGGTATTTTATTGGATCATCAAAACTCACACCGTCTAGATCATACACATTAAACAAAGGGGCCTGATTCACTGAAGTTTTTTGTTGTGCCAGGATCCAGTCCACACCATCGTACCAGTAACTTTTTCCCTGTTGTGTGATACCATTAAGTACGACGGTGGTCTGATCAATCAAGGGTGTTGCATCTTCAGTAGGTGTGAGATTTATGATTGGCTGAGAAATTAAAGGAGCCACACTGTCTGGAGTAATAAATTCAACCTGATAGATCTTGTTGCGCACCAAGGGATCCACATCATTGGCAAAAATCACACGACTGCCAGTGATCAACGCATAACCATCTATCACATAGCCAGTTTTACCATTGACCTCGGAAAAGGCATCTGTGGTAGCAAAATCTATCACATCCACAGGTGTTTTGGCCTGTGTGCCAAAATCATAAAGTCTAGTGTTGGCGCGGTATTCTAAAATTGGTCTGCGTGCTCTAAACAAATTGTTGAGACTGGCCTCTACATTGTTGTACTGAGCACTGGCCAAAATCACATCAATATGAAACCAACGATTGCTACGGGTCCATGCATTGAGATCTGCGCCGGCACGATTTATGGTCAAGTAATCTGGAATCAGAGGTTGATTCAGACTTGCGTCAAAATTTCCCACATCATAGGGGGTGCTGTCGTAAGGCACACTGGCACTCTTGGTATAGAGCTCTGGGGTGATAAAGTCAGTGGTTGGCAACAACTTAATGGCTGTCCCCACACCTTCCACATAATAAGAATTATTGGCATAGCTCTGCGGAAACACATCGCCAACAAAAGTGACCTTTAGTCCATTGGTAAACACCACGCCATTGGGGCTGGTATAATTTTTTGCTCCAAGTATTTCATTGACATCCAAGAGAAAAATTTGATCCTGATTGATCATCTTGAATCTGCCCACTATTTCAGGGTCGGTACCATCCTGATAATACAAATATTCGGCTGTAGCTGTCAGCAGAGGTTGGCGCTCAAACTCACCTATGGCGGACTTGTACCAGGTAGTGCTGCTCCACTGATCTCCAAATTGTATCTGGAACTTGTTGAGATTTTCTACTTCGTAGACACTGGTCAACTGCATGAATTGTCCGCCACCGGGCGAGTCAATGTAGTCAATCCTCCAAACACTTCGCTGTGTGGCCACTCGATCGATCAAGATTTCCTGAGCATACGGTAAGCTATCAAATGATCCAGGACGTCCATCATTGGGATCTATTGGCCCCGATATAATATCGGTGATTGTTTCGTAGGGCTCAATGTCATAGGGTTGAGAAGGATAACCAGGCGGAGTTCCTGTGACATCATAGCTAACCGACAGAGAAACACGATTATCTACAGTACGAGCCAATGGGTCAAATTGGCTGATAATTTGCCAACCACCCGTGACAGGATTTGTGTCCTTGGTTGTGAAAATCAAGGTTCTGCCATTAAGGTCTGTTATACCGTCTATGCCAGAAGGATAGTCTGCCAAAAACTGATCAACAAACACGTTTTCCAACTGGTTGAATTTTAAATCACAAATCAAATCCACCTTGCCATTGTTGAAGGATATGGGAGTGAGATCATAGTAAAAATCCTGTGCATTGGCCAGGGGTACTTCAAAAGTCACTGTGCCAAGATCTTCGCCGTTGTTGATCACTCCCAACACTTCACGACTACTGATGTTGGGTGTGGCAGATATGCGACCACTAACTCCGGGTTCAGCCTGTATCCAAAATCCAGGACCTGTTCCAGGCGTGGCATTGATGATGTTGATCTGGCCCTGCATGTTGGGCTGTGTGTTGTTGTTGTAGTACAGCACATCTGGTGCATCTTGCGGTACTGTGAATGTAATGGTACCAGTCAGGGCACCGTTGTTGGTCACACCATTGTTGTAGAGATTATTGATTCCCAGAGTCTGCTGACTCTTGATGTAAAATCTCACAGGAATATTTGTGGCCAAGGTAAAAGTATAAGTGTTGCCACGAACTAGAGTCAGCGTAGGATTGGCATCCTGATCAATGACCCAGGCACTTGTGGCACGATTACTGACGCGGAAATTGACTGTCTCTTTGGCATTTTGTGCCACATTGAATCTGTAGTTGCCGCCTCTGACCAAGGTCAGTTGCGGATTGGTACCTTCTACTGTGCTGAAAGTGTAGACACCGTTTTCACGAGTCACTGTCCAATCATAGGTAGTAGGTACACCGTTGGAAAATACGTTGACCGCATCGGGTCCTCCAGGAAGCCAATAGTACTGGCCATAGTTGATCAACTTGTCAAAATCTACAAAAGGATCCCAGGTATAGTAATCGCTGGTAAACAGTCGGTCTTGTTTGTCTGTGATACCACCTTGCAAGGCAATGGCGTCTAGAATGCCAGGGTATGTTATGGCATCATCAATTTTTCTTGAATCTGCATTGTTTTTGACAATGACACCGGGCTCGAGCTGATAATCTGCACGAGCGTTGTCGGTTTCGGTCACATACCTATCATTGGCATTGACTCCGGGGCCAATCCTTCTGCCAACATATCCTTGTATGGGCTTGAACTTGGGTTCCTGGACCAGTTGATCCAAGGTAGCTGATAAAAATTGACGATTGGTTGAAGTTTGAAAGATTTCTGGCAGGAAATCTACTGAGCGCACACGTGCCATCAGATCACCCCACTACCAGGAGCCGTACGCAAATTTGTACTGGTCAAGGCATCAATGACTTCTACGTTGTTGACCGTGGCTGCATTGACAAATATTTGATTCGGTGCCGAGCGTATTTCGTAAAGATCTCCAAAATATTTCTGTGGATCCAAGGGCACCAACACAGCACTGCTGATTATTCCACCCATCTCGGCATGCAGATATGCTGCCAGTTCGCTGAAATAGAACGTGTCGCCAAAGTCCCATTTGTCCAAGGTAAAGTAATTGTTGAGATTTTGTATGACAAGATTTTTGATCTCACTCACGCTGGCCACACTGTTCAAGGCTCTTATCACCTTGATGGTAGCTCTGAGTTCTACTGGGGCCTTGTCGCCAAACAAGGGTTGGAAATCCACACTGTTTATCACTAGAGTATCGCTGATCATCTTGAATTCCTGGAGACCTTGATAGGCCGTGGTCAGCTGATCAATGGTAGGACGCTCGGGTTCTGGCACCGTGCCGGTGGTGTCACGTATGTAATTCTGATAGGATGTGTAATATTCAGAAGTTACCACATAAACATCAATGATGTTTGTGGTGCCTGGATCGATCCTGGCACTGAGTGGAGCATTGTGTCTGTATTGGAAATAAAGACTGGGACGACCAGCCTTGGCCACATAGTCTGTGGTCAACACAAGATTTCTCACGCCCGAAGAAGGATCAATCACCAGCTGATAAAATAAGCCACTGGTATAAGCATAAAATATCTGTCCATCCACATATTCTGCCTTGACCAATTCTATGTCATCCTCTGTGGCATACTGACTGTTGACTATGCCAGGTTCAATCAGCACGTAACGTTGTAGATCATCAAAGTCCACAATCCTTTGTTCAAATATCCAAGGACTGGTGGCTGTGGCCGGATCTGGAACCACTCCAACTATGTCTGTGAAAAAATCTGGATTGTCGGGCACTCCGTCGCCGTCACTGTCTTGGAAACTGACCAAGACCTGATAATCATCCACATAGCCATCGCTGAGCACTGGCTGACCCACTATTTTTAAACGATTGTCAGTGGCCAAGGGCAAAGCACTGTCGGGTCTGGAATTGGTTTTCAGCACATTGATAAAATCACTGATGGTGGTTCCTGTACGACTGTCATAGATTTGTTCGTCACCATAAAAGAAAAATCTGGTCTGTAATACGCTGCCAAAGTAGTAGTCCAGCGCACGCACACTGGCGGTATAGTTGTCACCATTGGTGATGAATTGTATGACCCAGCTGGCATCTAACTGTGCGCCAGAAGTATTTCCTGCATTGTCCAAACTAAATTCTGCATCCACAGCCAGATTGGTTGCTGTGATAAGATACCAGGTGCCGGGCGTGCCTGTCACTTCACCAAGACTGTCATAGCCTATGCCAAAGTTTCTGCTGAGACGTATTTGCTCGGCCATGCTGGTTTCAAAGGCCACAGGCAAGTCAGTGACCAGGATCGGAATAACCTGAGTAGCAATTGCTCCTGTGGGCACGTAGTTGTTGATGGTCACAGGACCTGTGCCATTGTCAAAATTGCCCAGTCCTTGATTGGTTCCATCTACATAGACCAGTTTTGGGCTGGCCCAGATAACCAACTTTTCGTCGGCTCGAGAAGGTGTTCCTGCTTGTAATCTATTGTTGGCATCAAAATAGTAGCCACTTGGCGGTACGAACTTGACCAAACTACCAACTGTGATATACTGAGCATTGCTGTTGGTAAAGGGACCAATGGGCACTGGTGCATTGGTGCTGGTGCTTTTGAAGTAGCCTGTGGATTCATTGGCCTGCGTGGTACTGAGTTGCCAGGCTATGTTGTTGACCAATAGATTTGGTCTGGGGTACTTGGCATAGTAAAACTGTTGAGTTTGACTATTGGCCAGAGTAGGTTGTACAACATTGACTATGACATCATCTATTTCGTTGTTGGTAAGATATGTGAACTGAAAACTTGGCAAGGAAAATGATTCATACAAGGCTCCGTCACTGCCAAAAGTGTTTGTACTGGAATATTTTCCAGTGTTGTCCACCAAGTCCAGATATCTGCTGGTGCCAATGCTGGCACGATTCACAGCCTTGCTTTTTAAAATGCTGTTGTAGGCTGTAAATGGAAAGTTGTTGTAGTCCTCGCCGTTGACCATGCGATCCTGAGTGTAGTAACGTGCTGGTGCACGTTGTTTGATCTCATCTATGGATTCTCTGGGCGTGGCATTGGATACCGGAGTTGTAATGCCACAGGTGAATGTGACTGTTTCAAGTTGGCCAGTGCGACTGACATAACTGATCACAATAGGAATGGCCTGCATTTCCTCGGGATTGATGATGTAGGACAAGCCATTGGATGCTCGCACATAGCAACGGAATGTGCCAACCGGTATGGCACTGAACACGCCATCACCAAAGTCCAAGGTGATCTGATCATTGGTTCTGCTGCTGACACTGAAAAGTTTTCTTACTCCGGGAGCTGTCTGTTCTGCAGCTGCCGCATATACGCTTTGTACAAATTCCCATTCGTCAGCGATGGTGCCAACATCGTCCAGTTGATACAACCAGCGATCCTCGTTGTTGACTCCTTCAATGTTGATGTTCACACTGCGATTACTGACTCTGTCGGCCAGGTTGAAGTCTTGATTTTGCAACACGCCCTGTTTGAACAAAAAGAAAAAACCAGTGTTGGCACTGTTGAATCCCAATTGATCATTGCGGAACAAGATGTTGAATACACCATTGGGTCTGGGGCTGGGTTCATAAACAAAATTTTTGCCAACAATGGATGAGTTGACAGCTTCAAATGGCATGTTTATTCCGTCAATGGTAGCTGTGTAGGGCACCACTGGCAGGAATCCAGGTACCAGATTTATGCTGTACTCATTGGTGTCAACGCCCAATATGGTTTGGCGTGCGCCGGGTCTGCCTATGCGTTGGCTGTCGACCAAGGCAGCATTGAGAATGGTATTGAACTGTTCTTGCCAGTTGAAGTTGGTGGGATCAGCCCAGTTTACTGTGACATTGGCTAGATTTACACCATTGAAGTCCTGTACATTTTCTGTGGTTTGTATGCTGAATACCTTGAGATAGCCCGAAGCTGCTATGTTTCTCTTGGCTGTGTAACTGACCAAGTTGGCCAAGCGTATGACACTGTCTCTGCGTTCGGCTGTGTCAATGTAATTTTCTCTGGTGTTGAGATCGGTACGAAAAGCCAGGGCCTGACCCATGAATGCCATGACATCCAAGAGTGCAATAAATTCACTACTTTCAATATAGTCATTGAAAGTTTCTGGATAATACAGGCGCAAATAGTCCACAAAACTCTTGCGCAGTGTTTCAAAATCATAGCTTTGAAAGTCTGCTTCGCGATAGGTCTGGTAGATTCTTTTCCAATCTTCTACCCCGAATACAGCGGTTTGTCTAGTGGTCTTGGCCATGGTAATCCTGTGTTTTTGTTATTTATGGGATTAATAAACTGGGTAGTTAAACGTAGCTGGCTCTACGTTGCTGTTGATCAAAAAATATACTTAATCTTTGAGCGTCTGTGCTTGGTACTATGGCCAATTCTAGCTGTATCAATATGCCATTCTCTTGTGGGAACACATCTATGCTGACTATTTGCAATCTAGGATCATACCCGGCCACTCGCTGGATTTCGCGCTCAATGCTTTGCGTGGTTTCGTTGAGTTGATTTTCAAACAAGTTGTCCCAGATGGCTGTGCCATACTCGGGTCTGCCCGGCAATTGACCTTGTCTGATATTAAATGCATTCAGCAGGTCACGTTTGACCAGTTCTGCATCTAACAAAGTAAACTTTTTAAATTGATTTTGTGTGTTAAATCCAATAAATGTTGGCATAATGTATTATTTAACCTCGTGGAGCACCCGGGGCAAAACGGAACAATCCTTCTTCGTCCACGGCCTGTGCTCGTTCAACCAGTGTGGCAACTACATCAGCATATTCCAGTGGCGGAATCTTGCTGTTGCCTATGAGTTGAGTAAGCACCTGATCAATTTCAGTTCTTATCACTGTGTTGGTAAAACCTTCCACAGTGGGCGCCAGGTCTAGCTGTGCTTCATTTACAGTTACAAAGTCAATGGCATATTGTGCCTGTCTGGCCGATATTTCTATCAAGGACTTGAGTTCTGGATTGCTTCTGCCTTCAATCCAGTCAATCACAGCATCAACTCCATAACGGGCAGCTGGCTGTATCAAAGCAGCGATTCTACGAGCTTCTTCTTTGCCGGTCAGATAACCAAAACCCAAGAGACCTTGATAACTTCCGGCTAGTAAAGCGATTTGACTGATATTTTGCAAGATAGGTGAATCCAAATAATCCAAAAGACTTTGGATGCCATATTGCCCGGTCCATACAGCCGGTGTGTTCAACACTGTGGAGGTCATGTCAGGTGATACTATTAGACTCAATGTTGTGGGTTTGACATAACCTGTGAGTATAAGTGCGCTGACACTTTGACCGTATCTGCCGACTCCACGAGTGGCCAATTCTGTACCAGTGTAGACTGGCACACCAGCACTGGTTAGCTGCCAGCCAGTTAAAAGATTGCCGGCATCGTCTGTGCTGGCATACACATTGGCTGCTTTGGCCGCGGCGGCTGTCAACGCTGTTACTTGAGTGATATTGAGCATTTATGTTCCTGCCACGGGTATGGTTGTTGAAGCCGGGGTTTCGCTGACAAAATCTTCGGCATCTATGGGATTTTGCACAGGTTGATCGTTGACTCTGTCTACGGCCGCTGAAGCCTTGATTGTGGACGGTGTGGCTGGGGCCGCAGGTGTGGCTGGATTTAGATTGGAATTGGCACTGGTACCACGATTGTGATAAGGCCATGGTTCGTGCGTTGGTGCACGTGTCACTATGGTGTCCAGAGTTCCCGGTCGTATAGTCCAACCTTGTTCACTGACAAATTCTGTGTCTGGCAGCTTGTAACCAGTCATGGATCCCACAGAAGGTGCTGGCAAGGTAGCACCTCCATTGAGATTGATCACACCACCTCTGAAATTCAAACTACTACCACCATTCCAACTGCCGGTGTTGCTTTTCATGGCCAGTGTTCCGTCACTGCGTATTGACAGCGCGGTCCTACTAAACATTCTCAGGGCTTGATCTGAATACAAAGTAACACCTGCTGTGCCTTCTAGTTTGATCGATGCAGCGGCCTTGGCTCGAATGCTACCACCAGCGTACATGTTGATGTTGCGATCTGCATGTAGGTTGATATCACCTTGAGTTCTTATGTTCACTGAATTGGTACTGAACACGTCAACGGTGCCTTGTTTACCAAACTCCAACCAGGTCTGACCATTGGCATGAGTGATGTAAAAACAGTCACCGTCGTCGCTCATGGTAATCTGATGACCTTTGGCGGTCCGAATGCGTATGAGAGTGTCGGCGCCTTCTAGATCGCCGTCGTCCATGACAAAGGTATGACCGCCCTGACGACCAATGACCGCAATGTCTTGAGGTTTGATGGCATTGGATTCCAACTGTTTTTTGATAGTTTTAGGGTCAAGGCCGCCTTGATAGATTGGCTTGCCAGGCGTGCTTATGCCATATACACTGCTGGGGCTTTCTCTTTGACTGGTACTTCTTATGGGACCACGTATGGGATCTTTGTCGAGGCCTTGTTGGAAAAGTATACTGGCCACCACACTTTGCACAGGTTTGGGTGCTTCGTAAAATTTGGGATTTTCAGATACTCCACGGCTGAGTTCATTGATTTCCGTGACTGGCAATAGACGTGTGTTAGAAAAATAATTTTCTTGCGTTTTGTTTCCGGCCACGTATCTAGAGCTGCTACCTATGGCCGGAATCATGTGATTTATACCATCTTCGGGTATGCATCCCACATAATAACCTTGACCTGGATCTCCACCCACAAAGAAACACAAGACCTGTGTGCCCAGATCCGGAGGAGTAAACCACATGCCATAGCTGTTTCTGTTGCCAGGATAGGTACCGAACTGAGCACTAGTGCCCAACTGCGGAGTTGCTCCATAAAACGGAGGACAGTAGCTGACAGTGCGCCAGGTTGTGGGATCGTCTAGATTGGGTTTGCCGTCTTTTTCCGTGCTGCCGAACTGGGCTATCCAGACCTGCAGGCGTCCTTGACGTGTGCTGTCCACATTGTTGACCACGGTACCGATGTATGGGCCCATTTCGGCCGGCATGCCACCGCGATCAAACTTGTAGTTTTGCGGACGTCCGCGACTGCGTTGTATATTTTCACTCATGCTTTACCCAAAAAAGTCATTGTTGGCATCAAATTCCACCGAAGGCTCTGTGATTAAA
>JACCDW011106540.1_pt1 | contig 11413 bp, 12 predicted proteins | sample 7449781 | NCBI WGS metagenome assembly JACCDW01 (sample SAMN15323449, study PRJNA562643) | freshwater metagenome | isolation source: river surface water | place: USA:Blue River Watershed | collected 2017-08-18
CCCCTGCCCCCGCTGCTCCCCCTGCCCCTGCCCCCGCTACCGCTGCAGCGCCCGAAAAGGAAGCGAAAGACACGCTCGACGCGGTCATCGCACGGCATCCGTCGATGCAGATGTTCACGGACGATGCGGTCGGTCGTGCGGTGGCCCAGCGGTTGATGACACCATCGGGGCGCGCGTCGGTGCACGCGGAGCTCGCGCGGTTCATCGAGGATCTCGACGCGGGCATCGCGGCGTGGCTTGGGAAACACAAAGCGGCACTTCAGTTCACCGGGACAACCCCTACGGATCTGTCGGGCCCGAATGCGATCGTGGCGTACAATGTGATTCACCAGATGCGCAAGGATGCAAAATACAAACCTGTCCAATTCGGAAAGAAGGCTGTGCCACCGAGGGGCAGAGGATTATTTAATCAGACTAACCTCGCCACGAAAGCGTACTGCAACATGATCCGCGTGCGGACGTTGGCGCTTGTGGGGATCACCTGTGTCCCGTTCACCTGGCTGTTCTCTCCCGACCGCGCACGGCCTCATCTGCTCGAATACATCAACGCGTGTATCGAGAATGGCCATGCGGTTGCGCACGAAATTGAGCTGTCCGGCTCAAAGGTTCCGGCGGTGACGTTCATGACCCCGGATTCTGCCGAGGAGTTCATGCGGAGGTCGTCGGGATCGTTGGTGAAGCACTGGGTCCATGCGGTGGCCGAGGCAACCGGCGGGCTTCTTCAGTCAGGTTTCAACGCATTCAGGATTGTTTCCTTCACGACTCCGACGATTCTTGCGAAATACATGGAGCATTATTCCTCGATTCTGGGTACCTACGCTCCGTAAGCCGGTGCCGAAAGGTCCTTCCGGGCCGTCGGGGTTTCGGAAACCCACAAAGTTCGCAGGATTCTTCGGGGACCTACACGCTTTCAGAAATCCAAGAACCATCCTCGAAAACAATGTCTCTTGACGATTCTTTGCTTGAACAGAAGATCACTTCAGTGGTCGAACGCCTTTTGGCATCGAAGAATGAATCTTCTTCTTCGACGCCGACTTCCGCCAGAACGCCGAAGACGCCGAAGACGCCGAAGGCGCCGAGGGCTCCGAAGGCTCCGAAGGCGTCGAAGGCGTCGTCGGATCACGTTTTCCAATCCGACGACCCCGATGTAGTCGCAATCTATCGCATGGCCCATTGTGCGAGCAAGCGGGTCGCGAACATTCCGCAGTTCCTGGCACTGACGGACGCGGAGGCGACGGGTGTCATCGAGGACGTGGTGCGGACGCTGTCGTTCATGGGTGCGTTCCAGTCGCTTTCGAAGTTCCGTGCGGTGTTTGCGGAGGGTGTGACGGGTTTCACGCTGTTCCAGCGGAACCCGTTTGCGCTCGTGCACTACCATGCGATTCTGGCGTACCTGAATGACACGCGGTGTCAGCTGAAGAACCACAGTCTCATCCGTCGGCCCATGCGGGAGGAGGCGGTGTACAACGCGCTCGTGGAAGCCGAGGGAATCCTGCGGGCCGGCGGGAACCTGGTGTACACGCACAAGCCGGAGGTGTGGGGTGCGTACATGGGCGCCGAGGCAGCGCCGAAGCCCAAGCGCGCGCCGTCGGCGCCCAAGAAGCGTCGTGCCCCTACGAAGAAGAAGGGGACGAGGTTCACCCTCGGCGCGGACGAGGAGGTGGACGTCGCTTCCGACGTCGGTGAGGAGGACCCGGAAGCGGAGATGGAGGGCGAGGACGTCGCTTCCGACGTCGCGGAGGAGGACCCGGAAGCGCAGATGGAGGGCGAGGACGTCGCTTCCGACGTCGGCGAGGAGGACGACTTCTTCCACGTGGACGAGGAGGAGCCCATCGGGCTGGACGTCGCTGCTGCCGCCGAAGGTGCCGCCGCCGAAGGTGCCGAGGACCCGGAAGCGCTGCTGGAGGGTGAGGACGAGGAACCTGAGGAGGTCCCGACGCAGGTTCCCATGGAGCCCACGGAGCCCGAGGAATCCGATGAGATCCCGACGGCGACGCAGGTCCTGACGGAGCCCGAGGAGGTCCCGACGGCGACGCAGGTCCCGTTGGAGCTTCCGCCGTTTCCGACGCTGATCACGGACCCGATGTTCGACGCGGCGGGTGTGGACATCTTGTCGCCCCCGACGCAGCCGCAGCAGCAGGCGTTTGTGATGGAGCGCACGGTGGTAGCGGCGGCGGCGGAGGAAGCGCGTGTGGAGATTGCGGCGCGTGTGGAGACGCGTGTGCACGATCTGAAGCGCAAGGCTCCGTCGGGCCCGGAGGTGGAGGCGGAGGCGCCGGCGGCGAAGCGCCCGGTTCCGACGATGCGTGTGTTTCCGTGGGAGGCGCTGGACGTGGACATGTCGGCGTCGGTGCGGATGCCGGACGGCAAGGAGCTGTCGTACACGGAGTGGCGCGGCAAGTTTGAGCGCAAGGTCCCGGAGCTGGCGCGGTACGCGGAGTTTGTTCTGGGCGGCAAGTGGGTGAGCGTCCGCCAGCACCACCGCGACGTCGTGTTTGCCGGCGGGGCGCCGTCGGGCTCGGATGTGGAGATTGAGCGCAAGTTCTGCATGAAGAAGATGGTGTCGCGGTTCAACCGGAAGTAGAACCGCTTTGCTCGGTTGCCCGAGTGTCGCGGTTCAACCGGAAGTAGACTTGTCACCCAGACGTAAAGTCTGCGAAGGCGCGTACGATTTGATCGACGACGCGTTGTACATAGTTCCCCTCGAGTCCGAGGTGTTGTTTGAGTTGTTGTGTGAGTGAATCGCGTGTGTGATTGGTTCTGCATGGAAGGATGTCGACGGAATCGTACGACACGTCGGTGGTGTGTGTATAAATCTCAAAAGCCCGTTTGGCCCGTTCGACCCATTGGGTACCGTGTGTGTTCCGGAAGGTGTCGAAGAGGTGCGGTCCCTGGTGCGCGGGGTCGCGCACGAGTTGGAGGACGCGGTACGTGGTCATGGGTCCGGCGGACTCGCAGAAGTCGCACCCGACGAGTACGCAGAACCGTACGAACTGTTCGTAGGTGACGTCGAGTTCCTGGAGGACGAAGTCGAGTTCGATGCAGTCCATGAGGTCGTAGTTGACGATCTTGCGGACGGTGGTGGCGGCGCCGTAGACCATGGCGTCGGAGTCGGCGGTGTAGACGGCGTCGACGATGCCTCGCTTCTGGAGCGCGACGGCGGTGACGTCGGCCTCTCCTTCGGCGAGAATGTAGGGGATTCCGAGGATCTCACAGAGTCCCTGGGCTTGGTACACGTGTTCGGGCGTGATGTACGACGCGTGGACGTCGCGTTTGTGTCGCACGAGGTTCGTTTGGATCTCTGCGATTTCCTCGGGTGTGGGAGGTAGGTATTCGTGTTCGTTGGCGTACCACATGTTTCCTTCGGTGTTCGTGGTAGTGGTGGTGGGAGCGGTGGATTGACGTTGTTGTTCCTCCGCCGCCGTCGTCGCGAGTGCGTCTGCGTAGGAGCGTCCGGTCTGGACGGTGCGTATGGCGGGCGGCCCGGGTCCTCCGAACCGAACGGGGATCGGGAGTTTCTGGATGACATACATCTCGACCCATTCGATTTTCCGTTGGTGTCGTATTTTCTCGACACGGCGCCGATGGATGGTGGCGAGTTTTTCGGGCGGTGGAGCGCCGTCGAAGATGAGAACGGGTGTAATCCCGGCGGACAGGAGCTGGCAGATGGTGTCTGCGAGTCCGACGAGATGACTGTGTTCGAGCGGGACGTCGGACAGAACGTTCCGGAACCTGTGTGGCCGTCGGTGTGTCATACCGAATTCGGACTCGTTGATGTGTGTTGCGCACATGCCGCGGGACCGGTGTAAGAAGAGGAGCGCGTCGACGGCCCACCGTTTGTTTCGTTCGGCGCCGAGAGACCGCAGTGGCACTTTTTTACGGTTCTTGAGGTTCGTGACCAGTTGTGACAACCCGCGGATCCCCATGGTTTTTCTTTTTTGTTGCTTGTGTGTGAGATTTCCGGGACTGCGGTTCCACCGCGGAAAAAAAAACGTCTCGTGTGAATAGATAAAAGACCCTTTCGAAAAATGGACAACATGAAGAAGTGGATGGAGCACCACGTTGCCAAGGCAGGAAAGCACGTCGGCACCGCGGTCGACGCCACGGCGTCCCGCTTTTCTTCGGTAATGAGCAAGTTCGGTGTGGGCGGTGAGACCCAGGTGACGGTGTCCACGGAGGAGAAGCTGCGCCGTGAGCGCGCGTACCAGGAGGCTGCCGCGGCGGCGACGGCCACGAACGCCTGGACGGGTCGTGACTACACCATGGCGCAGGTGGAGAGGCGCGAGGCCGATGCGGCTGCCGCGCGCGCGCAGTTGGCATTGTCGGGACCCCAGGCGCCTCCCGCGCCGATTACGTACCAGCAGGCGATTCTGAGCCAGCCCATGCCGGTGCTTTCGCCTCTTCGTGGCACGTCCGCGCCGCAGGGTATCCGTGCGATCTCGGACGCGCTCATGGGCAAGTCGATGACGACGTACAACCCCGCGGCGCCCACGCTGGAGCCGCCGATTCCTTCGACGGTCTCGGCGGGCAGTCTGAACGCGCAGGTGCCCGTGTCGGTGACGTCGGGTTTCTCGACGGAGGGCTCGGCGCCGAAGGCGAAGGTGGATGTGCAGATGTTCTCGAACGCGGGTCTGAAGCCTGCGCGCATGCACCACCGCCGGTAATCATGTGTGTGACATTAGACCACATTTGCATTGCAATCCAAAAAGACAAAAATGTTACCGCACCAGCTTCGTCAGTTCGACACGCTGCGCGCGATGGAGCAGGGGATCCGACGGGAAACGCAAGAGTACTCCCTGACCTCCATCGGCTGGCTTGCGGATCGTACGGGTACAGGAAAGACCCGTACGATGGCCGAGCACATTCGCAGGAACCCGTTGCCGAACCCGAACAAACCGTGGATCGAGCCGCGGACCTTCATCGGGGGACGCACCGGGCTCCCCGTGCAGGTGGTCAACGACACGCGCCTGACCCAGGCGCTCGGACGACGCGGACGTTACTTCACACCGTCCACGCTGATTGTGGTTCCAAAAACCCCCGGGCTTTTGGTACAACAATGGTCCTCGCACTTCACAGGCCTGGGCGAGTGCATGGTGATCGAGAAGATCACGTCGCTCCGACGGTACCTCCCGGAGCCCGTGCAAGCGTCGGAGCTCACGGAGCAGAACCTGTGGCAGGCGCTCGACATTCATCGGCCGATGGTGGTGATTGTGACCGACAGTGTTGCGCACACGTACACGCACGTGTTCTGTGGGATCCACTGGGCCCGCGTGGTGTTCGACGACGCGCTCTTGCCGGACATGCAAGCGCTGGCGTGCCGCATGGACCGTGGGGTTCTGCGGATGGACTTTCTGTGGTTCATCGGGGCGCTCACGTGGCCGCTGGACCGTGTGGTGTACAACATGTCCCGCGTGGCTCATGTGTTCCCCGAACGGATCCGGATGAATCCACGGCACCCTCTGACACAGCTGGTTGCAGATGGGTTTTACGACACGATCGTGGTTCGTGAGGAAGACCTTCCGTACGCGCCGTACACACACAAAACGGTGTTGGTCCGTTCGCAGGAACGGCGCGCACCGTTCCCGCCGTTGCCGGAGTACGACACCGAGCACTGGTTCTTCCGTCTGGGTGGTGAGGTCTCGGCGGCAGCGGTGGCGGACGGCGACCCGGACGCCGCCGAAGACATGTGCGGGATCTGTCTGGACGACGTGCAGGCGTCGAAGCGCGTGCAGACGTCCTGCAAGCACGTCTTCTGTTTGTCGTGCATCACGACGTGGTACCGCCGGAACCGTTCGTGTCCGTGCTGCCGCACGGCGGGTGCGCGGTTGATCGCGCCGGAGAGTGCGGTGGTGTCGCGCACGGTGGACGCGATCGTCGCGGAGATCCGCCGGGACCCTGCGAGTCGTGTGTTGTGTCTGGACGTTCACGATTTCATTGCGGGGGACGACTGCACCGAATGGGCGCAGTTCCGGGACACACCCGCGGGCTTGCTGTTTGTGCACAACGCCGAGATCCGCACGGGTGTGGACCTGTCGTTCGTGACACATGTGATTACGTATTCCCATTCGTATCTCTGGATCCCCGCGTGCAACAACCCGGCCCGCACGACCCCGCTGACTGTCATGTACCTCTTGTGTATTTAATGGATTCGATCAAATACAGAGTCCCAGAAGGGTTTCGTGGTGGTTCACATGGACATAGTCCGCGATCCGGAAGATATTCTGGACATTGCGGAACAATGTGGCCTTGCTTGACGAGGGGACATCCTTCCAGCATGCGCGCAGATGGGTGAGGATGTCGGAGCTGACGTCCTTGTGTCCGAGGGACGTGTCGTCGAGGACGGTCATGTCGTTCTGCACAAGAACCCGTTCGAAGATGGCGGTGTCGACGGAGTCGATGTGGCGCGCGAGAATCACGTACTTGTCCTCCTCGACGGACGCGTTGTACTCGATGAAGTGGCGGAACCGAAGGGCCTGTTCGCTCCGTGTGAGATCGTAAAAGTCCTGGCAGAGCTTGAGGAGCCTGCGGTTGTAGTCATCGACAGCGTTGCTGAGCTTCGTGGCGGACATTTGTGCTTTCCAAGGAACCTGACGGAACCCTTGTAAGCCTCCGGAAAAAAAAATGTGTCGCGCACAAAATTAAAACACAGGAACTTTTCAAAATGGTGAACCGTCGTCGTTCCAGCCACCGTCGTCGTCCGGCGATGAAGGCTCTGGCCAAGGCCAACGCGAGCCTCCGTCGCGTGATCGACACGCACTTTGGCCGTAAGAAGAATGCCCGCCGTTCGAGCCGCTTCGGCGCGTTCGGCGATGCCATGTCTCTGCAGCAGATGATGGGCAAGTCGAGCCACTTCGGCAAGCGCAAGAGTCGCAAGGGCCGCAAGAACCGCTTCGGCTCGCATGGTAACGCGCCGTCCCTTCAGCAGATGATGGGCCCGTTCAACCGCTTCGGCGCGCACGGTGACGCTCCGTCCCTGTCGCAGATGATGGGTCCGTTCAACCGCTTCGGCGCGCACGGTGACGCTCCGTCCCTGTCGCAGATGATGGGCCCGTTCAACCGCTTCGGTGCCGCGGAGGATGAGGATTCGACACTGGGTGCGTCGACCATGGAGCTGCTGTTCGGCAAGCCCCGCAAGCACCACCGCAAGTCCCGCTTCGGCGCGGCGGCGGTGGAGGAGGATGAGAACGATCTGGACTTCGGCCGTCGTCGCAAGTCCCGCCGTGCGTCGTTCGGCAAGCGCAAGAGCCGTCGCGGGTCGAAGAAGCGCGCTGCGTCATTCGGCAAGCGCAAGAGCCGTCGGGGCTCGAAGAAGTCGCACCGCCGCCGTCATTCCCGCAAGGCGTCGGCGTTCGGCAAGCGCAAGTCGCGTCGTCACTCGAAGAAGTCCCGCTTCGGCATGGACCTTGATGCCGCCGTCGAGGAGATGAAGAAGGAGGCTGCCGCTGCTGCTGCGTCGGCGTTCGGCCGTCGTCGCAAGTCCCGCCGTGCGTCGTTCGGCAAGCGCAAGAGCCGTCGTGGCTCGAAACGCGCTGCTGCGTCGTTCGGCAAGCGCAAGAGCCGTCGTGGCTCCAAGAAGCGCGCTGCGTCGTTCGGCAAGCGCAAGAGCCGTCGTGGCTCCAAGAAGCGCGCTGCGTCCTTCGGCAAGCGCAAGTCGCACCGTCGTCGTCACTCCAAGAAGGCGTCGTTCGGCAAGCGCAAGAAGTCCGTGGGCGGCCGTCGTCGCAAGAGCCGCTTCGGCCAGGCGGAGCTCCTGGGTGCCGTGAAGGCGTACAACGCGGATGTGTCATCCTTCGGCAAGCGCAAGAGCCGTCGCGGCTCCAAGAAGCGCGCGGCGTCCTTCGGCAAGCGCAAGTCGCACCGTCGCCGTGGCTCCAAAAAGCGCGCGGCGTCCTTCGGCAAGCGCAAGTCCCGTCGTGGCTCGAAGAAGAGCCGCAAGCACTAAACTCAATTTATTGAATCGCAATGAATTCCACCAAATGCCACGCGCACGCCATGCTCTGACGTGACGCATGAAACCAAGGACCTCGTGTCATAATCACTGCGAACCCGTGGAGTTCCGGAGGCGTCACAGCTTCCGGGATGTGCACGTGTTTCCCCTGGAGGAATCGAAAGAACTTTGCGTTTTTCGATTTCACCCGAAACGGCGGCACGTCCAGCTTCGGCGCGTGGGTCGACACGATGGGTCGTAGGATGTGTTCACAGAACCGCCGCCAAAAGTCCTCGACGCACGGCCCCACGAGTTCCACGTATCCATTCGGTTTCCGACGGTACGTGCAAATCCCAAGCACCACATGAACCCCTTCGAACTTCGTGCGGGGCTCGGCGTGCAGCCGAATCAACACGCCGTCCTGGATGCGGCTCGTCTTGCCGATGACGACGTGTTCGCGGGACACGTCGGTCGCGAGCGGGTGGTACGACGCGATCATTCCTGTTTTTTCTTGGGGGACCCCCGACATGTTTTTCGAAATTCTCAACGTTCAAAAGAAAGAAGAATGTATCGAGTCGCCGCCATCGGAATCGTGGGAATCATCGTATGGTACCTGTGGGCGCGCAAGCGTACACATGAATCCGACTTCTCGGTCCCGCGGACCCCGACGGAACAGGAGCGCCTCGATGAACTCATTCGACGCGGAGACATTCTCGCGGACTACATCGAATCCAACAAGTACCCGTCCGAGCCCATTGCGAAACGTTTGGTTCGCAATTGGCACGTTCTGCGCACCGGACAGCGCATCGGCATCACGCCGGACAATACGGACACGCCGGGGTTCGTGATCAACAAGACCACATCCATGCAGCTCTGCGTCACCAAGAAGCCCGGCGCGGTCGGGGACCTCGACGACGCCAACACGTCCGCGTTCGTGTTGATCCACGAAATGGCGCACCTCGGTGCCCTCGAGTACGAACACGGCGCGGAGTTCCTCACGATCTTCAAAGATCTCTTGCGGGCGTCGATCAAGCTCGGCATCTGGAAGTACACCGACTACACCAAGAAACCCCGCATGTACTGCGACTACTACGTGAATGCGACGCCGAAACTTTAGTTCACCAACAGCGGACGGAACAGAGGGATCCCCGCGGACTTCATCGCGTCCAGCCACGACATCTTCGACCCGTTGACCACCATGAACCCGCCGATCTCGTCCATCGCGCCGGTGATCAGCGCGAACAGATACAGCACCGGGCCGAACACGGAGACCGCAAGAAGTCCCGCAAGAGTCCCGATGAACCCCGCGGGCTTTGTGAAACCCACGAGCGCACGGACACGCATGTCCCGGTTCAGATGCCACGACACCACCAGCGCGTACACGGTCAGCCCGAAGATCAGTGCGGACCACATGGCAGTCGCAGCGGAGCTTCTTTGTTCGTCCGCGTCGTCCGTGTCCGCGTCCACGTACATGTTCCCGAAGGTGCTCACTTTCCCAAAGGCTTTGCGGACGTAATCCATGTTGCTATTTTTTTTTACTATTTGTGCGGACCCAAAAAAATTACGCATCGACAATCCCCATGAACCGCTTGACGTCCGCGAGGACCTGTTCGAACCGCGCGGGGTCGGACTCGAAGTCGTGGTCCACGTCGATGACCAGCGTGTTCTCGTTCGCGAGCCACGTGTCGTGCGCGTCGATGTTCGACCGGATGTACTCAATGGGCACGCCGGATTCCTCGCCGCGATTGCGTTTCTGCATGCGCTGGAACGCGACCTCGGGGCTCGCACGGAGGTACACGAAGCCCGCAGGATTCCCGACGCGCCGCATGGACTCGCGCGTCACCCACGTCCACCACTGGACGTACATCTTCCACTCGACCTCGGAGATCTCGCCGGTCTTCCGGAGGGTTTCCGCGAAGACGTAGCGGTCCGAGAACACGCTGCGCTCGACCATCTGGATCGACGGAGGCGTCGTGGACGCGTCAACGGCCTCGAGGATGCTCTCGAGCCTCGTGAGAAACGTGTACGTCTGGAAGGTGTACGCGAATCGCTTGGGGTCCGAGTAGAACGCATCGAGAATGCCGATGTCGATCCACTTCTGCACGGGCTCCTCCACGATCCCGACGTCTCCGCCGAGCCGCTCGCGCAACATGCGGCACAGTGTGCTCTTCCCCGCACCAATGGTCCCTTCGATGCTGAACCACTTCATTGTTACTTGCGTCGTTCTTTCAGAAAAGAAAGTCGAACACGTGTAGCAAAGGATAAAAATGTCGGACGGGACCCCTATCGTACAAATCCGGCAAGTTTTGTTCGACGAACGGCAACATTTTTCCCGTGGTACACCACTGCCACAGCACGCGCCACCCGTTCAAAAGTTCCAGGCGCCGGTGGTGTCGGCGCCACAGGACGACGAACCCGTCAATGCTCCGATGGTTCTTGCGGAACCGGATGTTGTGAAGGTGGTCGCGGACCGTGTGGCCGCGTCGGCGCCGTCGGCGGCGTCGGAGGTCCCGAAGCACCCGCAGTCGACCGCACGACAGCTCATGAACGCCATTGTGCTCGCAATGGTCGTGTTCGTGGTCATGTACCTGTTTCCGTTCTTCCAGAACACGCCGCCGGAGTTCCGCGCGAGTCCCATGAAACTCCTGGTCATTTCCGCGGTTGTCGGAATCCTCGTACTGGCCGTCCAGAAAAAGTTGGCGTGATTTACACGGGTTCTCAGGTAGATTATGTAAAACGCGAACGAACATGGAGAACCGTTCGGTATTGTCGGCGGCGGTCCGCATGACCCGTGCGATGACCAAGTCCTACCCGGGGCTCTTGGAGGACCTGCGTCTCTGCGAAACGCTCATTGCACGTGGCGTGGTCACGTTCAATGATCTTCCTCCTGTGCAGGCGCAGCTGTGTGTACGTGTGCTGAAGGAGTACAATGAGGCTGTGCGATTTATTCATTAATGTGTTTGTGTAGAATTAAAGGATCATGTCCAAGTTCGAATTGCACAAGCGAACGATCCAGCAGTACTACCGAACACATCCGGACTCCTTGCGCATCTTTGTGGAGGTGGTGAAGAACCGGAGCACGGTCGTGAGTCTCCGTCTGCTCGACTGGTTCGTGACGAACTACGTCAGTGCCCCGCAGTTCCCCGACGAAAAGCCTGTGGACCGCATGGCCCGTGTGCAGCTCCACTTTGTGTGCACGCAGAACCTGGAGGCGTACTCGAAGGTATGGTTCGATCCGTTTGCGCGCGAGCTGGTCGACAAGGGTTCGTTGAAAGTGCTGTTCCACACGGAATCGTCGGAGATCGTGGTGAGCTCCGACGAACCCCCGACGGACGCGTACGTGTCCACGACACTCGGCCAGCTGAACTTCTTCCGGTGCGCGATCGACTACGGACTGATCGCGTATGTCTTTGAACACCATGCACGTATTCAAGCACATATGCTGGAGGGACTCTCGTCTCGCAAGAAGTCCCGCGCGGACACGCG
>JACCDW011897667.1_pt1 | contig 11412 bp, 12 predicted proteins | sample 7449781 | NCBI WGS metagenome assembly JACCDW01 (sample SAMN15323449, study PRJNA562643) | freshwater metagenome | isolation source: river surface water | place: USA:Blue River Watershed | collected 2017-08-18
AATGTTAAGAAAAGAATCTCTTAAAAATTTTATTGAAGAACTAATTCAAGAGATTGAAAATGAGTTAGATGAATCCAATGTTACCGGTAACATTGATGGATACAATACACCTAATGCGTTTTCAGATGGTTCAAAGAAGTTTTCTGATAGAAGAAAGAAGAACGCTACTCAACTTGGATATGAATTAGTAGACGGTGATGTTAATAATATAGATGAATCTATAAATGAAAATCGTTGGTTACAATTAAAAAATGATGAATCTATGCATGCACATAAGAAACTTGCAATGGGTTTAAAAGAATTAAAGTATCAACTAACTGAAGTTGAGAAGTTTTTTAATTGGTACAACAAAATTAAAAACATAAATGAATTAGATTCTACCGATTATTGGAAAAGAACTAATAGTCATATTTATAAAATAAAAGAAAGATTAATTAATATCGCTAGAACTTTACAGGAGATTGAAAAATGAAAATAACAAGAGAACAGTTTAAAAACATCGTTAGAGAAGTTCTTGCAGAAGAATCTGAATATCAGGCATTCTTTCAAAAGGCATTAGACAAAACAGGAAAATCAATTCCATCAATGTCAGATGAAGAAAAGAAAGCATTTTTTGATAAAGTAGATGCTGCATGGAATGGTAAAGGTGAAAAGAACGAAGCTAAAAAGAAAAAATGGTAATCTAAAATGAAATCATTATTAATTGAAACAAATCTATTTGAAGGTAAAATAAACGAAGATGCAAGTGGTAGAACACTTGTTAAAGGTATTTTACAACGAGCTGGTGCTGAAAATCAGAACGGTAGAGTATATCCTATGGAAATTCTTCAAAGAGAGGCGAAAAAATACGAAACTCTTATTAAAGAAAGAAGAGCATTAGGTGAGTTAGACCACCCAGATTCTTCTGTAATTAATTTAAAAAATGTATCTCACAACATTAAAGAAATACATTGGGAAGGTAATGATTTATGTGGAACTGTTGAAATACTACCAACTCCTTCTGGCAACATATTAAAAGAATTATTAAGAGCAGGAATACTTTTAGGTATTTCTTCTCGTGGTATGGGTTCGGTATCACCTATGGGTGAAGGTAAAGTAAAAGTTGGTGAAGATTTTGAATTGATTGGTTGGGATTTCGTATCTAACCCATCTACACATGGTGCGTTTATGACACCATTACAAGAATCAGTAAACAAACAATTACAAGAACAAGCGGTAGTTTGTGGTGATTATTGTAAGGCACAAGACCTTATGAGAGAAATCATTACTGAATTATCATAAGGAATAAGAAAATGGCATTTAGCATACAAGATTATTTAAGAGATAATAAAATCCAAATGGGTAAAATCACCAAAGAAGTTGGTGATTCTACATTTAAAGGTGGTCATAACGATATTCGTAAGACAAATTATGATGTTAAGATTACTGAAGATGGTAAATTAGATTTATACACTCATAAAACAATTGTTACCGAAGATAAATCTTTAATTAAAGAAGCTTCTGAAATTAAATTTAACGAATTAGATTCTACTAAACAAAAGCAAGTAAATGCGTTTGTAAAGTTTTTTAATGGTAAGATTATTACAATTTGGGATGGTATACATGGAAATATCGTTGATATTAAAATGTCAGAACCAAATTGGAGAATGGACCCATCTGATTTAAAAGATTTAATTGCATTGAAATTGCGTTGGATAGAGTTTGATAGTAAAATAGTATCAATTGGATTTTAATTATAAGGAATAAAGATAATGAAATTAAAAAATTTACTTTTAGAAGCAGAAACATTTACCGCTACTAACAAAGCAACAGGTAAAACTGCAGTATTTAAATCAAAAGATAGTAGAGATGCAGCAGTTAAATCTGGAACTCACGCTGAAATTGAAAAAGATAAAGATGCAACAAAAGCTTCTAAATCTAAAGTGAATATTTTCAATAAATCATCTGAAGAACCAAAATCAACAACATCAACATCTACTCCATCTAATATGGGTGTGGATAAAGTTGTTTATAATACAAGAACAAAGACAGTTGGTATTGTAAGAATGGCGGATGAAAGAGGTGAAACTAAAACTGATGCAGATGGTAATGTAAATACATCTGAATTAGAACCATATAATCCGATGAAGTATCCACACCAAAAGGATGCTAAAGTTGCACCATCTACATCAAAAGAAATCGAAACTAGAAGTTTATGGACTCCATTTGCGCAAGATAAGACAAATGATGAACCAAAATCAGAACCAACTACACCACAACCAAAGAAAAGACCAGGTAATCCTCAAGTAAATAAAGAAGCTAAGAAAAAAGCAGAACAATATGGTATTACTCCACAAAAGTTGGGTAATGAAAAGTATAAAGAAGCAATGTTACAAGCAGCAGTTTCTGCATTAACTGACTCAAACTATCATAGTGAAGCAAGAGAATTAGTTGCTAAATTAGAAGGAAGACCTGAATTTGCTAAAAGACCAGAATATCCATCAATAAAAGACCCTAAATTTAAAGAGAAAATGGCTGATATTCGTAAGAATTCTGCAGATGGCTCAATTTATATGAATGGAACGGGTGATGTTGACGATTATGGAACAGATGTATCTCAAGCATCAGGTTGGGATGGTGTTCAAGCAGCAGATGCAATTGCTTTTACATTAAGAATGAATGGATTCCATAAAGAAGCAGATACAATTCAATCTATATTTGACGATAAACCTTATATGAAGAATGAAGGTAGAATTTCATTAAGTAAATTGGTTAATGAATCTGAAGCACAAGAAATAGCAAATTTAACTGGATTAAGAGTACCTGCAGTTGAAAAATTTATTAATGATAACGATATTCATGCTAGAAAATTGTTAGCATATCTTAAAATTAAAGGTCCAAAGACATTAAGTAATAGAATGGATATATCAACTGCAATTGTAGGTAAACCTAATAACAAATTTGCACAAGGAATCATCAAAGCATTTAAAAAATAATATCAGGAGATAGAATGATAAAATTAAAAAAACTTTTAAAGGAAAACGAAGAACCACAAAAATTTTCACCAGAGGTTAAAAAACACTTCTTGGAAATCGTTTCTACATATAACAAATATCAAGAAATGATGGATAGAAAATCTGATTTAGCAACTATTGCTGAAACATTGGGTGGTATTACTGAAGCAGCTAGAACTCTTGCATTACAAGAAGCAGGTGATTGGTTTGACAAACATACCGTTAAAAGAAATATGAGTGAGTTAGATAAGTTAGGGAAGGAATTTGATAAAGTTGCAGCCGAAGCTAATTCATTAGACCAAAGAATGCATGGATTATACGAAGATATGGGTCATATCCTTTCTCGTTATTATAAATTAGGTGAAATTTCTGAAGACCAAATGAAAGCTAGATTGGGTATCAGAGAAAATTCAGTTGATTGTGGTTGTGATTCAGTAAATGAATCAGACCCATGCTGGGATGGATATCAACAAGTTGGAATGAAAATGAAAAATGGTAAAGAAGTTCCAAACTGCGTACCAAAAAATTAAAATAAAATATTTATACACAATAAAATAAAAATTAATGAGTGGTTTATCAAGAGTTACGGTAATTGTTAGAAATGGGGATATTACTAAAGCCCTAAAAGTTTTTAAGAAAAAAGTTAATGAAAGTGGTCATCTTTTAGAATTAAGAGATAGAAAAGAATTCGTTAAACCTACAACGGCTAGACGATTAACAAAAGAAAAGGCTGTTAGAGAGAATCAAAGACAGATTCTTAACGAAAAAATCCTAAATGGAACATACAAGCCAGGTAAAAAGAATAAAAAATAATATTTTTTTTAAAAAAAATATATATTTTATATAGAAAATTATAGTTTTGTTTAAAATCTATATATTTATTTACAATTGGTTCATATAATATGAACTTTATATTTTGTGTTGGTTAATGAATACCCTTTATTAAGTGGTGACCGAACGACTAACCTATTTTAAATCTATATTGGAATTCTCCTAATAATTTCACAGAACAATAAGGAAGGTAACAAAAATGGCAAATTCAAAATTGTTGAAAGAAGCTATCGCTGATGCCAAAGCTGTTAGAGAAACTGCTATTGCAAATGCTAAAATCGCATTAGAAGAAGCGTTTACTCCAAGATTACAATCTATCTTATCAAAGAAACTTCAGGCTGAAGTTGAAGGTGATAACGAAGAAGAAGTAAACGAAGAGTTCGCTGATGCTAATAACGCTCCAGATGAAGACGCGTCTGATATCGGAGACGGAGATAACAAGCAACCAGCAGATGATGCTAACAACTCATCAGATTTAGCACAATCAAATCCTGACACTGAATCTCAATCTGCAGAAGTTGGAAAAGAAGATGAAAATCAAGAAGTAATTTCTGAAGAAGAGGAAGAAGTACCAGGTGAAACACAATCTCGTATTGAAGAGGAAGAAGTTCCTGCAGAAGACGAAGATGAATTAGATTTGGAAGCTATCATTAGAGAACTTGAAGGTGAACTTGAAGAAGAAGATGAAGCTCCAGCAGAAGCACCGGTTGAAGAACCAGTAGCTGAAGAAGGTGAAGAAGTACCTGCAGAAGTACCGGCTGAAGAGCCAGTAGCTGAAGAAGGTGAAGAAGCACCTGCAGAAGATGAAATCGATTTAGATGAAATCTTACGCGAAATGGGATACGGAGATGATGAAGAAGTAACTGAAGAAGAATCTGAAGAAGCAGCAGATGATGCAATTGCAGCAAAAGATGCAGAATTAGAAGAAGCTTACAATGTAATCAAATCATTGAAGAAAACCATCAACGAAGTAAACTTGTTAAATGCAAAATTATTGTACACTAACAAATTATTCCGTTCTTACAATTTAACTAATGAGCAAAAACATAAAGTTGTTGAAACTTTAGATAGAACTCAAAATGTTAGAGAAGTAAAATTAGTTTACTCTACTTTAGCAGAATCAATGAAAATTGGTGGAACTGCAAAGAAAGTAAAACCACAAGCAAAAATTAACGAATCATTTGCTTCTAAACCAGTTGCTTCAACTGCTCCTAAAAAGGAAATTATCGCAGAAAGCAGCAATGCATTAGCAGAGAGATTCAAACAATTAGCAAACATTAAGTAACAAAAACATTAGGAGAAAAAAATAAAATGGCAAATTTTGATTTATCTAAACTAATGGAAGGCAAAAACCCACAGCAAGTTATGTTAGCTGAAACTCGTCAGTTAAAAAACAAATGGGAACAAACTGGTCTTCTTGAAGGTTTAAAGGAAAGAGAGCAATCTCAAATCGCAGTTCTTTTAGAGAACCAAGCAAAACAATTATTGGATGAAGCAACTGCAACAGGTACATCTCAAGGTTCAGAAGAGTGGTCTGGTGTTGCTTTACCATTGGTAAGAAGAATCTTTGGTGAAATCGCAGCGAAGGAATTCGTTTCAGTTCAACCAATGAACTTACCATCAGGTCTTATCTTCTATCTAGATTTCAAATACGGAACAGCAGTTCAAGGTGCTACTAAATACAATGGTAAATCATTGTTTGGTGGTAACGGAACTACTTCTTTCGATGGTGATTTCGGTAGAACTAAAGCAGCTGTAAACGGTCTTTATGGTGAAGGTAGATATGCTTACACAATCAACGACCAATCAGTAACAGTATCAACTGGTAACCAAACATATGCAACTGCATCTTGGTCAGAAGTTGGATACGATTCATCTTTATCTGCTTCAATCGCAGCAGGTACAGTGGCTAAAATTACAATCGCAAAATCAAACATCAACGCAGCAGCTGATTTTGATGCGGTTCGTTCATTCCACATTTCTGCATCAGGTTTCTCTGCAGCAGATTCATTCTACCCAGCATTCTCACAAGTTTCTGGTAACAATGTAATCTTCTTCGCGAAAGTTGCTACAGTAGCTACTTCAACTGCATTGACAGTTAAGTATTCTTTAGCTCCAACTTCTATCACTAGAGGTGACTTCGAAGATTCTAACCCAACTGAACCAGCAACTGATATCGCTATTCCAGAAGTAGATTTGGAATTACGCTCAGAGGCTATCGTTGCTAAGACTCGTAAGTTAAAAGCAGTGTGGACACCAGAATTGGCTCAAGACTTAAATGCTTACCACTCAATTGATGCTGAAGCTGAATTAACATCTATGTTATCTGAATACATCTCTTTAGAGATTGATTTAGAAATTTTAGATATGTTAAAAGCTAACGCTTTAACAACTGAATACTGGTCAGTAACTTTAGGCGAAGAGTACAATGGTTCTACATGGGTAGCAGGTACAAACTCAGCAGCTTACACTAAAAACACATGGTTCCAGACTTTAGGTGCTAAAATCAATAAAGTATCTAACAAGATTCATCAATTGACATTACGTGGTGGTGCTAACTTCATCGTTGTATCTCCAGACGTAGCTACAATTTTAGAATCAATTCCTGGATTCGTAGTAAACGCTGATAAAGATGCTTTATCTTTCGCAGCTGGTGTATCTGCAATCGGTTCTATGGCTTCTCGTTACACAGTATACAAGAACCCATACATGACATCTAACGAAATCTTATTAGGTTTCAAAGGTTCTAACTTCTTGGAGACTGGAGCAGTTTATGCACCATATGTTCCATTGATTATGACACCTTTAGTGTACGACCCAACTAACTTCACGCCAAGACGTGGTGTTATGACTCGTTACGCTAAGAAGATGGTTCGTCCAGAATTCTATGGTAAGATTTATGTTAAAGATTTAGCATCTTTATAATAAATTGAACTAACGATTCAATATAGAAAAGGGAGAACATAGTTTCTCCCTTTTTTTATTTAATAATTTCTTAATATAAGAATTAAAACATAATAAGGTGCAATTTCTACTTATTGGTGAACTAAACCCCAATATAATGAGGAAATTATTTTTATTTTTAATGATGTTAATATCAATAACATCGTTTTCACAAATTACAAACTCGAACATTTCGGGTACAATCAAAGACAAAAAGGGAGAATCTATCCCTGGCACAACAATTCAACTAATCTTAAAATTAAATGGTGTAAAATATAATGTATCTTCGGATGTAAATGGTATTTTTCACATTTATAATGCAAATGTAGGTGGTCCTTATTCAATCAAAGTAACATCAGTTGGGTTTAAACCATACGAAAAGGATGAAATTTATTTAACATTAGGTGGTAATGATTTAGATATCCATTTAGATGAAGAAAATACACAACTTAAAGAGGTTGTTGTAACCACAACCAAAGGTGGTACAAAGACTGGAGCAGGTATCTATTTAGGAGAACAAAAACTTAAATCAGTTCCAACAATTAGTAGAGCAATTACTGATTTCACAAAGTTAGTTCCACAATCAGTAAACAATTCATTTGCAGGTACAAACTTTCGTTATAACAATGTAACAATCGATGGTACAATTAATAACGATGCAATTGGTTTCTCTCCATCATTAGGTGGACAGGGTGGAACATCTGGCATGCCGGGTTCATCAACTCGTACATCACCAATTTCAATAGATGCTATTAAAGATATTCAAGTTTATATTGCTCCATATGATGTAAAGATTGGAAATTTTTTAGGTGGTTCGATTAATGCAATCACTCGTAGTGGTACAAACAAAGTAGAGGGTTCGGTATATGGATTTGGTAGAGATTTGCATGGTATAAAAGAGATACAAAGTGGGTTTCGTATTGGATTACCTATTAAAAAGGATAAATTGTTTTTCTTTACAAATTCAGAGGTTACAAAAAGAACTGACCCAGTACTATATGGTGTAAATTCAAAAGGATTGGTATCTGATAGTATTGCAAAAAAGATATCTGATTTTACAAAACTTAAATATGGATATAATGTTGGTGATTATGATGGGTATTCAATTTATTCAGAATCATCAAAGTTTTTTAATAGATTAGATTGGAATATTAACGATAATCATCAATTAACATTAAGAAACAATACAACAATATCAGAAGCAACCAATTTAGAAAGAGATGCAGCAAACTTTCGTTTTGGTTCACAAGATTTTAGACAAAATGTAAATCAATCTGCAAGTGTATTGGAACTGCGTTCACGCTTTGGTTCGGCATCTAACTCTTTAATTTTAGGATATACTGATATTCACGATTATAGAACTCCTTTAAGTGAGAACTTTAGTTTCCCACAAACAGAGATTGCATATAATGGTGGAACTATCTTTATTGGAAACGAAAGAGAAGCAACTATATTCAATTTAAAACAAAAAACATTTGAATTTACTAATAATTTTAACTTTTCAGTTGGTAATCATTCATTCTTAATTGGAACACATAATGAGTTCTATAAAATTGATTATGGATTTGTAAATAGTTGGAATGGTAGAATTGCTTACAAAACATTAGATGATTATTTTGTAGGAAAAGTAAATAGAGTAAGAGGTTTTTATGGTTTCCAAAACAACGATAGAGATTACATATTCAATAATCCATATGCACAATTTGATATAAATTTATTAAGTGGATATGTACAAGATGAAATCCAATTAGGAAATTTAAAATTAACTCCTGGTGTTAGATTTGATTACACGCAATTACCTAACAAACCGGCATTAAGTTCTCAAACACCAACACAATATACAAACGATTACTTTAACAACATTAATATCTCTCCTCGTTTTGGATTTAATTGGAAGTTGGATAACGATTTAGTTATAAGAGGTGGTAGTGGTGTATTTGTTGGTAGAATACCATTTGCTTGGTTGGGATACGCATATTATAACGATGGTGTTGGGTTTGGTTCGTTTGATTTGAACAATAGAGCAACATTAAAAAATGTAGGTGACCCTATTTTAGATGGTTCAAAGGTATGGGCATTTAATAATGGACAAAAGAACTTAACTCAAATTGATTTAGTTGATAATGGTTTTAAAATGCCATCAGTATTAAGAAGTAATTTGGCAATAGATAAAACAATTAAGGGATACAAATTTTCAGTAGAAGGATTATATACAAATGTAATAAATGATTTGAAATTCCAACAAATCAATATAGTAACTACAAACCCAACTTACTATTCATTTGATACTGAAAAGAAAATGCCAATTTATAGTGGAGTAAAAGTAAATGCTAACTTATCAAACGCATACCTATTATCAAATACCGATAAAGGGTATCGATATCAATTAACAACATCAGTAACTAAAAAGTATCCATTTGGTTTAGATGTTTATGGTGCATACACATATGGAGTTGCAAAAGATTTAACAAATGGTATTCGTAACTCAATGGAAAGTAATTGGACTTTAAATCAATCACTAACTCCTAATGACCCACAATTGGCATACTCAAACTTTGATATTAGACATCGTATCATATCTCAAATTACACAATCATTTAAAACAACACAAGTATCTATCGTATTAAATTCACAAAGTGGAATACCATTTACTTGGGGATTGATTAACACTAATTTACAAAACACTCCACAAGCAGCAGGATTGGTTTACATCTTTAATGATAACGAAGTTAGTAAATATATTACAAACCCAATTCAAGCAAAAGCATTTACTGATTTTGTAAATAGTGATGAATATTTGAGTAGTAGAAAAGGAAACTTTACTGAAAGAAATGGAGGTAGAACACCGTGGAGTACAACAATCGATACAAAAATAGTTCAAAGAATAGGTAAACAAATACAAATAAGTTTGGATGTATTCAATTTTACAAACTTAATAAACGAAGATTGGGGTAAAATGTATTTCATATCCAATTCATTTAATTCAACATCGTCACTTGGATTAACAAAGGTAAGTGGTGAGATATTCAGTTTTACAAAACCAACACAACTACCATATTCAGTAGACCTGATAAATTCCAAATGGCAAATGCAATTAGGTGTTAGATACAGTTTTTAATAAATGAAAGGGAAAAGAAATTTTCCCTTTTTTTATATTTATACAAAACAAAACCATATAAGATGGGGAAATTTTATGAAGATTTACTTACACTTAACGAATTGGTAAGAAAATTAGAAAAAAAAGATAAAATAAGTGAATTCATTATACGAGCTCTTCGTAATATGAAAGAAAATCCAACCAAATCAGTTTCAGATGTCATTGCAGAAACCAAAAAAGAATTTAATTAATGATGGTCATTATTTAGAACTAATGGATAGAATCCATATAGTATCTTGTACGATAGATGACCATATACTAAATCACCCACTTTCCGAAAATCAACCGGAAATTCAACAAAAAATCGATAAAGCATTGGAATTATTGATGGAATCCTACCAAATGGTGGGTAATTTGATTCCAACTGATGATATATAACTCATTGATAATCAATTAATTATTTTTTTTAAAAAAGTACCAAAATATTTGGATATATTGGAATTTCTTCGTATATTAGCTGTATAAGATTGAGAAACAATATGACAAATTTAGAAAAATACATCAGTTTTTACGAATCTAAACTAAAAGAGGCAAACGAGTGGGGTAAAAAGGGTGAAATGGGAATGGTTCGTTCAACAATGAAAGATTCAGTTGAATTATTATTAGATTTGATTTGGAAAACCGAAAGAAATGGTGAATCCAAAAAGAATGATTTTATTGAATCAAAATCTAAAAATGGATTCGTACTAAAATTTCAGGTAGATAGACATTTATACACCGATAACTTAAAAGGTTTGGGTGAATGTAAAGCCTATTTAGATAGATGTTTTATGGAAAGAGCTAGTTCTGATTTTTTTAGAATTAAAAATGGTATTTCGGAAAATCCTAAAACATTTGTATTAGCATTAGAAGATGCAGTTGGTAAAACTGCTTACAATTACTATATGGATGAAGGTAACATTGATAATATTTTCTATTTGTTAGATGGTAAACGAAATCCTAAAAAACCAATTTGGAAAGATGAGTTTTATAAACCAATCAACATAAAAAAATTGGAAAAGTTTATTGAATTTATTAAAACATTATAATATGGGTAGATGGCCTGAAAAGACACCGGAAAAACCTAAAAAATTTGAAATAACTTATAAAGATGATGATGGATGTATATCTATTTGGAAATATGATTTAAAAAAATTCCCAAATGGACCGATAGAAGTTATTACAAAGTATCCAGCAGGTTATGAGAAAATGTTGATGAAAAAAATGAAGGATGCTAAAAAAGAAAAGAAAAATAATAAGGAAAAGACTAATAAATTTTTTTAATGGGGTAAATATATGATTAAAGAGAACTCAAAAGGTTCTCTTTTTTCATTTTAATATATACTTATTATTAAAAGAAATAATAGAATGGAAAAAATAGCATCAATATTCTTTCATAGTAGAACACAAGCACATCAATTCCACACATCAGTAAGTGGTCCTGGTTCACTTGCAATACATCTAGCATTGGAAGGATATTACACCGAGATAGTACCTCTTATGGATGGT
>JACCDW010069054.1_pt1 | contig 11410 bp, 15 predicted proteins | sample 7449781 | NCBI WGS metagenome assembly JACCDW01 (sample SAMN15323449, study PRJNA562643) | freshwater metagenome | isolation source: river surface water | place: USA:Blue River Watershed | collected 2017-08-18
AAAGTGAACAGCAATATCTACCGAGAGCATATGAGTTAAATTCAGAATTAGTTATAAATTTTTTAACAGAAGATGCTAAGGATTTTTTTGAAACGAACAAAAAAAATTCTATACAGAAAAACATTTTCTTGGCAAAATCTATGGGATATGCTCTTATAACAAATAAAAAACAGCTATCGGATACAGAAAAAATAGCCGCGTCTAAAGAAAATACGTTCTGGATGAAGAGTCTCGATCAATTCTTTCATCTCTATAAAACACTAGATGAAAAAGTTTGTATAATATTAGATAGAAACATTATTATTAAAGAGTGGTTGGCGGAATTTTCTAAAAAAGCCAAAGAAAATCAAGTAGATAGCAACGAAATTAAAGTCTGTTTCAGAGCAGATAAATTTGACGACACTGGATTCAATCAATGGGTTAAAGACGAGGGATTCGGCGGTCCTGTGGCAGATGGAAAAATTTTTATTTTCAATCATAAACCTGCTAAATGGGTATTTAAAGATCCTCAAAGTTATCAAATTTTAGTTATTACTAATATTACTCCGCCTACTAATTCTTTTGTAAATGATTGGGCTAATAATCATCCATGTGTCATTTATCTAGCAGATATAAAACCTACAATAAGAGGAAAGAAAAACCTTGTCGAATTGTAAATTAATAATAAAAGATGAAGTAAATTTGAAATTTGAAGGTTTGAACGTTGAAACACGACGAAAAATCGTCAATGCTCTTAAGTATGATCTTCCTTATGCTCGACATTTGCCGGCCTATAAGTTAGGAAGATGGGACGGAACTAAAACATTTTTTGGTATAGGCGGTTCGGGATATCTTGCTCATTTAGACGTTATATTGCCAATCGTCGACGAAGCCGGTTACGATATCGAGATCGAAGATCTAAGAGAACATCGTAAATTTAGTTTTACTCCAGTTGACGAAAATTATTGGGTCGATCAAGAGAAAACTTGGCCTATAGGTCATCCGCAAGAAGGAAAACCAATTATACTAAGAGATTATCAATATGATGTAATTAATAAATTCCTAGAGAATCCACAAAGCCTACAAGAAGTAGCGACTGGAGCAGGTAAAACCATAACGACAGCTACGCTAAGTCAATTATGCGAACCGTATGGTAGAACTATGGTCATAGTTCCAAATAAAAGTCTTGTAGTTCAGACCGAAGAAGATTATAAAAATTTAGGATTAGATGTTGGTGTATATTTTGGAGATAGAAAAGAATTAAATCGCACTCATACTATCTGTACATGGCAAAGTTTAAACATTTTAGACAAAAAAAGCTATGATAATGATACCTTAACTCTAGCCGAATTTTGCGATGGTGTTGTAGCCGTAATTATTGACGAAGTACATCAAGCCAAGGCAGATGTTTTAACTAAACTTCTTACACAAAATTTTAAAAATTGTGCGATTCGTTGGGGTCTTACAGGAACAATACCTAAAGAGAAGTGGGAATACCAAAGTCTTCTAGCCAGCATAGGACCTGTGATTGGCAATGTAAGTGCTCACGATTTACAACAAAAAGGAGTATTAGCAAATTTAGATATTCAGATACTCCAGACTAATGATGTTCATACTTTTAGAACCTATCAAGACGAATATACCTGGTTAGTTACTGATGATTCTAGACTATTATGGATATCAAAGAAAATTAATGATATATCCGAAAGTGGAAATACATTAGTTCTAGTAAATCGAATAGACACTGGTAACAAAATAATAAAAAATTTAAAAGAAGCTGTGTTTATAAGTGGAGCTGTAAAACTGGAAGATCGTAAAGAAGAATATGATGAAATTAAAACTAGTGATAAAAAGATTATTGTGGCGACTTATGGTGTGGCCGCTGTGGGTATTAATATTCCAAGGATTTTTAATCTGGTTCTTATTGAACCCGGAAAGAGCTTTGTCCGCGTTATACAAAGCATTGGACGAGGCATTCGAAAAGCAGAAGACAAAGACTTCGTCCAGATTTGGGACATCACGAGCACCTGCAAATACGCCAAGCGGCATCTTACGGAAAGGAAGAAATATTATAAAGAGGCGAAATATCCTCATACAGTAACAAAGGTAACTATATGAAAATTTTAACATTACAAAATCGTTCGTTCGACTTGAACGAATTACCCGAAGAGGTCGATGAAGATACAAGATTCAGTGTTTTAGATAACAGCAATCCAGCTGAACCTGATTTCTTTTTTGTTCCTCTCATATTTTTAGAATCATTTAACAGTCCTGCTATTTTGTTAAATATAGGTGGTCATCAGATACAGATGCCACTTGATTGGTGTATGGTTGTTGGAGATAAAGATAGTGGAATGGATCCCGAAGTTCTGCCTCTTACATCTATAAATGAAAGAGGATTCGATGCTTTTATTTTCAATCCGATCAAGGGATTTAAGTGTGAATATTTCCCGATAGAGATATTAAACATATATCAAGATGTAAGATGGTATTTTCCAAAAATGAAAAACGGACAATTATTGAGTGTTCCTTTATCGGACGCCGAAAATCCTCCATGTGCCTACTTTGTCAAAGAGGTAAGTAGACAAAGCGAGGTTATTCATTTACACAAAATATTATAATTTGGAGGAATAAATGATAGCAGGAAAAGTTTGGGGTCAAACCGAATTATTAGAAGCGAATGGAGTTTTAGAATTCCATAGGATTTCTATTAAAAAAGGCGGAGTTTGTTCAAAGCATAAGCATAGGCACAAATGGAACGGATTCTTTGTAGAAAAAGGTGCTCTATTAATTCGAGTTTGGAAAAATAACTACGAGTTAGTTGACGAAACAGTGCTAATGGATGGAATGTACACTAAGGTAGCTCCTGGTGAATATCATCAATTTGAAGCGTTGGCAGATACTATAGCATTCGAATTATATTGGGCAGAATTCGATCACAGCGATATAGAAAGAGATACAGTGGGGTATAAAAAATGAAAGCAGTTCTTTATCACGCAGATTCAACAATAGCAGCAGGGTATGCTCCTAATACCTATACCTATCTTCTAGAAGGTTTAAAACATAATCTTCATAAGTATGATATAGAATTTATACATCTTACATTAGAAGGACATCCGGGTTTTGGTGACAAAACAATATATTTTAAAGATTTAAATCCTCTTTCGATTGTATGGAATAGAGAATACACTCTATTAGAATTCCTAAAACATCATGCTGATCCTAATGAAACATATTGGATGACAGAACCTGATATAAGGATGATTCAAGAGTTTCCTCCTCTAACTACAGATGTTTGTCTAACATTAAGAGAAGACACAGTTCCCATAACTCCAGCATGGAGATTAGCGAAAAAATCTTCTATTCCGTTTTTTGAAAAAGTCATTTCTTTGTTCGATATGAATCATCTCGATTGGCACGGTGACAGTCCCGCATATACAAGTATCCACCAAGTAATAGGATCACCTACTAAACCAGGATTTTATTCTTACGACAATATTTCTATAGAATTAAGGCCATATGGTTGGTATGCTAGTAAAGGTAAAGCTAGATTCAGTAGGCAGTTCAAAGGTGGTCATAAAATGCAGCTAATCCAGGAAGAAGCAAATATCACATCATACAGACATCTACTAAATGCTAATAAATGATATCTATACTAGTTTTAAAAATAAAACTAGGGAAAATATAAAATGGAAAATGGTAGGCGATATGTATCGCCGAATGGACTTTATTCTTGAAAATTTTCAAGGGATCCAAACTATCACAGAATTTGGTCCTTATCAAGGATGTTCGACGGCTGCTTGGTTGATGTTAAAACCAAAAAAATTTGTAACAGTAGATCAAAATATCGCATTAGACCTTGAATTATTTAAAAGAGCTGCCTTAGAAATTGATGTTGATTTTAAATTTGTAATAGGCAACGACATAGAAATTGATATTGAACCGTGCGAATTGCTCTTTATCGATACTGTCCATACTGAGGATCATACTTTTTTAGAGTTACAAAAGCATGCAGATAAGGTTTCGAAATTTTTAGTATTTCATGACATAAATGAAAGCAGATTCACTACTCTTAAGGGCATAAATAGGTGGTGGATAAAAAATCCTCAATGGAAACTATTTTATCAAGATTTTGAAGATTGCGGATTTATGGTATTAGAAAAAGGTGACTAAATGAAAGTTGGAATTATTGGATATGGTTGGATCGGAAAAGCAACTAAAAAATTATTTCCGGAAGCACAAATTTATGACAAATTTATTGAAGAATATAATAAACCTTTAGTGGGATGTGACATAGCATTCTTAGCTGTTCCTACGCCCTGGACCGGAGGTCCGGAACTAGATTGCTCAGCAGTCGAAGACGCTATTAAAGATTGTGGATGTGATTTTATCGTTATAAGATCTGCTACACAACCCGGATTCGCAGATAAAATGGCTGCGAAATATAAAAAGAAAATATGTGTTCAACCTGAATACCTGGGGGAGACACCAAATCATCCTTTTTTACAAATGGATTCGAGACAGTTTATGGTCATCGGAGGAGCCCCAGAAGATCGTAGAAAAGTTATCGAATGTTATCAGAAGGCCTATAACGCTAATGTACGTATACGCCAGGTAACAAATTATGAAGCGGAAATTATTAAATTCAGCGAAAACAGAGCAATATTTTATAAAGTCATGCAATGTCAAGAATTATATGATGCTTGTGAAGCAGCTGGTGTTGATTATTACGTGGTACGAGAAGCAGTGTATGGCGATGATCCTAGAATGAATCTTTGGTGGACTTTTGTATTTCCGGATAACAGGGGAGCAAATAGTAAATGTATTCCTAAGGATATCTATGCCTGGTGTGCGTGGGCAGAAAGTGTAGGAATAGACCCAGTTGCTACTAAATCTTTATTAGAATATAATAAAACATTATTGAACAAAAATGGATAAGAAATTAACCATCCTTACATTCAAATGGAAGAAACTAGATTCTGGCTACAAGCTTAAAACATCTGTATCTTATGGGCCGGAACATGTTAATATCCTTTATCGATCTATAAAAAGAAATACATCTATACCTTTTCGATTTGTTTGCGTAACAGATGATGCGGTAGGTATTGATAGCGAAATCGAAATTGTTCCATTATGGGATACTTACAGAAATCTAGGAGGATGTTACACAAGATTATACATTTTTAGTAGAGATGCTGAAAAACTGTTTGGTCCAAGATTTATGATGATAGATCTCGATTGTGTTATAACAGGCAATCTAGATGATCTACTAAGTAGAAAAGAAGATTTTCTTATCAACAAATACATAGGTAAAGGCAAAGAACAATACAAAAGTAGACAATGTTATAACGGTGCTCTTATGATGATGGATGCTGGAGCCAGACCTCAAGTATGGAAACAGTTTTCACCTGAACTTTCTTTACCTAAAATAGATCATTTAAGAAGTCAAAGTGAAGTAATAGGATCCGATCAGGCATGGATAAGGATCGTGCTAGGTAGAGATGAAAAAACTTTAGACATGTCTGACGGAATTTATGATGTATCGTTTTTGCCCGACGGCGAGTTACCTGAAAATGCTAAAATTGTATTTTTCCATGGTAGACCAGACCCTTCATTAGAAAAACAAAAATGGTGGGTTGAAAAATATTGGAGTCTTTAATGGGATTAGATCAAAGATATGTTGAACTGATTACATCTACAATAGAACAAGTTCACGGCCTAGAATTTGATAATCTTAAGATGTTAGAATTAGGTGATCAAATAATCGATGATAAAAACTTTCATCATAAACGCACAGGAAAAGATTATTTTAGTTCGTTAGGTATCGATCACACCTCTGTAGATATTAATGGATTGCATGGAGCTTTGATTAAAGATTTAAGAAATCCAGAAGAATTCATAGAGTGGAAAAATGTATTCGATGTTATTACAAATGCCGGGACTACAGAACACGTAGAACCAATAGAATCGCAGTACAACTGTTGGAAAATTTTACACGATTGTCTCAAACCAAATGGGGCAGCTATTCATGTATTGCCCGATGTTGACGAACATGATATAAACGGAGCTTGGGTAGGACATTGTAAACATTATTATTCCAAAACTTTTTTCGAAACACTTGCTCAAGAATGCGATTATGAGATCATTTTTAATGATGTCATTAGGGGTAATAGATGTGTATCATACATCAAAAACAATAATAATGAATTTACAGCACCTCGTGATATGTTCACAACACTGATTGCTATACGATAAGGAAAAATATGAAAGAAGGTAGAATGTCATTTGATGACTTTAAAAATCAATTAACTAACATGCAGGAAACAGGAGAGTTTTCATTTGGATTCAATTGGTTAGATTATGTAAAAACAAGATTGAATAATGAAATAATAGAAGCACACGTAAACGATCTCAAAACAATTTACGATAAAGCTGGAATAGATCTAAAAAATAAAAGTGTATTTGACATAGGTTGCGGATCTGGTTTATCTTCTTTGTCTTTTGCTAAATTGGGAGCTAGTAAAATTGTAGGAATTGATGTAGATCCTTACAGTGTAGAAGCTAGTAATTATACGAAAGATAACTTCTTAAACAATCGTATTGAATGGGATATACATCATCATTCAATTTTATCTGAACTGCTACATCCTGAACAATCTTTTGATATAGTGTATTCTTGGGGAGTCTTACATCATACAGGCGATATGTGGAACGCTATTAGAAACGCAGTAAAAAATGTAAGAGTGGGAGGTTTTTTCCACGTGGCGCTATATAGATCTGGGCCTACATATAATCAACATCTTACAGACAAGTTTAAATTCACATTAGCGTCTATGGAAGAAAAAATGTCAACTTTGTATAATTATAAGCATTTGAAAAAAAATCCTTGGGCGATTAATAATAGAGGAATGAATAAATTTCATGATGCTTTAGATTGGTTAGGTGGTCTACCTTACGAAGTATGTGATCCAGAAGTATTGAATATATGGTTGTCTAAATATGGTTTCGATCCTCAACCTGTATATTTTACAGACAACAAAGAAGGCGGAAATTTTATTACCATACTAAAAAGATTTAAAGGATAAAATAAAATGGGAAAAAAGAAAGGTAGATTAACAGTTGTTTATAGCGCAGAAAAGCCACATTTAGGCGGAAATTCTGTAGAGATAAATCCTTCTACTTATTGTCCAGAAACCTGGGCTTATATAGTAAAAAAATACGAAATTAAATCTGTACTTGATGTAGGATCAGGATACGGACACGCGGCTAAATTTTTTAGTGATCTTGGTTTGAAAGTTACGGCCATCGAAGGTCTAGACGAAAATGTTAGAAATGCTATCTATCCTACAGAATTAGTCGATCTAACTGAAAGATCATTCGTAACAGATGTTGATTTAGTTAATTGTATCGAAGTTGTAGAGCATATTGAAGAAAAATTTATAGGAAATTTATTAGATACGATTTGTTGCGGCAAGTATCTTTTTATGACACACGGTTTGCCAGGTCAAGATGGGCATCATCATGTAAACAATCAACTACCTGAATATTGGATTAAACATTTACAGGATAGAGGTTTCGCCAGAGTCAATGACGACTATAAAATAAAAAATCTAGCCGGGTCGGCACATCATATAAAAGATAGTGCTATGCTTTTTAGAAAAGTAAATTAAAGTCGTAGTAGGTTTAAAAAATTAAAGGAAACAAAAAGTGTGCGGATTTGCTGTATCAAACATAATAGGATTGTTAGGATCTAATCGATTCTGTCAGAAACGAGGACCGGATCTTACAAACACAAAAGTAATCAACGGTGTAGAGTTCCTTCATAATTTGCTACACATCACTGGAGATATCCGGCCGCAACCGTTTGTCGACAACGACATTGTTTGTACATTTAACGGCGAGATTTACAATTATAAATCGTTCGGTAACTATGCAAGTGACGGCGAATGTATCATAGACGTTTATAAAAATGAAGGCGAACATTTTGTAAGCAAGTTTGACGGCGAATTCGCTTTGTGTTTGATAGATTTCAAACAAAACAAACTTATTATTTCTACTGACACATTTGCTTGTAAACCTCTTTGGTTCGAAATTAAGGATAATAAATTCTGTATTGCTTCATATAATAGTCAGTTACAAGGGCTAGGATTTCGGCAAGGAACAAAACTAAAGGCAAACACAACAAATGTATATGATCTCAAATCTTTAGAATTAATAAATTTTTATTCAAATAGAATATTTGATATAACACAACATAAAACTTCTTTTGATTCGTGGATAGATGCGTTCACCAAAAGCATTAAAAAAAGAACGCAGAACACAGTTCAAGGTATGTTTGTAGGTATGAGCTCAGGCTACGATAGTGGAGCTATCGCCTGTGAATTAGAAAAACAAAAAATTAATTTCAAAGCTTATTCAATAACAAATAATGAAAATACCGAAGTTCTAGATGCTAGACTAAAACTAATCTCAAATTGCGAACCTTTTACATTAACAGATCAAGAATTCCAAAAATGGAAAGAAGAATTATCTACTAATTGTGAAAATTTCGTCTACAAAGACTACGATATCAAAAAAGACCAAGCCTCTATGGGTCTTTCCGCGATTTGTCATAGGGCTAACAAAGAAAAAAGAAAAATATATTTTTCAGGGCAAGGCGCTGACGAAATTATAAGTGATTACGGTTTTGGCGGAAAAAGAATCTATAAACATAGCGGGTTTGGAGGACTTTTTCCTTCTGAGCTTGTAGGATTTTGGCCATGGTATAGTTTTTGGGACGGAACACAAGTTCAATACCTAAATAAAGAAGAGTATGTTGCCGGGCATTTTGGGATAGAAACTAGATATCCTTTTTTAGATAATGATTTAGTCCAAGAATTTTTGTGGCTCGACTCTAAACTTAAAAACAGCAAATATAAGAGTTGTTTAGATGAGTATCTGAAACAAAACAATTTCCCGTATCAGCCATCTGAGAAAAGGGGATTTAATGTTACAGAAAAAGGAAAGGCAAAAAAAGTAAAATGAGTATAACTGTTGTTATTGCTGGCGATAAAAATTTTAAGTCTTATGTAGATAAAGGGGTAGAGTTAACCCAAAATTTGGGATATCCTGTTTTAATTTATGACCTAGGAAATTTAGGATACGGTAAAGAATTTAAAGGTAGAGTCAGCGATGAAGTGAATGCTAAAATACCTTGTAAGCCGCATATTATACTTGATGCGTTGAACGAAATTGAATATAATCAATATTTGGTCTGGTTGGATGCTGATGCTCTAATTATAGAAAACATAGACGAAATTCAAGACGACTATGACATAGGCGTAACGGTCAGACAACCCAAGGCTGTAGAAAATGCTTTACCCATAAATGCCGGAATAGTTTTTGTTAAAAAAACTGATAAATCTATTGATTTTATAAAAGAATGGATTCAATTGTCTGACAAAGACGTTAGCGATCAACCTCCTTTGAATAAACTTTGCTCTGTAGTTTGTGCTGATAGAGGTTCAACAGTTATAAGAAATAACACAAGGATAAAAGTTTATCCATGCGAGATTTATAATAATTTTTATTTTGCGAAGAAAAATAAGCCGGGAATAAAAATCAAGCATTATAAATCAAAACTAAGACATCTTTATCCTTTATAAGATAAAAAGCGGAGAATATTATATGAAAAAAATCCTCATAACAGGAAATTCTGGTTACATAGGATCACATCTAACAAAAATTCTAAACGAAAATAAAGAGTTAGAAATTTTCGGACTAGACAAAGATAGACCTTTAATTGGAGTTTCTCAGCATAGTTTACAAGATATCAGATGGAACGGAAGCTGGGCCTTAGAAACTATAGAATTTGATTGTGTGATACATCTGGCAGCCGAAGTTGCTGTTGGTAGAAGCGTACTTAATCCTACCCTGTATTATGAAACAAATATTTTCGGAACTTTAAATGTCCTAAAGAATCTTAAATTTAAGAGATTTATTCATGCTAGCACAGGATCAGCCGGTCCTATGAATAATCCGTACGGTATCAGCAAGCGAGGAGCGGAAGACGTAGTGAGTCAATATTGTAGAAATAATTCTATTCCTTTTACTACTTTTAGATTTTATAACGTAACAGGAACAGATGGCATCGATCCGACGAATCCAGATGGACTTATGTGGAATCTAATGAACGCTCAGAAAACAGGAGTGTTTAATTTATTTGGAGACGATTACAATACCGAAGACGGCTCAGCAGTTAGAGATTATACTCATGTTAATGAAATTTGTCATTCTGTTATTAAAGCATTAGACGAGTCTACTAATACTATAGAAAATCTAGGGCACGGTGTCGGCACAACAGTCAAACAAATGATCGACCTCTATAAAAAAATCAATGAGTGTGATTTCGAAGTAAAAATTTGTCCTAGAAGAGAAGGAGATCTAGAAAGAAGTGTATTAGATAATCCCTCAAAATTTATGGAAAAATTATATTCTATGGAAGATTTGTTGAAGGTAAAATAATGGGAACTTTAACTCCAGGCGCTACATTAATATACGAACGAGTTGGCAACACTGTTTACGCCAGAGAATCTGGAAAACTTGAAAGAAAAGAAATAGGTTATACTTATGATAATAATATGTCAACCGATCCATACTGGAAAGATTATATGGAAAAATATAGGCTCGAAGTTGAGTGGGCCCCTATTTTGAAAGCCGCTGAGGATAATCCTGCTTTACAACAAGCTATTGATCGTGTTAAAATATTATATCATCTAAGCAAAAAACATGAACAATGAAATTTCATTAAAGGACGTTTTGGCATCTGTGGACCTAGATGGCAAAGAAATATGGGACGAGCTGTCAGATCAGCAGAAAAAATCTATACAATTCGTTCCGTTAAATCGTTTTATTTCTACCGTACAAGGTTCTCGAGAACTAAAAGAACACTATATTGTAGTTGGCAATGAAAGATACAACAAACACTTATTTTCAATAATATCAAAACATCCGAAGTTAGCATGGCAAATGGCTTGCTCTTGCTCGAATGATCAAAAGAAAATAGTTCATCATGAATATATAAAACTCAATTCTGAAAAGAATAAGAGGCTAAAATTTTTAGGTGAGCTGTTCCCTAACATGAAATGGAGCGATCTTGAAACACTTAGTCAAATTACCACAGACAAAGAAATCAAACAATATTGCGAAAACCTTGGATGGGATAAAAAACAGGTCAATGCAATTAAATTTTAAGTGTGAACATTGCGGAAAGATGTTTGCCAAAGAGAAAACTTTGGTCGTTCATATCTGCGAACAGAAAAGAAGATATCTCAGCCGAAACGAAAGACATGTTCAAGCTGGTTTATTAACTTTTCAAAAATTTTATGAAATCGCACAAAAAAGTAAGACTCAAAAAACTTTTGAAGAGTTTGCCTCAAGTTCATATTATACA
>JACCDW011934746.1_pt1 | contig 11410 bp, 19 predicted proteins | sample 7449781 | NCBI WGS metagenome assembly JACCDW01 (sample SAMN15323449, study PRJNA562643) | freshwater metagenome | isolation source: river surface water | place: USA:Blue River Watershed | collected 2017-08-18
AAGCACTTGCTGAGGCAGTGGCAGAAGAGCCACACACAGTTATCGGACCAGTAGTTGACCGCTTGATGCGTCACCGCCCAATGGGTTGGTACGGCGTATTAGGTTTCGCTATTTACCGTAACGAAGCATTATACAGAATCGAATCAGGTTCTTCAATCGCTTAGTTGATTGACGGTAGGGCTAGAGGAAACTCTAGCCTTACAGTAAGTTCATTAAGGAGAATGATGGCAGATTATACATTTACAACACCAGTTGTAGAAGAAGCACCAATTGGTAAACATAGGTTGTTTTATTTCTACAAGCAAGATAAAGGTATAAGTATTGCTAAAAGCGGTGGAACTTATTCACGAGTGCGTTATGTACTTGATGAAGACATAGCAGATTATGATGAGTTCTATCTTGGTGGACATGAGCATGTAGTTAACGATACAGTCAAAGCAGCACTAATTGCTGGTGGTGTGGGAGTAACTGAGGCTAACTTTACAGCAATATAAGGGGATAAATGAAACACTGGGAACATCATCCAACTCCAGTTGAAGGATGTTTTGGATGTAAAGGATTAACTCTTCAGATGAATTCTGGAGATGCTAAAAGAGATATTTCTGACAAGAAATGGACTTCGGAACTAAAGGCTTATAAGGATGCCAGAGCACAAGGTATACAGCCGGCAGGGACGAGTATGCGTCATATACAAGAAGCGCATAAAGCATCAGAAGTTTTAGGTAAAGCGTACAATGCGGACACTATGCCTAAGGCAAAAGATATAAATACAAAATCCGCAGCCATAATGAAAGAGATAGGACAAGTATAATGCCAATGGTAAATGGTGAAAAATATCCTTACACAAAAAAAGGTAAGGCAATGGCTAAAAAAGCAGCCAAAAAGTCTGGTAAAAAAATGGTTATGAAAAAAATGGGTAAGAAGAAGTAAGATGGCCAACTTCAGATACTCGCCAATGCCATTGAGTGAGCGTGATAGACAAGCAATTGCACTAGCAAAACTAATGCAAGAGCGTAAAGATATCGCAAAGAAAACAGGCAAATGGCCTACAGACAAAGAGTTAGAAGCAACTAGAAAGAAAAATAAAAAGAAATGAAAAAAGCGCATCCTGGATTTAAAGCAGTACAAAAGAAAATTTCTGCAAAGCAGGGGGTCTCTATGGAGCGTGCTGGTGCTATTTTGGCTGCTGGTGCTCGTAAGGCTAGTAAGAAGGCAATTAAAGCAAATCCACGTCTAAAGAAAGTATCTGGCGTAGTTAAAAAGAAAGGCAACAGATAATGGCAACTCCATTCGGTCAAGCAGGTAGTTCTAAAAAATCTACAGCAAAATCAGTTAAACCAAAAGTAGTAAACAAGAATGTTAAAGTAACCCAATCTCAAATTGACCAAATCAAAAAACTTGGTATGACCAAGGCTTTGGCAATGGTTAAAGCAAACAAGGGTTCAGAGAATAAAGGTGCAGTAGCAATTACTAACGAGGCTGTACGTAGATTATACGGACAAGAGCGTTTTGATAAGGCTATGGGTAGAGTAAAGCGTCCTACAGGAACAACTCCAAAATCAAGTAAGCCAAAGTCAAACTTTACTTATAGTGCACCATCTGCCGCTAAGCCAACTGCTAAGAAAGCAACAGTTAAGAAGCCTATGACTCCATATGAGAAAGATATGGCACGCAGAGGAATCTACTACTAATAATGTCATCTGGCCAACACAAACGCCATGATGGTTTCAATCCCATCCAAATTAAAGACGGATACATAGTCCGTATAAGAAAAGATGGAAGAGTTAAAGCAATTCTAGGAAAGTATGGGGAATATGGAAAGAAAGAAAGACTCAAGACTCGCTAGGGCAGGAGTATCTGGTTTTAACCAACCAAAGAGAACTCCTAATCATCCAAAGAAATCACACATTGTTGTGGCTAAAGTTGGTAGTCAAATTAAAACTATCCGCTTTGGTGAGCAAGGTGCAAGTACTGCAGGTAAGCCAAAGGCAGGCGAGTCTGAACGTATGAAGATGAAGCGTAAATCTTTCAAGGCAAGACATTCTAGGAATATTGCTAAAGGCAAAATGAGTGCGGCATACTGGGCGGACAAAGTAAAATGGTAGCAAAGAAAAAGGCTAAATCTAAAGTTAATGTTGCTGGTAATTATACTAAACCTGGTATGAGGGCAGCGTTGTTTAAGAAGATTAAGGCTGGTTCTAAAGGCGGAGACCCAGGAGAATGGTCAGCCCGTAAAGCACAATTACTTGCTGTACAATACAAGAAAGCAGGCGGAGGTTACAAGTAATGGCACTTGCTAAATCTCAGCAATCTTTAAAAAGTTGGACTGCACAGAAGTGGAAAACATCTGATGGCAAACCTTCTAAAGGTAAAAAAAGATATTTACCAGAGGCCGCTTGGTCGGCATTAACTCCTTCAGAAAAGGCTGCTACTAATAGGGCTAAGGCTAAAGGAAATAAAAAGGGTAAACAGTTTGTAAAACAACCTAAAACAATAGCAAAGAAAACAGCAAAGTACAGATAGGGACACAGGGGACTATGAGTAAAAAAGATTCTATAGCACTTGTATGGTGTGATAATGGAATGGTGGACGGAAAGTTTATGCAAGGCGTAGCAGATGTAATGCTAAAGTCTGGCGTAGAGTTTGCTACAACATTACGTAGTCAAGGCAACCAAATTGCTAGACAGCGCCAAACAGTTATTGATTACTGGTTTGATAAGACTGATTATGAATGGCTACTGTGGGTAGATTCAGATGTAGTAATTAGTCCAGAAAAGTTTAAACTATTATGGGACAATAGAGATGCTGAGAAGCGTCCATTGATTACTGGAGTATATTTTACTACAGATAATCCTGAGGAACCCCTAATGGTTCCAATGCCTACAGTATTTAGTTTTGTTAATGACGGAGAAGGTGGCTTTGGATTAGCCAGAGTACATCCACTACCTGAGAATCAACTAATTAAAGTAGATGCAGCAGGTATGGGATTCATCTTAATGCACAGAAGCATAGTACCTAAAGTACGAGAGATTGCACCTGATGGTCAAATCTTTATGGAAATGGGTAGAGGCAGTAAATTTATCGGAGAAGATATATTTTTCTTTGCATTATGCGATAAAGCAGAAGTTCCATTGTATTGCCATACAGGAGCCACTGCTCCGCATATGAAACGATTCTCATTTGATGAGCATTACTACAAAGCATTCTTTGGTAAGCCTAAAGAAGAATCAAAGTTAATAACACCTAAGAAAAAAATCATTACACCTAGATAGGATAAACAATGGCACTTGGTAAAGCAGGTAGTAGCCTAGCAGCAGAACTTAATCGTCTTGCTGGTACGACTGGATTAGATGAGCAAGGAGCAGCCAATGCTTATGCTGGAACTACTGGACTTGCAACTGTTGGTGCCTTAAATATCAAAGCACAGGCTAATAGAACAAGAGATAAGTTTAAAGATATTGATGGAATCTGCAATGAACTTGCAGGTACAACTGGACTAGCAGCACCTGCTGCATTACGGAGCATAGACCTCTAATGACAACTACATTATCAAACTTAATGGATGAAGTTCAGATTAACCTTGCTGGATATACATATCAACAAGATAGAGCAACCCACTTAAGTAGTGCAGTTGCAACTTTAACATCATCATCTACATCGCCTACAGTTCTATACCTTGGTTCTACTGAAAGTATTGGTAAAGGTGTAGTTGAAATTGATGAAGAGTTAATGTGGCTTGATTCATTTGACCGTGTTGCCAACACAGCAACTGTAGCCCCATATGGACGTGGTTATCTAGGCACTACTGCTGCTACACATGCTGTTGATGCTAAGGTTACTATATCTCCAACATTTCCTCGTAACGTAATTAAACGAGCAATTAATGATACAGTTCGTGCTATTGGTGCTACTATATTCGCAGTAAAGTCTACTACATTTACATTTAATGCTGCTGTTACTACTTATGCTTTTAATAACTTAAACATCTCTAACATATTAAGTATCATGTGGCAAGAGGTTGGTCCATCTGAAGAATGGATTCCAGTCCGTCGTTGGTCTTGGGATTCTGCAGCAAATGAGACCGCATTTGGCGCTGGAGCACAGACAGTAACTATTGGTGACTTCATAACACCTGGTAGAACTGTTAAAGTTGTATATGCAACTGACCCAGTAGCATTTACTACCAATGCTCAAGACTTCTCAACACAAACTGGTTTACCAGAATCTTGTAAAGATATAATTGTTCTTGGCGCTTCTTATCGTTTGCTTACCTACCTTGACCCAGCACGTGCGTCTCAAGTTAGTCCACAAGCAGACGAAACAGATAGTAAGCGTCCTTATGGTGCTTCACAGACAGCCACAAAGCAATTGTTTGCACTATATACACAACGCCTTACAGAAGAAACAGCAAGACAACAACAGAACTATCCAATCCGCGTCCACTACAGCCGATAGGTAAATAAATGACAATACGTAAATACTCCTCACGCTCACAGCAAACTACATTATCTGGAGCGCTTAATACTACTGCTACATCGGTAACTGTAGTATCAGCATCTGCCCTCATGGGTGGCGCAAGCGTTTCTGGCGGACAAACATTCACAGTAGTAATTGACCCAGATACAGCAATTGAAGAAATTGTAGATGTAACGGCGGTATCTACCAACACGCTTACAATTGTTCGCGGTGTAGAAAATAGTGGTACTGGTCAGTCTCACTCAGCCGGTGCCGTAGTTCGGCATATGGCAATTGGACGTGATTTACGTGAGGCTAATGACCATATTGAAAATACTACAACTGCACACGGATTAACTATCGCTAACGTCCTTGAGACGACAGATACAGATATGATTACTACAGCGATGCTTCAAGCATCTGCTGTAACAACTGCAAAAATTGCTGACTCAAATGTAACTACAGCCAAGATTGCTGACTCTGCAGTTACCTCTGCTAAAATTGCAGACCTTACTATCGCTACAGGCGACATTGCAGACTCTGCTATTACTAGCGGAAAGATTGCAACTGGTGCTGTTGGCACAACAAAGATTGATGACCTATCGGTTACTACCGCTAAGATTAATGATAGCGCAATAACTGCTGCCAAGATTGCATCTGATGCTGTTACTACAGCCAAGATTTTAGATTCAAATGTTACTACTGCAAAGATTGCAGACAGTGCCATTACCTCTGCAAAGATAGCAGATGCAACTATTGCCACTGGCGATATTGCTGATGGTGCTGTTACCTCGGCTAAAATTGCTGACGGTACTATTGTTGCTGGTGACCTAGCAGACGGAGCAGTTACATCCGCTAAAATCCTAGACGGTACTATTGTTAACGCAGATATTAATGCATCTGCTGGTATTGCTTACAGCAAGTTAAGCCTTAACAGTTCTATTACCTCTGCTGATATAGTAGATGGAACTATTGTTAATGGTGATATAAATGCTTCTGCAGCAATTGCATTAAGCAAGTTGGCAACTGACCCACTAGCCCGTGCTAACCATACTGGTACCCAAACTGCTTCAACTATTTCAGATTTCGATACACAGGTTCGTACATCTAAAGTAACTGACCTTGCTGCACCTACTGGTTCATTCTCAATGAATAGCCAAAAGATTACAAGCCTTGGAACTCCTACTACATCTACAGATGCTGCAACTAAAGGATACATTGATACTGAGATTACAAATCTTATCAATGGTGCTCCTGGCACATTAGATACTCTTAAGGAGATTGCAGACCAGATTCAAGCAGGCGGTACATTCTACGATTCAGTACTGTTTAAATCTGGCGGAACAATGACTGGCAATCTAACACTTGCTGGTGCTCCAACTCAAAACCTACACGCTGCTACTAAGTTGTATGTGGATGATGTGGCTGGTTCTGCCACTGCTGCAGCAGCCTCTGCTGCCGCTGCTGCTGCCTCATATGATTCTTTTGATGATAGATACCTAGGTGCTAAATCATCTGCACCATCTGTAGATAATGATGGCAATGCATTAGTAACTGGTGCTCTATACTGGAACTCAGTATCTAATACTATGTTTGCCTGGTCAGGTTCTGCTTGGGGTTCAATATCTTCAACTGCAGAAATTTATCGATATAAGTTCGTAGCATCAGGTGGAGAGACTTCAGTATCTGGAACAGATGCTAATGGTTTAACTCTTTCATACCTTGCTGGTAAAGAGCAGGTATATCTAAATGGTGTTCTATTAGTTCGTGGTACAGATTACACAGCATCTAATGGAACAAGTATTACATCTCTTGCAGCCCTTGCTGCTAGCGATATCCTAGAGATTATCACCTTTACAGCCTTTGACTTGGCCACAGCCATTTCAAATACTGTGTTTGATGCAAAGGGTGATTTAATTGCTGCAACTGCAGCAGACACCGTAGGTAAACTTTCAGTCGGAACTAATGGACAATATCTACAGGCTGACTCAAGTACAGCAACTGGACTTAAATGGTCAACAGTAGATGCCCTACCTAGTCAGACTGGTAACTCAGGAAAGTATTTAACTACAAATGGTTCTTCAGCCTCTTGGGGAACTATTACAACAGACCCAACCCCAACAGCATTTATGCTAATGGGTGCTTAACCAACACTAAGGAGAATATAAATGCCAACAACTTACAAGGTGCTTGGTCAAAGTAACCCAAGCGCAACAACAGCAACAACTCTATATACAGTACCTGCTTCTACCTCAACGGTAGTATCTACTATTACGGTAGCAAACCTTGCTGGTACTGCTGCTACATATCGTATCTCTGTTAGACCTGCTGGCGCATCACAGACTAATGCAATGTATCTTGCTTATGATGTAACTGTAGGTGCTCTTGATACAACAACAATAACTCTTGGAGTAACATTAGCAACAACTGATGTTATTACAGTATATGCTTCAACAGCCAACTTAGCATTTCAAGCATTTGGAAGCGAGATTTCTTAATGACAGTCAAAAGTGTAAAGACAGGTAACTCTACATCTTTAGCAGTAGGTAACTCAAGTGTTGCTAAACCTGATGCACCTACTATTGGTACAGCCACAAAAACTGGTTCTACATCAGCAACAGTTGCTTATACTGCCTCTACTTTAGGTGCAACAGCAACTACATTTACTGCTACATCTACTCCTGGTTCTATTACTGGAACTGGAACTTCTCCTATTACAATAACTGGTTTAACTGGTGATACTGCATACACATTTAAAGTAAAAGCAAGTAATGCCAATGGAGATTCACTAGAGTCTGCATCAAGTAATTCTATTACTACTGATGTAGATACACGTATAAATTATCTTGTAGTAGCAGGCGGTGCTGGTGGAGGTGGCGGAAATAATACTGTTGGTGGTGCAAGAGGTGCTGGCGGTGGAGGTGCAGGAGGTTTACGCTGTACTATTGGTGCAACTGGAGGAGGCGGAACTTTAGAAACTCCTTTAACTTTATCTCTTTCTACTAACTATACCGTAACGGTTGGTGCTGGTGGAAGCGCAGGAGGAACAAATACAAGTGGTGGCGATGGCAGTAATTCAGTATTTTCTACTATAACTTCAACAGGCGGTGGAGGTGGCGGTAGAGGTGGTGGCGAATCTAACGCTGGAAGAACTGGTGGCTCAGGCGGTGGTGGTGGTGCAAGTAACTCTACTCCTGGTGCGGCTGGAACTGGAACCGCTAATCAAGGATTTGCTGGTCAAGTTGGTACCCCTTCTAGTTCTGTAAATCGCGGTGGCGGTGCAGGTGGCGCTGGAGAAGCAGGTGGTACAAATGGAATAGGTGCAGGTGGTGATGGCGTAGCAACTTCAATTACAGGTTCATCAGTAAGTTATGCTGGTGGCGGTGGTGGTGGAGGCGCCATAAATGACGCAAATGTTGGCGGTACAGGTGGCGGTGGAACTGGTGCAATTTCTTCTGAATCAAGTTCAGCAAATACTCCCGCTGTTGCAGGAACTGCTAATACAGGTGGTGGCGGAGGCGGAGGAGGAAGTAACTCCGATAATGGAGCCTTAATAAATTCAGCAGCAGGTGGTTCAGGTGTAGTAATTCTTCGTTATGCAACTTCTTTTGGCACAATCACAATCGGAGCAGGACTAACAGGTTCAACCACAACTGACGGTTCATATAAAGTAACAACATTAACAGCAGGCACAGGAAACGTATCCTGGGCTTAGATATAGAAAAGGAAAATATAGTGGCACACTATGCATTCTTAGATAACAACAATGTAGTTACTGAAGTAATTACAGGAGTTGATGAAAATATAATTCAGACTGATACTGATGGTACTCAGGTGGGTGGCAACACTGAAGCCTGGGAAACATTCTATGGTAACTTCAGAGGTCAAGTATGTAAGAGAACATCTTACAATGGTAACATCCGTAAGAACTATGCAGGCATTGGTTTTACTTATGACGCTGCACGGGATGCTTTTATCCCACCTAAACCTTTTAACTCTTGGGTATTAGATGAGGCTACTTGCCGTTGGCAAGCACCTACTCCTATGCCTACAACAGAAGGTAAGTTCTATTACTGGTCAGAGGATGACCTATCCTGGAGGGAAGTAATCAATGACTAAAGCAAGAGATATAGCAAGTGCAGCCCCTGCGCCTTCTACTGTATCTGCAACAGAGTTAGGATACCTAGACGGTGTTACCTCTGCTGTACAGACACAGATTGATAGCAAAATAGGTCAGTCGACTGCCATTAACCCTACTATCGTAGATGCCAAGGGTGACATCATTGCTGCTACTGCAGCAGATACAGTTGCTAGATTAGCCGTAGGTGCTAATGATACTGTTCTTACTGCTGATAGTAGTACTGCTACAGGACTTAAGTGGGCAACAGGTTCAAGTGCTCCAATTTATAGAAATACTTATACATCCTCTACAACTTTAACATTAACTAATAAAACTGTTTATGCTTTAGTAAAATCTCCTGGAGGTGGAGGTGGCGGTGCTGGAGGTAATAACAATACCTATAAAGACGCTTCTGCTGGTGGTGCTGGAGGTGCTTCTGGTGGTATTGGATTTGGAGTTATGTTTGTAAATGGAACTGTAACTCTTACCGTTGGAGCAGGTGGTACTGGAGGTGCTGGTGGCACTTCAGGAAATAGTGGAAGTAATGGTGGAGATGGTGGAACAACATCAATTGCTTTTGCTCCAGGTTCTGCAGGTGGTATTGGCGGAATAATTGTTCCTGGTGGACAAGGTGGATGTGGTGCTGGAGCAACCAGAGGAACATCAACTATTGATTCTTCATTAAATCGTGGTGGCGGTAATGGCGGTTCAGGTGGTGGTGGATATGGAAGTGGTGCTTGGTTTGAAGGAACTAGCGGTTCTCAAGGTGGTGCAGGAGGAACAGTAGGAGGAAATGGTTCTGCTGGAACTACGGTTGGTTCAAGTATAAATACTACTAGAACTGCTGGAGGAATTGGGTGTGCCGATATATCATCACCTATTTACTCTACATACGGTGGTAATTGGGCAACTTATTTATCTGGCGGCGGTGGTGGTGGTGCTGGTGGAAAATTTGATGGTAACACCCGTGTTACTGGAGCATCAGGAGGCGCTGCTGGAACTGGTTCTTATGCTGGTGGTAATGGTGGTGACGGTGGCGCAAGTAGTGGTTCTAGTGCCGATGCAGGAACAAATGGTTCTAATGGTGCAGGAATAGGCGCAGGTGGTGGCGGTGCTGGCGGAGGTACATCAGGAAATGCTGTTCGTTCATATACAGGAAGTAGTGGTGGTAATGGTGGTGGCGGTTCTATAGAAATATGGTACTAATATGTGGGCAATGTTAAAAGAAGATAATAAAACTGTAATAGCAATGTTTCCGCCTATGGTTCCATATGAAGATTTAATAAAAGAATCTAATGGTAAAACTTTAATACTAATGCACGTAAAAAATAGCCCTGCTTGGTTAATGGGTAGTTATATTAAGGGAAAATTTTATAAGCCAGGAGAAGAGGAATAATATGGCACTATTTGCTATAATTAATAATGATAGAGTGAGTAATGTAATTATTGCTGAAACTAAAGAAATAGCCGAATTAGTATCTAACGGAGTTGCTATTGAGTATCAGCCAAATGATTATGTATTTATTGGTATGGAATATAAAGATGGACAGTTTATTGTTCCACCACCAATTGAACTTAATTCCCCTGAATTACCTGTATCTTTACAATAAACTTTTACTTTCTTAATTAAGGAGCACTGTGGCTGGTCGTGATATAACCGAAGGTCGTGGAGATTCTAGTGGAAATGCTAGAGCCATTGCTTTTGACGTTGGTATTGTATCTAGTGGTGCAATATGGCAAAATACAGATATTGCATATGATGTAGCGGTAGGTGGAATTCCATTTATCTATGCTATTAGTGATGCACGTCCTTATGTTCGCCAAACTGCTCCATATCGCAAAGACCAATTTGATAATGGTGTAGAACCGGGTGAGCAGTCACTTACTGGTTGGTGGATTCGTTCTCAATCATCATTTCATAGTGGTGCAGGAATTAACTTTTATGACCCATCTGCTGGTGAAACAATACAGTATCGCTTTACAGATAGCAAAGGCGTTAATGTCTGGACTAAAGGTGAAGTAACTTTACTTAAAGATGTTAATCAAGCACACGTAACTACTTATCCAATTGAATCCAATAGTCGTGCACTACAGCAATTACGCTCTATTAAATGGAATACAACTAACGGTGTACTACTACACGATGGATATGATGTAGATAAAATTGATTCTACTGGCGCAGAAACTCATTTTATTGATTACAATGCTGGTTCAGATGACAAAGTATATGCAATCTGCGATGATGGTACTACTGCTTATTGGGTAACTAATGATACTGGTCCATCTGGAAAACTAGAAGTAAACTCAAAGCCTTTGGTAGGAAATGCATCTACATCTAAGACCACATTGTTTACTTCTGCTGGTATTACAGTAACTAATGCAGTTATGGAATACGTTAAAGACCGTATTGTTATGGCTGCTAATAATAAAATATATGAGTTCTCTACATCAGCGGCTGCTTTACCTACTGCCGTTTACACACACTCTGATACAGATATTGTCTTTACTTCCATTACGGCATCAGGTCCTGCTATTTATATTGCTGGATTTAGTGGTATACAATCGTTTATATTTAAGTTTACACTTAACACATCTGGCGTTATGCCAACCCTTACCTCAGCCATTACCGCAGCAGAGATGCCAGTTGGTGAAAAAATTCATAAGATTTATTATTACTTAGGCTATATGATGATAGGGACAAACAAGGGAATCCGTGCAGCAGTTGTCTCTGACCAAGATGGCTCCATAAACTATGGTCCACTAATTGTGGAAACTACTCAGCCTTGCTATGACTTTGCTGCACGAGACAGATTCGTCTGGTGTGCAACTAGCGTA
>JACCDW011341109.1_pt1 | contig 11408 bp, 10 predicted proteins | sample 7449781 | NCBI WGS metagenome assembly JACCDW01 (sample SAMN15323449, study PRJNA562643) | freshwater metagenome | isolation source: river surface water | place: USA:Blue River Watershed | collected 2017-08-18
ATGAATATAAAGAAGCAGCTGAAGCAGGAGATATTGTAGAAGTATTAGATGCATTTTGTGATATTATGTATGTTTTATCAGCAGGTATTATGGCATTTGGTTTAAAAGATAAATTCTTAGCTGCATATAATGAAGTACAAGAATCAAATCTATCAAAATCATGTGCTACAGAAGAAGAAGCAGATGCAACTGCTAAATTTAGAGCTGCTGCTTCAGGCCGTCCATGTCATTTTGAAAAACGTGGTGATAAGTATGTAGTATATCGTTCAGAAGATCGTAAAGTACAGAAATCATTATCATATTTCGCTCCTAATTTAAAACAATTCTTTACAGAAGACGAATTAAAAAATGCAAAACAATAAAATATTTATTCAAATTGCTTCATATCGTGATCCTCAATTGTTACCTACAGTTGAGGATTGCATTGCTAACGCTAAAAATCCGGAAAACTTAGTATTTTGTATTGCTCATCAATTCAGTGATGATGATGCATTTTCTAAAGATATAGATAAATATCGTAATGATTCTCGATTTAAAATAGTAGATGTTGAATATAAAGCTTCTCAAGGAGCATGTTGGGCACGTAATTTAATCCAACAACAATATGATGGAGAAGATTATACACTACAAATTGACTCACACCATAGATTTGCTGAGAATTGGGATGAAACCTTAATTGGAATGATTAAACAACTCCAAGATAAAGGCCATAAAAAACCACTATTAACAGCATATATTTCTAGTTTTAATCCTGAAAACGATCCAGCAGAGCGAGTTAAAGAGCCATGGTGGATGACATTTGATAGATTTATTCCCGAAGGTGCTGTATTTTTCCTACCAGCAACTATTCCAGGATGGGAAGATATGACTGAACCAGTTCCAGCTAGATTTTACTCAGCTCATTTCTGCTTTACATTAGGTCAGTTTGCATTAGAAGTACCTCATGATCCAAATTATTACTTCCACGGCGAAGAAATTTCAATTGCGGTACGTGCTTATACTCATGGATATGATTTATTCCATCCACACAGAGTAGTAGCTTGGCATGAATATACTCGTAAAGGTAGAACAAAACATTGGGATGATGATCCAGAATGGGTAGCTAAAAATAATGCATCTCACTTTAGAAATCGTTCATTATTTGGAATGGATGGAGAATGTTCACCTTGTATGCGTAACAATATTGGAAAGTATTGGTTTGGTGAAGAACGTACATTACAAGATTATGAGCGATATGCTGGTTTAAAATTCAGAACTAGAGGTGTGCAGCAGTATACTTTAGATAATAAATTTGCTCCAAATCCAATTATCGAAGATGAAATCGAATATGAGAATTCATTCTTAACAATATTCAAACACTGTATTGATGTTGGATATGATCGCGTTCCTGAAAATGATTATGATTTCTGGTGTGTAGCATTTGAAAATGAATTAGGTGAGACTATATTCCGAAAAGATGCTGATGCTGATGAAATTAAACGTATGAAAAACGATCCAGATGGTTATTGTAAAGTATGGAGAGAATTTAACTATGGTGGTAAACCAACTAAATGGGTTGTTTGGCCGCACTCAATATCTAAAGGGTGGTGCGACAAAATAGAAGGTAGTTTATAATGGAACATTTTTATAGAAATACTAATAGTGAAAACTGGTTTAATTATGAAGAATTTTATTCTTCAATAGTAGCTAAATTCCCAACAAATTCCCACTTCGTTGAGGTGGGGGTTTGGAAAGGAATGAGTGCATGTTTTATGGCTGTTGAAATTATCAATTCAGGCAAAAATATTAAATTTGATTGTGTTGATACTTGGGAATATGTTCCAACATCTAAAGAATTAGATGAAGATAAATTTGAAAATCTTTATAATATATTCTTAGATAATATCAAACCAGTAGAGGATAAAATTAATATTGTTAAAGGAATATCATGGGAAGCAGCATCTAATTATGAAGATAATAGCTTAGATTTCGTTTTCATTGATGCGGGTCACGACTATGAAAGTGTAAAAAAAGATTTAACAGCATGGAATCCTAAAGTAAAATCAACCGGAATTATATCGGGCCATGACTACCATTTTGATTGTGGAGTGTTTCCCGCTGTTAATGAATTTTTTGGTCGAGAAAACATATCAGTAATAAAATCATGTTGGATGTATGACAAATCAAGATAAAATTTGGGATATAATTACTTTATTTTGGACTGATGGTAGAGAACCTAGTGATCGAGAACGTAATGTTTTGTTTACTATTGAAAAAAATACTGAATTAGTTAATTATATTAATCAAAACGGTGGAAATGTTAACTATATAATATATGATTTTTCCCCTGAAAAAATAATAGAAAATTCAATTCACATCCCATATCCATTATCAGTATATAAACGTTCTGAAAAAATTAATATCGCATTAGACCGTTCAAAAAGCGATTTTATATCAATTATAGATTCAGATTGTTTCTTTGATGAAGAAGAATATCCATTAATTTTAGATTTATACAATAATTTAGATTCTAACTTTGTTTATAACTTTGATTGGAAAAAAATTAGTGGTGATCAATTCGTAGATTGGGATAATAGAACATTATTATCTAAAACAGACTTTAATTATGCTATTGGGCATGGTTGTACTGGTGGTTTAGGAGCGTTCTTTATTACACCGACAAATCCATTAAAAGAAATTGGAGGATTTGATCCTACATTTACAACTTGGGGTGGTGAAGATGGAGATGCTTTAGATAAACTCCTACGTAAAATCAATCGCCAACCAGTAACTAATATTTCACCTTATCATTTACCTCACTTTACAGATTGGGGTAATAAATTGTATTATGACAGATAAAAATTATTCGGTAGTAATTACTACATTTTCTAATCGTTTAGATTACTTTATCAAGTTTTTAGGGCAGGTTAGAAGCCAAACAGATGCTGATATTATTGTTACTGTAAATGGAAATTATAATCAAAAGTTTGATGATAATTACCGAAATTCTATTCTAAAAACCTGCTCAGAATATAAAAATGTTTACCCAATATTCTTCCCAGAACAACGAGGATTATCTAAATTATGGAATAGTTCAATTATTCATTCTGCTAATGATTGGGTAGTAATACTTCAGGATGATTTAGAATTAGTATCGGATGATTTCTTTAAATTCTTAGAACAGAATTTAACTCATCAGCATCCTGATCTTTGTAGAATAAATAGTACATTCCAACATTTTGCTATTCATAAAGATACAATAGAGGAATTAGGTTGGTTTGATGAACGTTTGTTAGGATTTGGTGAGGAAGATGGTGATATCATCTGGAGATATATTGAAAAATATAATAAAAATGTTACTGAATGGAGTATAGGCGGCATTCAACCATCAGGAAATTGGATTAGAGATGAAAATATTCGACCAGGTGTATCAAAATACTCAGCATTTAACCGTGAATATATGTTTAATCCAAATAATAACCCAAAATATATCCCATCAGGAAATGATAATGGTATTGAAGGAATGTTTGGTTCAAAACATATTAAAGCCCAACCTGATTCGATTCAATATCCCTACGAATCATTTTTTAGAGCTAATAGAAATAAACTATGAAAATTAAAATAGACTGTTGGTGGACAAACCCTCATGCTATTACTGATAGAGTAATTAAACAATTTGTTACCAATCCAAATCAATTAGATGGTATTGAATTTGTTTATGATAACTCATATGAAGCTTTATTTGTATTTGGTAGACCTAGTCATGATACTGTTATTAAAAGTAAAGACACTACATTTTGCTTTACGATGGAGCCATTATGGTCAGGTAATAATTCAACCCACCTTCATGAAATAAGTAATCATATTATAGTTCATGATAAAAATGGATACACAGACACTCCAGCATATAAAGAACATTTAGTTTATATGTTATATGGAGGACATGGTGAAATTAATTTTGCTGAACCTGAATATGATTGGACTTATAATAATCTAATTAATAAAAAATTTGATAAAAACAAATCTATTAGTACTATAGTTAGAAACTCATATGAGACTCACTATAATTACCAAACAGATTTATATCAAACCATATATGAAGACCGAGTTAGAATTGCAGAACATTTAATTCAAAATGATTTCAACATTGATGTTTATGGCCAGTATTGGGAAGAAAATGGTAAGCAAATAAAAGGATCAATATGGAATAAAATGTTAGGTCTTAACAATTATAAATTTTCAATTTCTGGAGAAAACACAATTCAGAAAAATTATATTAGTGAAAAATTTTGGGATTGTATTTTGACTGATACTATTCCTATTTATTTTGGGTGTTCGAATTTCAATGATTATCTAAATGAACTAGATGAATTTAATTTTACTAGTATAATAAAAGATAGAAATGAAATTGAGTATAGATTAAAACATATAATCTCAAATGAAAATGAATTATATGATAAATATCTTCCAATTATTAAACAGATCAAAAATGAGTATTTTGATTCTAAAGAGTACAATATATTTTTAAAAATTAAAGACTTAATATCTTAATGAGAACAAAGATAGTAACATGCATATATAGTAACCTCTATGGTACTAAATTTGGTGGTCGAATAAACAGGGGATACCATTACATCAATTCAGTTAGATCAATGCTAAAAATGACTGATGCTGATTTTGTTTTATACACCGCTGAAGAAGAAGTAGAAAATTTAACTAATTATTTAGGAGGATACGAAAATCTAACAATTAAAACTTATGATTTAAATAATCATTATTGGAAAGATAAGTTCGAACAATATAAAGATTTTGAAGATGCTAAAACATCGGACAGATGTTTAGAAGTACAATATATGAAATTATATTGGATGAACGCAGAATCAACACCTGAGTATGATAGAATATATTGGTTTGATGCTGGTTTATCATATACTGGATTAATTCCAGATAAATACATGGAGTGTAAAGGTGAATACATTTCAGGTGAAAGTTATTATTTATCTTCATTATTTAATAATACATTTTTATCTAATTTAAACACTCAAACTGAAGATAAATGTTTTCTAATATTAAAGGAAAATCATTTAAACTTCTGGGCACATGAACCTAGAGAGTGTTTTATTAATGAATATGATGGAAAATGGCATGTTATAGGAGGTGTTATTGGAGGTGATCAAAAATTAATTAATGATTTATTTACAAAATTTGATAATGGTGTTGATAGTATTATAGAAAAATATAATAAAATTCAATGGCATGAAGAGAATATTCTAACAGTTCTTTATTATAATTACCCTGAATTATTTACTACTGATTATTTTGATACATGGTGGCATGAAAATAACATTCAGGCCTATTTAAATGAAGATAATTCATATTTTACTATAAATCGATCGTTTTATAAAGTTTTAGAAAAGTTACAATGAGCACAACTATAGTTACGGGAATTTGGGATATTAAAAGAGATCAATTGAGCGAAGGTTGGTCTCGTTCATTTGAACATTATTTAAATAACCTAGAAAAATTACTTAAATCACCAGACAATTTCATTGTATTTATAGAACAAGAATATGAGCAGTGGGTATGGGAACGACGTTCACCTGAAAACACCCAAGTAATCGTTCGTGAATTAGATTGGTTTAAAAATAATGAGTATTATGATTTAATTCAAAAAATTAGAACCAGTGAAAGTTGGTATAATCAATCAGGATGGTTACCTGAGAGTACTCAAGCAAAATTAGATTTATATAATCCATTAGTAATGTCTAAGATGTTTCTAATGAACGATGCTAGAATATTTGATAAATTTAATTCGACTCATTTGGTATGGGTTGATGGTGGATTAACAAATACAGTACATGAAGGATATTTCTGGCATGATAAAGTTTTAAGTAAATTAGATAAATATTTTAATAAATTCTCATTTGTTGCTTTTCCGTATGATGGTAAAGTTGAAATCCATGGATTCACTTATGAACCAATGTGTGAATATGCCCAAGGAGAAGTAGATAAAGTATGCCGTGGAGGTATATTTGGTGGACCTAAAGATTTAATCGCAGAAGTAAATAATATATATTATTCATTACTAATAGATTCACTATCTAGTGGGTATATGGGTACAGAAGAATCATTATTTACTATTTTACTTTACAAACACCCAGAATTATTCCAATACTTTGAAATTGAAGGAAACGGTTTATTAAGTACATTTTTTGAGAATTTGAAAAATGATACATTAAAACAAATGAATCAAAGTAATAATGAAATATTACAAAATGATCATGATGTAAGTAATACCGCATTATACGTTTTAACTTATAATTCACCATCTCAGTTTGAGAAGTTATGCATGTCATTCGAATTATATGATAAAAACTTCTTAGATAAGCCTAAAAAATATCTATTAAACAATTCCACAGATCTAACAACTACAAAGCAATATAATAAGCTATGTAAAAAATATGGATTTGAAGCAATTAAAAAAGATAATATTGGAATATGTGGTGGACGCCAATTTATAGCAGAACACGCTGATGAAAATGGATTTGATTACCATTTCTTCTTTGAAGATGATATGTTCTTTTATTTAGGGGATGATGAATTCTGTAGAAATGGATTTAGAAGAAAAATTAAAGATTTTTACAATACAGTAATGAGAATTGCTTGGATGGAAAATTTTGATTTTTTAAAATGGAATTTTAGTGAATTTTATGGTGATAACTCTAAACAATGGGCTTGGCATAATGTGCCCGCAGATATTAGAGCTAAATTATTCCCAGAAAAACCAGTAAAAATAACTAGTGATGTTAATGCTGCTCCAAATATGAATTTTAAGAACATAAAATCATTAAACGGACTACCTTATGCAACTGGGGACATATATTATTGTAATTGGCCTCAAGTCGTATCTCGTAAAGGTAATAAAAAAATGTTCTTAGATACTAAATGGGATCATCCCTATGAACAAACATGGATGTCATTTATGTTTCAAGAAACGATTAATGGTAAATTACACCCAGGAATATTATTAGCTACTCCAACAGAACATGACAGATTTGAATTCTATCCTAGAGAAGACCGTAGAGAAAATTAATTTCTTAATTATGTTTACAACAAAAAGGTTATATGTATCAATCAATTTACTACGATTCTAGAGAAAAGAAATATCACTTACGTGATGATAAATTGGGTTGGAACTCATTCGAGTACCAACCCACATTTTACAAACCCGATCCACAAGGTCAATTTCAAACATTATTTGGTGATAAAGTAACACCCACTAAAACATACTCAGATAGTTGTTATGAGACTGATGTTGATAAACATACTCGAGTATTAGTTGACTTATACTCAGAATCAGACGATACACCAGAATATCACAACACAGTATTCTTTGATATTGAGTGCGAGATTGCAGGCGCATTAACACCACAAACAGTAGCTAATGCTCCAACTAAAATCACATCAATTGCTTTATATGATAACTCGTTAAAGCAATATTATTGCTATATTTTAGATGAAGATCAATTACTCACAAATTCTGAAGAAAATAATACATTTGTTATCTCGTGTGTTAATGAAAAAGTATTGCTGCAAACGTTTTTAGATAAATGGGAACAAATGGATCCTACGATAATCTCGGGATGGAATAGTGAATTCTTCGATGTGCCTTATACATACAACAGAATTGCCAAAGTATTAGGTAAATCGCAAGCTGACCGCTTATCTCCGATAAGAAAAGTAGCAGTAACTGAAGTTGAAGGTGATCAGGTAGTTAAAGTAGGTGGTATTAATCACCTAGATTATATGTTACTATTTAAAAAATATGTAACAAAACAAGAACCATCATATGCATTAGGTGCTATTGGAACCAAATACGTTAAATTAGGTAAGATTGAATATTATGGATCGTTAGATAAATTATTTAAGGAAGATGTACAGAAATTTATCGAGTATAACATTCGCGACGTTGAGATTCTAGTTAAATTAGAAGAAAAACTAAAATTTATTGATCTAACAGTTACTGTAGGTCACTTATGTCATACTACTTACGATAATATCTACTACTCAACTGCTTTAAATGATGGTGCTATTTTAACTTACCTAAAACGTAAGAATATTGTATCGCCTAATAAACCTACTACATCTAATCCTCAGTTAGCTGGTTTATCACGTAAGAAAGCTGAAATTGATTATAAAGCAGGTCGTATTACTAAAGAGCAATTTGATGAAGTAATCGAATTATCTGAATATGCCGGTGGTTATTTAAAGGATCCAGAACCAGGATTATACGAGTGGGTAATTGACTTGGACTTTACATCACTATACCCATCAATTATTCGTTCTCTAAACATTGGTATTGAAACATTAGTTGGTCGCATTGTAAACAAACATAAAACCGATAATCAGTGGAGTTTGGATGAATTAAAAAATATGGATCCAAATACTCCTGTTACTGTTGAAAAACTCCTACCAAATAAAACATTAATGGAGACTCAGACCACAGCAGGTATAATGTATAATTTCGTTAAAAATAATAACTTAATTATATCAGCTCCAGGTGTTATATTTGATAAAAATAAACAATCAGTCGTGTGTGAAATCCTAACTGACTGGTTTAATAAACGTGTCGAATATAAGAACCTAATGAAAAAAGCATATAAGGTAGATAATGATCCTGCTATGGGTGAATTTTATAACCGACGCCAACACGCATATAAAATTAAATTAAATGACGTTTATGGTGTATTTGCTTTAAATTCATGGCGATATACTGATGGCCATAAAATGATATCTAAAGCTATCACATTAACAGGACAACGGTTGACTCAAGAATCAATTAAATTCTGTAATAAAATAATGAATGAGCGATTAGGTACAAATAATAAAGATTATATCGTTACTTCAGATACTGACTCATTATTTATTCATGTTAAAGATTTATTACGTGCTAATGGTGTTGATTTAAATGATAAAGCAGCTTGTATTGCAGCTACATTAGAAATTGCAACAGAAATACAAAAATTAGCAAATGATCATTTAAATACATTAGTAGTTGACTTATTTAATTTACATGATCGTCCTCACTACTTTGAATTAAAGCAAGAGGTGGTAATTGAACGGGGTTACTTCTCAGGTAAACGTCGTTACGCAATGTATATTGTAAATAAAGAAGGTGTTACTGTTGAAGAGCTAGACATGAAAGGACTAGATCTAATGAAATCTAACTTTCCACCATTATTTAGAGAATTCGGTGAGTCGATTCTAAATCAAATCATGTTTGGTAAGAAAAAACAAGATATTGATAAACAAATACTTGATTTTAAAGCTAAAGTAAATACAATTGATTGGCGTCAATTATTGAAACCAACTGGATTAAAACAATTAGGATCATATATTGATTCACGTCCTAGAAACGGTGAAATATTTAGTAAATTAAAACTAAAATGTCCAATTAATACTAAAGCAGCTATTCGTTACAATGACTTATTACAATTTAAAGGATTAGATAAACAATATTCTAAATTCCAGATTGGTGATAAGATGTTAATTGCTTATTTAAAAGATAATCCATTTAAAATTGATTGTATTGGATTCAACGGATACAATGACCCTAAAGAAATTATCGACTTTATTGAAAAATATATCGATAGAGGATTATTATTTGATTCAGTAATGAAAAATAAAATTGAAGGATTGTATAGCGATATTGGTTGGGGAATGCCTATCTTTAATGCTAATTTCAACAAATTCTTCACTTTTGATTAAACAATATATATTTATATACGATGAAAAAGTTATTTATATTAATGCTTATGTTGATGGGAGTATCAGCATTTGCCCAAAAACCGAAATTTATTATTATTAAAACATATAAAAATGGTGTTGCGACAGTATCTAAAATTATCCCAATCCCAGAACCTACTCCACCAGTAGTTACACCTGTTGCTCCAATTAAACCAAAAGTTAAAATTAAACGAGTAGTTAAAAAAGTTGAAGTACCCGTTGAAGTTGTGAAAACAGTAACTGATGATCGCAAAATTGATTCGTTACAAGCTGTTATTATGTCTTATAATGTAATAAACAATTCAACTGATTCTTATTTATTAGAACATAATCAAGGTATAGTTGTAGTTAAAGAACAACTAGTTGGAAATAGAATTATTAATAGACAGTGGACTGCAGATATTCAACCAGTAGTTAAAACTAAAGAAAAGATTGTAGAAATTTATCGCCCAAAAGAAATACAATGGTATATGGGTCCACTTATTACTACAAATTTTACACAGCTATTCCAATCATTTGGATTATCAATTATTCGTAAAGATTTACATGATAATTTGCTTCAATTCCAAGTAGGAGGAAATGTGCATGAAGGTGTTATGCGTCCAAATGCTTATATGGGAGTTGGTATGCTTTTTAAGCTAAAATAAATTTCTTTATTAAATTAAGGTTATGATCGATAAACGTAAATTAGTAGATAGTATTGAAAAATATTATCTGAATGGACTGACTGAAGCAGTCAAGTTCAATGTAAAAAATAATATATTAGTTATTCCATTTTCTACAACTAATCGTGATGTAGTAGGTGAAGTTACTTTACCAATTGAATTACCTGATGCTGAATTTGGTATATTCGAAACATCACCATTATTAAAATTATTAAACATCCTAGATACTAATATTGATATTCAGTATCAGGAAACATATAATATTGTAGAAAAATTATTAATTGAGGATAATCAATATAAAATGATGTTTTCAGTATCTGATATATCATTAATTCCAAAAACACCAAACGCAATTGATGTAAATTATCAGTTAACATATGCTATGGAACCTGATTTTGTTACTCGATTTATTGATTGTAAAAAAGCATTAGGACCAGATATTAAAACGTTTACATTAGAACCACAAAATGAAACGGCTCGAATCATATTAGGTGACCCATCAGGATATGCTAATAAGTTAGAATTTAATATTCCAGCTAAAACTGAAGGATTCCCATTTGCTTCATTATTATTTCCATCAGATATTTTAAAGGAAATACTAGCTGCTAATAAAAACTTTGATGCTGCTGAGATGAAAGTTAATGAAGATGGACTAATGCATCTAATGTTTTCAGAAGGAGATATCATTTCTCAATACTATGTTATGGCTTCTTTAAACTAGCTATATTTATATTATGGAACCCGTCATAGGTCCAATTGGAGTATGACGTTAAAAGTTGATTATTTAATAACTTTAAAATTTTAAAACCATGTATTTAACACTCTTAAATGAGCGGAAAAACTCCGTCTCTACATTCGACAAAGTCTTTGACGAATTATTAAAAAAACAATTCCCAGAATTACAAAAAGAAACAGGATTATCATTTACTCAAGGATCATATCCTAAAGTTAATGTTATCGAATTTGAAGATAAAGTTA
>JACCDW011036148.1_pt1 | contig 11405 bp, 11 predicted proteins | sample 7449781 | NCBI WGS metagenome assembly JACCDW01 (sample SAMN15323449, study PRJNA562643) | freshwater metagenome | isolation source: river surface water | place: USA:Blue River Watershed | collected 2017-08-18
CAAAAGCTATGTGAGATGAAATTCTTTTAAAGGCCAGATAAGAATTTACAGAATGATCAACGAAGCTCAAAAAAAAGCTCTTTACGAAAAATATCTAGCTATATTTAACGCTCATAAGAGTGACCCTATATTTTTCACGCTGCAACAATCAAATACTGAGTTAACAACGGTAATGGGCGGCAGGCATTGGTCTTGGCATGTAATTGGTATTACTAAAGCTGCTCTTGAGATTTATAAGGAATGTGGATATAGGTATAAATCTAAGCAGGGATTAACAAGAGCCCATATTAAGCCACGAATTGAAACTAGTAAAAAGCTATTAACTGGAGATCTACCTGCCTCTCAGGATGAGTTCTTCGGGATTTGGCTTGAGGCAGATAAGACAATAATTTGTGGACCCGGTGAAAATAGGAGAGGATTTGTGCCTGAATACATCCTATTAGAAAATAATGATTACAGTCTTTTTAAAAGTCATACGGTTGGATGGAAAGAGTTTGCTCACTTAGAAGGTAAGCTTTTGCAAGATTTGTATGAAAGGCATTGCATATCTAATTAGAGCTTATGTAGCTGCTGAAAGCTTCTAAGTTCGCTAGAATTTTCTGAGCTCATAATTTGAGCTCCTGTCGGAAGGTTCAAGTCCTGGTGGGCCCACCAGATATGAAAATACCATTCCTCGGGTTGGTATTTTGCTGATTAATTCGTTTAAAAATGTCAAAATAAACGGAGTACCAATAAAATTTATAAAAATGTCTGAAAATCAGAATCCCGAGCAAAAAGCGAGAGATAACATAGATGCCTTATTGAAGGAGGCAGGCTGGGTAGTGCAGTCCAACAAACAAATTGACTTCAACAAAGGTGATGGTCAGGCTGTACGGGAGTATCAAACAGATATTGGTCCAGCCGATTATGTACTATTTGTTAACAAAAAGGCTGTTGGTGTAATTGAAGCTAAGCGCGAAGAAGAAGGTCAACGATTAACTCAGCACGAAACTCAAACCGAAGGTTATGCAGCAGCAAAGCTAAAGTGGGTTAATAACAAAGAGCCTCTTCCATTTTTGTACGAGAGTACCGGGGTGGTTACAAGATTTACTGATACAAGAGATCCTAAACCTAGGTCTAGAGAAGTTTTTAACTTCCACAGACCAGAGACATTGCTTGAATGGATTGAGCAGGGCGAAAGTCTAAAAGCACGAATCACTAAGATGCCGTTGCTTAATCCTAATAAAAAACCTGCTTCCGATTTGCGGTTGAGAGATTGTCAAGAAAATGCAATCACAAATCTTGAAGAATCATTAAAAGCTGGTAAACCGCGTGCTTTGGTGCAGATGGCAACAGGTGCAGGGAAAACATATACAGCCATTACATCTATGTATAGGCTCCTTAAGTATGCAGATGCTAAGCGTATTTTGTTTCTTGTTGATACTAAAAACTTAGGGGAGCAAGCAGAGCAAGAAATGCTTTCCTATACGCCTATAGATGACAACCGACACTTCACGGAGCTGTATAACGTTCAGCGTCTTAAATCCTCGTATGTAGCTAAAGATGCGCAGGTTTGTATTAGTACCATTCAAAGGTTGTACTCAATACTGAAAGACAAAGAATTGGACGAGGTTATAGAAGAAATAAATCCGGCTGAGCTAGTCCAAGGTAAAGAACCTGTTCCTGTTGCATATAACGAGAAAGTTCCACCAGATTTTTTTGATTTCATATTTATTGATGAGTGTCACAGATCAATATATAACCTCTGGCAGCAAGTCTTGGACTACTTTGATGCAAGTTTAATTGGATTGACGGCAACACCAGACAATAGAACATATGCTTTCTTTAAAAAGAATGTGGTTAGCGACTATAGCCATGAAAAAGCTGTAGCTGATGGAGTTAATGTTGGGAATGAAATTTATCTGATTGAAACTCAAGTAACTCAACAAGGTGGGAAGATTAATGCTCAACAACAAGTTGAGAGAAGAGAAAAGCTGACTAGAAAAAAACGTTGGGAGCAGCAAGATGAAGATGAGGCATATTCATCGAAACAATTAGACAGAGACATTATTAATCCTGATCAAATCAGAACGGTTATTAGAACTTTTAGAGACAAACTGCCTGAAATATTCCCTGGTCGCGAGGAAGTTCCAAAGACACTTATTTTTGCAAAAACTGATAGTCATGCAGATGACATTATCCAAACAGTTCGTGAAGAGTTTGGGGAAGGCAATGCATTTTGCAAAAAACTAACATATAAGATTGAAGAGGATCCAAAATCAGTTCTTGCCCAGTTTCGCAATGACTATTACCCACGCATCGCTGTAACTGTAGACATGATTGCCACAGGGACGGATGTGAAGCCGCTTGAATGCCTACTATTCATGCGTGATGTCAAAAGTAGAAATTACTTTGAACAAATGAAGGGTCGCGGAACAAGGACGCTTGATTTAGATGATCTGCGTAAAGTAACGCCATCAGCAAAAACAGCAAAAACACATTATGTGATTGTTGATGCAATTGGTGTAACAAAATCACTTAAAACAGCAAGCCAACCCCTAATCACTAAGCCGACAATTTCACTCAAAGATTTGGCAATGGGTGTGATGATGGGCGTTTCTGATGAGGATACCGTTAGCTCTCTTGCTGGACGGCTGGCTCGCCTCAATAAGCAGCTTAATGACGATGATAGGCGCATCATTAGTTCGGTTACTGATGGTGTTGAGCTTTCACATATCGTATCTCAGCTATTTAATGCAATTGATCCTGATGCTATTGAAGCAAAAGCAATGCAAATGTCAAATATCAAAACCCAAGAGCTTTTGACTGACGATCACATTAGAAGAGCTCAAGAAGTGCTTGTTGGAGAGGCGGCAAGAGTAATTAATGGCGAGTTTGTTGAATTGATAGACACTATACGTCGTGAAAAAGAGCAAACAATTGATTATGAAACTTTAGATAAAGTGACTAATGTGGGTTGGGATAAGGCTTTAACAGAAAATGCTAAAGCAACTGTAGACGAATTTGATGAATATTTGAAGACAAACAAAGATCAAATCTTAGCTTTAGAAATTTTTTTTGATCAGCCACATCGCCGTCGAGAAGTTACGTTTGAAATGATACGTGCTGTATTCGACAAAATTAAACACGATAAACCAAGACTATCTCCTTTGCATGTTTGGAAGGCTTACGAGCAGATAGATGGCGTAAAAAGCGAAAATCCTGCAACAGAGCTGGTTGCTCTTGTTTCTTTGTTGCGAAGGGTTTGTGGTATTGATCAGAAGATCACTAATTATAGTGAAACGGTTAAGCGTAATTTTATGAACTGGATTATGAAGCACCACTCAGGAGATACTCAAAAATTTACAGAAGATCAAATGAACTGGTTAAGAATGATTCGGGATCACATTGCTAGTTCGTTTCATGTTGAGCGAGATGATTTTGATATGGCTCCATTTGATAGCCAAGGTGGGTTAGGAAGGCTTTACCAACTGTTTGGTTTACAAACGGATGAATTGTTAGAGCAGTTAAACGAGGCATTAGTAGCATGACAAGCATAGCTAATTCATGGCGCTCTGTTAAGTTGAGCGATTTAGCTTCTAGCATTGAGAGTGGCAAAAGGCCAAAAGGTGGCGTCGCCGACTACACTGAAGGCATACCAAGTTTAGGTGGTGAGCATTTAGATGGTGATGGTGGTTTTAGATTTCAAAAAATCAAGTATGTTCCTTTAGCTTTTGCTAAAGAAATGAAAAAGGGTGCAATTAAGAAATCAGATATTTTGTTAGTAAAAGATGGTGCTACAACCGGAAAAGTGTCATATGTAACTGAAGGCTTTCCTTATCAAGAGGCTGTTATTAATGAGCACCTATTTTCAATTAGGTTGCCTGAAACTGTTAATAAGAAATGGGTTTTCTATTATCTGTGGTCGTTGCAAGGAAACAAGCAAATTTTGAAGGACTTTAAGGGTGCGGCTCAAGGTGGTATTAGCAACAAATTTTCAGATTATGTTTATGTGCCGTTGCCAGATCTTGATGTTCAAAATAGTTTAGTCCAAGAAATTGAGGGGAAGTTTTCTCAAGTTGAAGGAGCAGTTAATTCATTAGAGCTTTCAATTAGACAGTTGGAGTTGTTCAATCAATCACTATTAGATGCAGAATTCAGTAAGTTACATCAAAAGAGGAAGCTGTCTTCACTTCTGCTTACTAAGTTATCAAACGGTTACTCTGGCAAGCCCGTCAAGTATCAAACAAATACAAAGGTCTTGAGTTTGTCCGCAACAACATCAGGTACTTTTGATGGGAGTCACTATAAGTTTTTAGACGAAGCTGGGTTGGATATGCGTGATATATGGTGCAAACAAGGTGACATATATATACAAAGAGGAAACACGATTGAGTACGTAGGCGTTCCTGCAATTTATACGGGTAAAGATAAAGAATTTATTTTTCCTGATTTGATGATACGCATACAAGTAAATCCCAATCAGATGGATATAAAGTTTCTTTACTATGCATTATCAAGTCCAAAAATTAGAAATGAAATGAGAAGAAATGCTAAGGGATCAGCTGGCACAATGCCAAAAATCAATCAGTCAATACTCAATGATTTAGACATTCCTTATTGCTCATTAGATGAGCAGCTTGAAGTGGTTAAGAGGCTGGATGAGCGCCTGTCAAAAGCAGATGAAATGAAAGAAATTGCAATTAATACCATTGAGCAATGTAAGGCTCTTAAGCATTCAATTCTTAAGATTATTTTTACTAATTCAGTACTGAACTAAGACGGAACAAAAGTAAATGAGCGGAACAGCAACAATTGTTAGTAAGGTTTGGAGCTTTTGCACTATTTTGAAAGATGATGGTGTTGGTTATGGAGATTATTTAGAACAGCTCACGTACCTCATCTTTTTGAAAATGGCAGATGAATATAGCAAGCCACCATACAACAGAAATGTTGGCATACCTAAGGAATACGATTGGCAATCGCTTAAATCAAAAAGAGGTGCTGAACTAGAGATTCATTATGTAACGCTTCTTCGTGAGCTAGCAAAAAAGAAAGGGATGTTGGGCACAATATTTACAAAGTCTCAAAATAAAATACAAGACCCAGCTAAGTTGTACCGCATAGTAGATATGGTGAATGAAACTGATTGGGTGATGTTAGGAGCGGATGTAAAAGGCGACATTTATGAAGGTTTACTAGAACGAAATGCTGAAGATACCAAATCTGGTGCTGGCCAATACTTTACTCCGCGAGCTTTAATTAAGGCTATTGTTGATTGTGTACGCCCTGATATAAAAAAGACAATTGCAGATCCAGCGTGCGGTACTGGCGGATTTTTTTTAGCGTGTTATGACTATCTTGTTGCCAATAATGAGATGGATAAAAGTGCTAAAGCATTTTTGAAAAATCAAACTTTTTTTGGAAACGAAATTGTCTCCAATACTCGCCGTCTCGCTTTGATGAATATGTTCTTGCATAACATTGGCGAGATTGATGGCGAAAGTCCCATCTCACCGAACGATGCGTTGATTGCGGACGCTGGCCAGCGCTATGACTACGTACTTGCTAATCCACCATTTGGTAAAAAAAGCTCTATGAGTTTTACTAATGAAGAAGGGGAGCAGGAAAAAGATGATTTAACGTATAACCGTCAGGATTTTTGGGCAACTACATCAAACAAGCAATTGAATTTTGTTCAGCACATACGAACTATGTTAAATAGTACAGGGCGTGCCGCTATTGTTGTGCCTGATAACGTTCTATTCGAGGGTGGTGCTGGACAAACAATTCGCAAAAAATTGCTTGAGAACACAGATTTACATACAATTTTAAGATTGCCTACTGGAATTTTCTACGCAAATGGAATCAAGGCCAATGTCATTTTTTTTGATAATCAAGTTGCAAGTAAGGAGCCTTGGACTAAAGAAGTGTGGATATACGATTATAGGACTAACGTGCATCACACGTTAAAGAAAAAGCCGTTGCGGTTTGAAGATTTTAATGAGTTTATTAGTTGCTACAACCCAAGTAATAGACATAAACGTAAAGAGCTCTGGGATGAAACAAAAAATCCTGAAGGAAGATGGCGTAAATTTACTTACGACGAGATCATCGCTCGTGATAAAACAAGCCTAGATATATTTTGGTTAAAAGATAAGAGCTTGACTGATTTGGATAATCTTCCTGATCCTGATATTTTGGCGGCAGAGATTATCGAAAATATTGAGGCTGGCTTAAACGGTTTCAAAGAAATTGTATCTTCACTATCTTCATAAAGCACCATTAGAAATTTAGAGCGTATGAGACCATTTACATTAGAAGTATTTGTGCCATCTGGCGACCCTGATGGTGTATTAGTAGCTTCGATGAACAATTGGCTTGGTAAAGCAACTATATTTCCTCGTGGACTTATCGGAGAGGTTAAGGGCCGAAAAGAGTTTCAGCAACCTGGCGTATATATTTTGATTGGTGGCGGGAAGATTTATATTGGTGAAGGTGACCCCGTAGGCCCACGCCTTGAATCTCATGTGCGTCAAAAAGAATTTTGGCGAAAAGCTATCTTCTTTAATTCCGAGGCAGGACGTTTAAATAAGGCCCATGTTCAGCATCTTGAATCGCGCCTTGTACAAATAGCTAAAGAAGCTAGCAAGGCAGTTCTAGAGAATGGAAATATGCCAATTTCACCTGCGCTATCTGAATCTGAATATGCATTTGCTGAAAATTTTTTAAACGATATTTTATTAATACTTCCACTATTAGGTTTTCATCAGCTTGAGTTGGGCGAAGATGATGATGCGATTGCGCAGGAAGATGATCAAGCTGATATGGCTGACGCTTCTGAGGGAAAAAAAGCTGCCCTTTATTCGTCTTTGCCGAAAGGTATGCAATTTAAGATGGATTATAGGAACCTAGATTCCACGTTAGAAATAGTGGATGGAGGAGTCATGGTTAAAAAAGGTAGCCAGGCTATGGAGCCTGTTTTCCCAACATTTGAACTTCAAAGTCCTGCCTATGCAGGGCAAAGACGTCAGCTAGTTGAATCTGGAATTATTAAGATTCATGATGGTAAGGCTTATTTCACTGAAGACCAATTTTTTTCTTCCGGCTCGGCGGCCGCTGCAGTAGTTAGGGGGAGAACTTCAAACGCCAATCGTTGGGTTTCAGATAGTGGTCCGAGCCTTGGGGATTTAATTAGAAAGGCTAGGGGTAGGGCTTAAGAATTTTCTCTGAGTGTTACTTTAAGTAACGTTTATTCCCCCCATTCCTCCCCACAAACTCTCCATTAACCCCCCAATCTTTGCCACTCTTTCTTTTGGCTAAATTGAACCCTTAAATTTAGCCAGTTTGGTTGCTCTAGCTAGGCCTCTGAAGCTAAATTATGTGTATGGCAATTAAGAAAGAAAATACACATCAAGTCATACACCGTAATCTAACTCTCTACCAGCGCGAGCATAGCCAAGTCTGGCAATGCCGCTACAAGGTAGACAATAAATGGATACGAGCTACTACGAAAGAAACCAAATTAGATCTGGCTGTGGTCAAGGCCAAAGAACTACTCATTGAAGCGGAGATTCGTAAACGCTCAGGCATTCCAGTGGTGACCAAACGCTTTAAAGATATCGCGCAATTAGCCATTGACCGGATGGAGCGGGACTTGAAGGGTGGCTTGGGTAAGGTGATCTACAAAGACTACATTCGCATCATCAAAGAGCATTTCATCCCCAGTCTGGGACAGCGCCTGATTACCAATATTGACTACGATGCCCTACAGGACTATTACAACGATCGCGAAGCCAAGTATGGCTCAGCAATTTCCAATAGTCACCGTAAAACCCAAAATGCCGCGTTTAATCGTGTGTTTGATGAAGCGGTGGTTCGTGGCTACTTGACGGATAGTAATCGCCCTAAATTAGACGGTAAGACCAAAGAAAGTCAGCGTAGACCCGCTTTTGAGCTGCATGAACTCAGAGCCTTACTCAAGCAACTGGGTCCTTATATTGAATCAAGCCGAACTGCGGATGTGCGTGAACGCAGAGAAATCTTAAGAGACTATGTGGAGATGCTGATCGATACGGGAGCGAGGCCTGGAACGGAGCTCCTTGATATGAAATGGAAGCAGATCCGTTTCATGATGAATCCCATTAGTACGGTAACCGATCAAATTGATGAGGATGGCGAAACGATTGAAGTACATAGCCTTAATCGTAGCTGCGAAATGACTGTTAAGGGTAAAACAGGACAGCGGCAGATCATTGGACGTCTACCCAGCATCCGAGTCTTGGAGCGCATTGCCCTTCGCAACTATGGTGTTAAGAGCTCGATTAAGGATCCTTTAGCGGAGCTGATCAAACCCACCAATGATGACTACATCTTTAGGACTAAAGAGGGTAGGGATTTGAGTGATGTCTTAAATCACATGTTTGATAATTTCTTAGCTGATCACGGATTGCTTATTGATCCAAAGACCAATCAAAAGCGTGTGTTTTATAGCCTACGCCATACCTATGCAACCTTATCGCTAACCCATGATGGGGTACCCATTCACACCTTAGCTAAGCAAATGGGAACCAGCGTCATAATGATTGAAAAGCACTATAGCCACTTACAGGTGATTCAAGCGATTGAGCAATTACGGGGAATTAATACTAGAAAGCTGATTGCAGTGGAAACTAAAGACCACGAAAATTATCAATCCGCCAAGCGTTCGAAGAAAAATGAACTATTAGTAGCTTAGGATGGTTGGGCTTCTAGAGCTTTTCGCAGATAGGGATCAATATCCCCCTGGCTAAGCAACCACTGTTTATAGTCGCTGGGAAGATCCGCTAAAGGCTGACCTTTATGTTTGCCAAAAGGCATAGTTGTAGGAATACGGGCTTTTTCAGACTCTGTATACAAATCTTCAATTGTTTTAATACCTAATTCCTGGCAGATTCGATCCAGAATCACAGCGCAAATACCGACATCTGTTAATGCGGAATGCGCATTTTGCAGTTGTTCACGTGCTGTATTGCGATCGATGTAATACAGTAACGCGCCTTGATTATGGCTATCCAAAGTAGGCCAGAGCTTACGGGCAAGTGCTAAGGTGCAGATCCGTTTAATGTCGGGTTTTCCGATGACTTCCCAGTCAAAGTCGGCATTGTGTCCAATCACATATTCCACATCACTTGGCAGATGAAAGCTACTAGCGGGTGGGCAATCCACCAACTCTTCATCGAGGATGTGATGAGTCGATAGGGCACCAAGAGTAATGGGTTTACCTGGGTTATAGCGTTGCACAAAAGGGCTGACTACAGAAAATGGATCTAAGGATTCCAGTTCAAGCCAAGCTGCTTCTATTAATACGGGCTCTTTAATGCCCGTGGCTTCGGTATCGAAAATAATGGTTTTAGACATGGAGTGATGATTAAGCGGAATACACCACCATCTTAGCGTTATCTTGGATCTGCACCGCAATCGAGCCTTGTTTTTTCTTTCTAATGACTGCTGCTAGCGCATCATTAAATGAGCCATAGGTTCCGATGGTAATCCAGGCCGAGTACGGGTTATTGGTCTTATGCAATGCTTTGAAGGACTGGCTAGTCATAGTATGACTTTCTAATTGGTTGAGAGTTTTATGTGCCGCTTGGATCTTTTGCCTGGCCCGCTCTGCCTTAACTGCTGCTTGTGCTCGTTTAGCCTGATCTTTGAGAGCCTTGATTCTTGCCTGTGCAGGGGTAAGGGGTTTGTTTGGCGATGATTTAAATTCATAAAAGCGCATTGTGTATTTAGTACTCACTGGGTAGCATGATGATCCAGTGTTTTTCATCCCTGCAGGCAAAGAGCATGATCTCGTCTAACGGAAAGTCCGTATAGGGGATCTGTTGGGTGGCTAATATCCTGCCATTACCATCTTCGATATTGAGTCGTGCTTTGCCGTTATCCACAGTGAGTTTGCAGCTGATGAACATTTCCTCTTTGGGTAGATGTTGGAGATGACTAGTAATCGCATCCATTAGCCAATAGCAGCCTGCGGTGTCCGCAAGATACCGCGTACCGTCCGTGAGCATGACATTGGGCCACAAGGGGTAGTAGTACTGGGTACCAATAAATTGCTCCAAATGATTCAAAAGCTGGGATTTCGTTAAGTTCATTTTTGCTATGCCTCTTATCCCACTATTTATGAGAGGGTGTTTTGGTGGTGGAATTTGCCAAAATCATGCTCATTTGACTCGTTTGACGGGTTTTGGGAATGTCCATCTCAAAGCGACTGCGTAGTAAATGGCTTGCTGCTTCAATCGCATGATCTAAGGTACCTATCTCCACCTCATCTTTAATCAGACCTAAGATTTCCACCACATGCGCTAAATCCCGTGCTTCGATGGCCGTTTTGCCTCTAGCCACTTCCAGCGCTTTACTGCCATAAAACTCCAGGACACAGAGGGTGCCATCGTGATTGGTAAACCACCACGGTCTAATCCGCTTAGCCCGTTCCACACTGCGAACATTGCCATCAAGATCCTTAATGGTCCGAAAGCGCTTGACGGTAAAGTTAGTCCCCACATTGCGTGCTTTAGCAAGCTCCATCTGCTCCCAAAGCTTTTTACTGAGTTTGTTCCTGCGCTCTATAACCGGAGGCTGATTTTTAGGTTTATTTGCGTCCGTGAATTTTAGGGTGTCTAAATTGCCCATTTGTGCTCCATATTGGCTGTTAAAAACACAACAATATGGTCTGAAAAACGCTCTGGGCAACCGAAAAATGCCACTTTTTTGCCGTCCGAACAGGAACTAAAAAATTTCTCCTGATTTTGTGTTCACGCTAAATAAAAGCATGAAACCACATACTAAAAACACCGACTTTTATACTGATCAATGGCTTAAAAACCAGGGTCTGGATCCTGCGAGCTTTACTCAGGAGGAAATAAACCTCCTAAGAGCTCGCGTTATCACCCATGAATTACTCACACGACAGCGGCACTTGCTGGATGCGCTGCAAATCGAGCAATTAGAGGCTTTTAAGCGAGGGCTAAAAAACCCTCATTGGAAACCGACCAATAAGACGATTTTTCAGGTTCTCAATATTGGTAAAAAGGTCCATCGACGCATTTATCGAGACCGAAAAAAAGTACAGGCATTACGAGCGGCCTAAATAGACGTAGGCACATAAACACAGGCATAGGCAAAACGAAGGCTGCTATAGGCAAACTCAGGCAAGACCAGGTATAGCCACACCTTAAAAAGGCAAAAACGCGGGTTGCAATATGACGGCTAATGACCCCGCACTCGTTGGCGATCGCTGTAAAGGTCAATAACATCAGAGTGGATGCCGCTGGATTAACCGCCAGGCAAATCAATGTCCGAAGCGGTTTGGAGGTTTCATACCACCCGTCCTCTAAATTAATAATCCATTTACAGGCGCGACATACGGAAGTAGGTTGCGATAG
>JACCDW010811711.1_pt1 | contig 11403 bp, 10 predicted proteins | sample 7449781 | NCBI WGS metagenome assembly JACCDW01 (sample SAMN15323449, study PRJNA562643) | freshwater metagenome | isolation source: river surface water | place: USA:Blue River Watershed | collected 2017-08-18
ATTCCACAGGTGACGCTCGTCCTGACCAAGACAAGGTCATTCAAAAACTATTATCGGCCAGTGACTCACAGATAAAAATAGTGACCAACAAGTTAGAACAACAGGGCATCAATGTCAGCAAGATCATAGATCCTGTGGTCAACATGGATCCCAGTTTGATCAATGCTCTTCAGGCTCGTAGTACGAATCCACAGAAAGAACAAGCCAAACAGATCATAGACCAGGCCAAGCAAGCATTGAGCAGTGCTATAATAGATAGTCCCAAACTCAAAGGCAAAGATGCCCTAGGACCAAACAATGAAGGCATTGTGGTAAACATGCCTGGTGGTCGTGTGTTCAAAGTGACCAGTCAACAGATGAAATCAGCCATGGCTGCTAAAAATGCGCAACCACAGACTGGGGATACCAAACCAAGAACTGCTGTAGTGGCCATTGGTAACTTTGCTGGTCATAGAGGACATGAAGATCTAATCAACCATGCCATAAAGAAAGCACAGGCTTTAAACGGCACACCTTTTGTCTATGTAGGTGCCAAGGTGGGAGCAGACGATCCTATTGATGTAGATACCAAAATACAAACGCTACAAAAACTATTCCCAGGTGTCAACATCAGTCCAGTGGAAAATCAAGTCAGTGCCAGTGGTGAAGTCACTGCGGGCAATCACATGAAAAAAATTGAATATGAGTTGGTCAAAAAAGAACCATACTACAATAACATTGTGATCACCGTGGGCACAGATCAAGCAGACAGCATGGCCAGTTGGGCCTCAGGACTGGAAAAACGCTTTGCTAAATTTCCGCCACTGAGTCATGTTAAAATATCAGTAGATCCATTGGCCAGAGGTTCGGCACAAGGTGGCAGTGATTGGAGCACCACTGCTCTGCGTAACAGCCTAAAGACCAAACCAGAAGATCAGGCATTCCAAGATTGGAGTAAGGCCTATAATGTAGACAAGTTAGGTGCTGACTGGATCAAGCATCTTATGGATGTAGCGAGAAAGAACATGGGCATAACTAAACCACAACAACAACCTCAACCTGTAGCAGAGAGACTATTCACAGCCTTGGTTAGACCAAGATTAGTGGAGAATGATCCTGCTGTTAGAGCAGTTCAACAGATGTTAAACAAAAAAGGTGCCAACTTAGACATAGACGGTGTCATGGGACCTTTGACTAAAAAGAGTATTAATAAGTATCTACCCAAGGCTGCTACAGGCTTGGCGCCTGAACCCAATAAGAATACCGCTGTTCAAGGCAAGGATGTCAAAGAGCGTATGATGCCGGCCAGCCACTTCGCAGGCACACCAAAGAATAAGTTAGGACCAGCGGCACATCTCAAGGGCAAGATGAAAAGACCAGCACGAGCAGGTGACTTGGTAGGTGACGCACAGGAAGGTTATTATCCCAAAGACGATCAGTTTAGTTCTCATGGTCGTATGCCACGCATTGATAGAATACCTCAAGATTCAACTGCCGCTCAGGCACAACAGCAGGCCATGGTCGATAGAATGAAACAACGGACCATAGACACAATCTTGGATATCGAACCAGAGTGGGGTCGCAGTGACTTAGAATTGATGACAGCGACTGAACTGAATCAAATACTGAGAGACCTACAATTCGGAGGTGTCTCGGAAGCCGTTCCATTTTCCTATGGATTTGTCAAACCACCTCGCAAAGGTAGCGTGGCATACTGGGCCGATAAAAAGCGTAAGGAACAAGAAAAAGGTAAACCACCAATTGAACCAAAAGATCAGATGGTTGGTGTAGCCAAAGTCACAAAAGGTGTCTCGGAAGGCTTAGAAAAGCATGTTCCACTCAGTGAGGATGTCAGCAAACTATATGGCAACCTCTTAGGCCAAATACTACTTCGCGAAATATCAGGTAAATAACAGCATGGACCAACTAATACAACTATCAAAGATTGCTTTTGCCAGTGAATTTAGTTTTTATCTAAAAGCACATCAATTCCACTGGAATGTAGAAGGTGAAGATTTTCTACAATATCACGACCTTTTTGGTAAGATTTATGAAGAAGTTTATGGCAGTATTGACGATTTTGCCGAGAAAATTCGCAGTTTAGGATCATATGTGCCAGGTAGTTATACTCGCTATAGTATGCTATCTAAAATTGAAGATGAAGAACAAATACTGCCCAAAGATCAAATGGTCGCAGAACTACTACAAGACAATGAACGTATGTTGGTGATCTTTAAGAAAGTATTTGATGCGTCTGAAGCAGAGCACGAACATGGCTTCAGTGACTTCATAGCAGGTCGCATGGACGCACATCGTAAACATGGGTGGATGTTAAAAGCATCTATGAAGAGATGAGAGCATTAGAATTCGTCAGTGAAGATGCCGAGGTAAAATTACGCAAGGCCAGTAGAGAGGCTCTGCCTCATGTTACCAAATACGATGACATAGATCAATATTATGGCTACTATAGATTAGGCATAGCCATGGCAGGTGCTCCAGATCAGGGAACACCTAAAGCAGGTCCCGCTAAAGATACTCCTACTCTATATCCCTATAGTGAGGCAGATGAAGAAATTGTCAATAAGGCAGTGAAGAATCAAGGTCTAAAAGGCAAGACCTTGGTTAAGAAAGGTGGCAGTCAAGAGTTAGACTCTACCTATACGGTAAGTCCAGTAGCACAATGGAATAAACAATCATGAAGAACTACAAAATTATAACAACACCTACTACCACACGCTATGTATTAGAATCAGCCACAGCAGGTGCGACCAGTGCTGGGAGTGTTGCCTCAACAGAACAACCAATAGGCAGTATTATAACCAGAGAGGCGGATAAAAACAAAGTTCCTCAAAAACCTCGTCAAGGTCCTCTACGTCCACAGACAGGTGGTGGCAAGCACAAAGATAAAAAGCGAGCAGAAAAGCAGGGTGATGTAAAACATAAAAAGCCATTCATGGAAGATCATGAAGTCAGCATGGCCAGCAATGAATTAAAAAGTATTCATGCTAATGCTAAAAAATTATTAGCACTGGTTCAACAATATGGCGAGCAAGGTGATATAGAAGCATGGCAACAGAGTAAGATAACCAAGGCCGCTGATTATCTTAATTCAGTTCTACAGAGCATAGGTGGTGAACAAGATGCTCTAGACGAACTCAAGGGAGATCCTAACAGGCCAGATCCTAAAAAAGTATCGCATTTTCAAAACCTATTAAAGACACAAAAGGATAGATTTGCTCAACAGGGCTTTGCTCGTGCTGCCGACGATACTGATAAACTACAGAAAAAATATCGTGAACCTATATCAGAATTAGACAAGCCCAGTGGCACCATGTTCTTGAAGTTTATGAAAAAACAACTACCAGATCGCGAAATGGCTCTGTATGCTTTCGCAGGATTTGGCAACACTCCCGATGATGTTCGTGCGGCCAATGCCAAGATCAAACCATTTATCGTAGGTGATGTAGATGAATTAGAATATAATGTAAACAAGATCTTTCGTGATGTAGATTTTGTTGGCGTGGAAAAAATGGTGGTAGATCCCAGGAACGTTCCAGATGGTATGATGCCTGATGTTGAAGCCTTGGTTGATTTAGATGACAGATTAGAATTTTATGTTGACGACAGCGATGATGATGAAGAAGATGGTGGCGGTGGCAAGATGCAACATTATGTCATTGGTCCAGATGGTAAAAAACGCAAAGTTCCCGTGCCAGGAAAACCCAGTGCTCAGGTAGCAGGCAGCAGTCATAATACTCCTGTTCAACCAAAGACCTACAAATATACACTACAGCGCACAGAACTCATGCCTAAACTACGTGACATGGGATTCAAATTCCAAGGCAATCAAATCATACTGAGCAAACAACAGCGTGATCAACTGGTTCAAAAATTAGGTAGTCAGTTCCAAAGCATATTCAGCCAAAGCGATAAATTCACAGAAGCAGGCAATGAAAGAAATAAACAAAATCCCACAAGAGATTTCCTAAGACGTTATCCTGTTCCTCAGGATCAAATGGTCAGACCTGTGAAGAAACCTGAAAAGAAAAAACCAGAGCAAGGTGTGGCGGAAGGCTGGGGCTTTGATAAATGGGGGCACGATACATGGACTGATGCTCAAAAAGAAGTAGCACGAAAGAAAAAGAACGAAAAGCAAAGAGCACAGCGTCAACAAAACAAAGATCAACAAAACAAAGATCAACAAAAATCTAGAGAGCAAGGTGTGGCGGAAGGCTCATTGGAAACTGACAATATGGTATCACATATTGGTCAGGTAATACAAAGCATTTATCCACGCGGTGGTGATAAAAATACATATATGAAACTGGTGGCCCAAGAAATGCCACGTATAGTGAAAGCCAATCCTAAACTATTTAGACGAGCATTCGGTATGGCATATGATAGATTCTTTCATATAGACCAAGATGACGATTTTGATTATACTGATTATAGTATGCGTCAGGGCGAGCGTGGTATGGAGGAAGAAAAGATCAAAGGTGTGGACGGTAAAGCCTGCTGGAAAGGCTATAAGCGTATGGGCACTAAAAAGAAAGGTGGTCGTACCGTAGACAATTGTGTCAAGGTAGGTGAAGATTCCTACATGGAAAGTCTATGGTCTCAGTTAGATGAATACAAATTTACCAGTCTGCCCTACAAAGGCCAAAAGAAAGAAAAGCAAGCACCATTTGCCTTAGGTAGTAAACATATAGGCAAAGCAGGAGGCAGCAGTAAAAGTAAAGGTGCCTTGTCAGGTATGAAGGCTTCAACTTCTAAAGACAGTAATAAACCTGTGGTCAGCACTGAAGCGGCACCTCCAGGTGACAAGTATGAGCGTATGGTCAAGCATATCAAAAAAGGATATGCCAAGGATGGTAAGATCACTGACAAAGAACGCAGCATTGCCTATGCCACAGCGTGGAAGGCCAAAAACAAGGCAAAAAAGTAAGCGAGCAGGAACCAGAGGCACCGACACAGGCGCCTGCTCAAACTAAAAAACCAGTCGGGCCACAGCCTAAACTCACGCCCGACATGCCATTTGACTATTGGGAACAGCGTTTTCAAGCAGCAGACCCAAATCAATATCATCAGTTCCGCAATAAAACACCTGAAAAGAAAACACAAATGGCCATGGCCGCACACTATCAGGCAAGGCATCCAAACAAATGAGAAACTTTATAACACTTGTAGAAGCAGCCACAAAAGGTTGCCCACGTGCCACACATGACATAGATCTCAATCTTAAGAATCGTCAAAAGGCCATAGACGAATATCACTACGGTCCAGCCAACCCTAACAAACCCGAAGACTATTGGGCCAAGAGTGCGAAAATATTTGGAGTAAAAGAAGCCACTGCCAAAACAATGACCTGCGGTAATTGTGCTGCATTTGATGTTAGTGATAGTATGAGACAGTGTATTGCCAATGGTATCAAAGGGAATGAATCTAATATAGACCCAAATGCTACTATTAATTTAAGTGATTTAGGTTATTGTAATTTCCTTCATTTCAAATGTGCCGGTAGCCGTTCCTGTAAGTCCTGGGTCACTGGTGGTCCTATTACAGAAAAAGACAAAGGCAAGAAAGCAGACTGATGCGTATTCAGCATCTATTAGAAACCAGTCCAGATACTTTTCAAGGAAGTATAACACTAGACCTTATGGCCAGTAAAATATGGATGTGTGAACAACTCAAAGAACACGATCGCACAAGGTTTTCAACTATATACATTTTAGGCAGTTGGTATGGTAATATGGGCTATGTGCTGAAACGCTGCGGTATTAAATTTCAAAAAATAATCAATGTAGATAAGAATAAGAGTCGTATAGATTTTACTGACGCACTATATAAAAGGCTTGGTATAAAATCTGAAAATATGTGGGCAGATGCTAACACTGTGGATTATAGTCAAGCAGATCAAAAAAGCCTAATAATTAATACCAGTCAACAGGACATGACAGGTAATAATTGGTTCGAAAGCATTCCAATTGGTCCATTGATTGCTATACAAAGTAGGAACAATTCAGAATCTGGACATGAGAGATTAGTTGACTTCGATGAACAATATCCTATGCGTGAAGTAATCTATGATAATGAACGTGAATTTAAGGATCCAGAAACCACATACCTACGATTTATGAAAATCGGCGTCAAATAATTTGACTTAGCAAACACAATTCTGCTACAATAAGGCACAAGGAGATTTTATGAGTAAAGCATTTGGTGATCCAGAACGAGCAAAGATTAAACAAATTGTAGCAGAAGGTGTAACAGTTCTACAAGAAATTCAAGATCTAACCGAAGGACTTAACGACACAATAAAAGCAGTGGCTGAAGAACTCGATGTCAAACCCAGTGTTATCAAAAAGGCCATACGTATTGCTATGAAAGATCAATGGGATCAAGTTTATAGAGAATTTGATGATCTTGAAACTATTGTAGATATCAGTGGTCATGCCAATAGGAAAGAATAATGTTTACTTGGATTATTAACAAAATAAAGGCGTGGAAAAGACGTCGTGCTCATAAGAAACGCATAGAAGAACTACGCAAACGAGATCCGTTTATCTATAAATGATTATCTGGGGAATATCAGCAAACAGTCACGATGCTGCTGTGAGTGTTTGGAATAATAAAGACCTACAGTTCGCAGCACACAGCGAAAGATACAGCAAGGTCAAAAATGACGGTGATCTACATCCTGAATTAATTAAAGAAGCAGAATATTGGGGCAAACCTGATCTTGTGGTATGGTACGAAAGTAACATACTGAAGACATTTAGACAGTTTACCGCAGGGCAAGGATGGCTTTGGTCTGAGAATAATGTAAAAGATTATCTTAGAAAATACAATATCACCTCAGATATATACATAGGTTCACATCATCATAGTCACGCAGCCGCTGGTTATTATACCAGCACGTTCAAAGATGCCACTGTGATCTGTATAGACAGCATAGGAGAATATGAAACCCTGACCATATGGAAGGGTATTAAAGATAATCTAACTAAATGGTATAGTCAAAGTTATCCTCACAGCATAGGACTATGGTATAGTGCTATGACACAGCGCATAGGTCTAAAGCCCAACGAAGAAGAATATATTCTCATGGGCATGGCTGCTTACGGTGATCCTTATAGATTATATACAGATGTATTAGAAGATTTTTTTAAAAGCATACGAGCACCAGAAATTAAATTCAAACGTAATCTACATCGAGGATGTCTATCTTGGAGACCGGATCTCACCACAGAACAGGACATGTTTGACATTGCCGCTGCCACACAGGCCATATACACCGACATTTTAAAAAACATTTCTTCATATGCACGACAACATCTCAGCAGCAAAAATCTTGTGTTAATGGGAGGTTGTGCTCTAAACTGTGTAGCCAATAGCGAAATCACACAAGAATGGGACAACGTATGGATCATGCCTAATCCGGGAGATGCTGGATCTGCAGTCGGTGCTGTAGCAGCCTACCTTAATGAAAAAGTAGTATGGCCAGGTCCTTATCTGGGCACAGACATGGGGCAGAAATATCCTATAGGCCCTTTGATGCGATCTCTACACAAAGACAAAATTGTAGGTGTAGCCACAGGTCGTGCAGAATATGGTCCAAGAGCCTTAGGACATCGTAGCCTGCTGGCAGATCCAAGAGGCAGTGAAATAAAAGATCTTGTCAATGCCATAAAACGTAGACAAAAGTTTAGACCATTTGCTCCGGCTATTCTTGAAGAATATGTTCACGATGTCTTTGACATGCCCAAGAACATTGGCAAAAGTCCCTATATGCAATTTGTAGGTAAATGTAGATTTCCTGATCTATATCCTGCTATAATACATCATGATGGGACCAGCCGTGTTCAAACTGTAGGGCCTAATGATTCACCGGGTTTTAGGTTGTTATTAGAAAGTTGGTTTGAAGACACAGGATGTCCCATGTTATTGAATACCAGTCTCAACATCAAAGGACAGCCTATGGTAAATGATCAAATAGATGCAAGAGCATTTGAACAAAAATATAATGTTAAAGTTCATAGTTAGTAAACCGTTATTGTTTTGGTTTGAATGGTCCTGCACTATAATATTGTTAGCAGGTGTAGTTTTAACCAGTTTTAATATCTACCCGTTGAATATTTGGTTTTTATTAGTCGGAAACCTCGGATGGATTGGTCTAGGATGGATATGGCGTAAATGGAGTTTGATTATTTTGCAAACTATAATTACCATTATCTACATTGCAGGCCTAGTAAAAACTATATTATAAATACTGTTGAGAAAGGTTCGCGAGCCATAAATCGCATTTTGGTTGTCCAGCCTCAAGTGGATAGGAGAAAACAATGAGTTATGTAGATGCCATCTGGGATAAGGATGCAGATCTTATCCGAGTCGTAGAACGTGATCCTAAAAAGGGTCGACTGTTTCAAGAATATCAAGCCCGTTATATCTTTTACTACCCTGATCAAAAGGGCAAACACAAATCAATCTTTGGTGAAAATCTAAACCGTGTAGTATCTAAGTCTTTTAAAGAATTCCAAAAAGAACAACGAATACACAATAATCAAAAACTATACGAACAAGACATCAATCCTATTTTTCGAACCCTCGAAGAAAATTATCTCGGACGTGATGCACCAAAACTCAACGTAGCATTTTTTGACATTGAGGTAGACTTTGACCCTGAACGTGGTTATGCTTCACCCGATGATCCATTCATGCCAATTACTGCTATCACTGTGTGCCTACAGTGGATGGATACTCTAGTGACCTTGGCTATGCCACCAAAAACACTGACAGTAGATCAAGCACAAGAACAAGTAAAGGATTTCCCTAACACACATATCTTTGAACACGAAGGTGATATGTTAGAAACATTCCTTGAACTTATACAAGACGCAGACGTGTTAAGTGGATGGAACAGTGAAGGATATGATATTCCCTATACTGTAAATCGAGTGACTCGTGTATTGAGCAAAGAAGATACACGTAGGTTTTGCTTGTGGAATCAATTCCCTAAAAAACGTGAGTATGAAAAATTTGGTCGTACTGCTGTAACCTATGATTTAGTGGGTCGTGTTCATCTTGACAGTCTTGAATTATATAGAAAATATACCTATGAAGAACGTCATAGTTATCGACTTGATGCCATCGGAGAGATGGAAGTAGGTGAACGTAAAACAGTCTATGAGGGAACATTAGATCAATTATATAACAATGACTTTAAAACATTTATTGAATACAATAGGCAGGACGTTGCGCTATTAGATAAACTTGATAAAAAACTTAAATTTATTGATCTTGCTAATACTATTGCTCATGAAAACACTGTGCTACTACAGACCACATTGGGTGCGGTGGCTGTAACAGAGCAGGCTATTATCAATGAGGCACATCATAGAGGTATGATTGTTCCCAGCAGAGCCAAACGTGATGAATTAGGCGATACACAGGCCGCAGGTGCTTATGTTGCCTATCCTAAGAAAGGACTACATGATTGGATTGGAAGTATGGACATTAACAGTCTATATCCCAGTGTGATTCGTGCTCTTAACATGGGACCTGAAACTATTATAGGTCAATTAAGACAAGACTACACAAAAACATATATAGAAGGAGAAATGGCCAGAGGAAAAAGTTTTGCAGCAGCCTGGGAAGGTAGGTTTGGTAGCCTAGAATATGATTTTGTAATGAGTCAAAATAGATCAAGCGATATAACCATCGATTGGGAAAATGGTGAAACCAGCATCATGAGTGGTGCTGAAATATATGAACTGATTTTCAACAGCAGTAAACCATGGATGCTGTCAGCCAATGGCACAATCTTTACACATGAAGTAGAAGGTGTTATTCCAGGTTTACTGAAACGCTGGTATGCAGAGCGTAAAGAACTACAGGCCAAACTTAAGGATGCTATTAAAGCGGAGAATAAAATTGAAGAAGAATACTGGGATAAGAGACAGTTGGTTAAGAAGATTAATCTCAACAGTCTGTATGGTGCTATTCTTAATGCCGGTTGTAGGTTTTTTGATAAACGTATTGGACAATCAACTACTCTTACAGGTCGTGCCATTGCCCGCCACATGGCTGGTAAGGTAAATGAAGTTATCACCGGTGATTATGACCATGTAGGAAAATCAATCATCTACGGTGATACAGATAGTTGTTATTTCACTGCTTATACCACGTTGCGAGTAGATATCGATAAAAAAGTGGTCCCCTGGGATAAAGATGTAGTAATTCAACTGTATAATCAAATAGCAGATACAGTTAACAAAACATTCCCAGACTTTATGCAGGATGCCTTCCATTGTCCTAAAAGTCGAGGAGAAGTTATCAAAGCAGGTAGAGAAATAGTAGCCAGTAAAGGTTTGTTCATTACTAAGAAGCGTTATGCCGTGCTTTATTATGATAAAGAAGGAAAACGTTTTGATATCGAAGGGAAGGCAGGCAAAATTAAGGCTATGGGATTAGATCTCAAACGTAGTGATACTCCAGAATTCATGCAAAAATTTTTAGAAGAAGTTTTAACTCGTGTTCTCAACGGTGCAGAAGAACGTGAAATCCTAGATATGATATCAGAGTTTAGAACTGAGTTTAAGGCTCGTCCAGGTTGGGAAAAAGGTAGCCCTAAACGTGCAAACAATATTACAGAATATGAAGAAAAAGAACGTAAACAGGGCAGGGCAAATATGCCTGGACATGTACGTGCTAGTATTAACTGGAATACACTTCGTAGAATGTACGGAGACAAATATTCAATGGGCATCGTCGACGGTATGAAAGTTATCGTATGTAAAATTAAAGACAATGCATTAGGCTATACTAGTGTAGCATACCCCACTGACGAATTACGTTTGCCCAAATGGTTCCAAGAACTTCCATTTGATCACAACGAAATGGAAGCCACTATCATTAATAACAAATTAGATAACCTTATCGGTGTGCTAGAATGGGATTTAGAATCTACCACACAGGATAATGTCTTTGGAAATTTATTCAGTTTTAATTAATTCTATTGACATTTTAACATTTTCTAAATATAATCATACAAAGGAAAATTATATATGCAAGATCTATTAAAAGACATTGTGAGTCATACTCACGCACTGGGGTTCTTAGACATTGTCAAAGTCACAGGCACAACTGAAAAAACACAAATTGATTCTATGGCAGAAAATCGCACTGTGATCATGTTCGGTGAAACTCATGCTCCTCACCCTGACATGGTTGGTGTTTTTGGTATGCCGCAACTTAACAAACTAAAATATCATCTAGATTGTCCAGAATACAAAGAAGATGCACAAATTGAAGTAGTAAGAGCCAATCGTAATGGCGAGGATATCCCTGTAGGACTTCATTTTGAAAACAAAACAGGCGATTTTAAAAATGACTACAGGTTTATGAACAGTCAAATCATTAACGAGA
>JACCDW010069590.1_pt1 | contig 11400 bp, 12 predicted proteins | sample 7449781 | NCBI WGS metagenome assembly JACCDW01 (sample SAMN15323449, study PRJNA562643) | freshwater metagenome | isolation source: river surface water | place: USA:Blue River Watershed | collected 2017-08-18
AAAAAATGGAAAACCTTAAAGAATATAACGATTTTCTTTTTGAAAAAAGAGGATTGAGTCCTGTCATTTACAAGGATCTAGAATTCTTCTTTAGCAGCGTAAAATACCCAGCATATGAAGAGGCTAAGAAATTTATAGAGAAGTCACATGATGGATGGAATCTTTCTCAAGAAGATTATGAGGAAGCTAAGAAAATGTTCAAAAAAGAAAACTAATGAAGCACGTTAGACTATACGAGAATTTTGACCTGGAAGCTTTCATGAAAGATCCAGAGTCATATTTTCACGACGACAGCTCTCCTGAAATCGTAGAGGGTGATTACGTAAACTCGTATAGGGGTGTTGGACAGGTTTTATCCATGGACAATGATTTCATCAAGGTCCAACTTATAGATGGTCCAAAGTCGATCATTAGAGTCCCGAGAGAGCTAGTAACTAAGATCGCAAAAGCTGACGCTATGCAAATAGCACAGGCTCTAACCAATACAAGAAAAGAGCTGGAAGTTTTATCCTCGGATCTTCAGGATTATCTAGACACGATGGCTTCCACTGATGACGAAGAAACCAAGGAGATTATATCCGGAGATATTGAGGCATCAGTAAACTATTTGGAAAGCATTTTAATAGATGTGATAGGACTACAGAAGAAAGACTCGTATACAACTTCATATCCTCAATATTCCCATCTGGTATCCATAATTGCTACTTTTGCCCATCTTATTCTAGAAACCACCGAAGATGACGAAATTCAAAAAAGGGTGGACACTATATTAGATAAGTTTTACGAAATTTCAAATTGATTGGAATAAATCACCAAAGTCATACTAAAACAAATAAAAAGTTATGGCTAATGGTGTTTATAGGATAACAGAGGAATTTGAAAAGGCTCTTTGTGATTATACGGGAGCACCTTATTCAGTTACTGTAGACAATCAATCAAACGCTTTATTCTTATCTATGATGTTTGAGGGGATTAAGGATAAGTTAATAACTATCCCATCCAGAACATATCCTTCCGTTCCTTGCGAGATTATACATGCCGGAGGAAAGGTTAAATTCAAGGAAGTAAAGGGAAAGACTCTAAAAGGTGCATATCAATTAGAACCAACCAACGTATGGGACTCAGCACTAAGATTTACTGCTGATATGTATATTCCAGGTACCCATATGTGCCTATCTTTCACTGGACCATATAAGCACTTTAAGTTAAGTAAAGGGGGTGCGATTCTAACCGATAGTTTAGAGGCTTATCATTGGTTTAAGAGAGCTAGGTATAGTGGAAGAAGAGAATGTTCTTATCACGACGACCACTTCGATATGTTGGGCTGGAACTTCTACATGATGCCTGAATTAGCAGCTAGAGGTCTCCTGATGATGAATCAGTTTTATAACATGGACGGGACTAAGAAGAACATGGAAGATTTAGAACTCCCTTACCCGGATTTAAGTAAATATGAAATTTATAAATCATAAAATATGGACCCATTCCTTTGGATAGACAATCAGAGATCAGCTCAGAGTAAATTTATAGAAGATCCATTTAAAGGAATTATTAGTAAATTCGATCTCATCATAGAGATAGGAACATTTACTGGGGTTTTTACTAAATGGATATCACAAAATATAAAAGATGGGTCTCTAATATTTTCCTACGATAATAATCCTTCCTATAGAATAGTTGAGGATCTAAGCAATGTTAGATTTAGGGTATGCGATTTCTTTAATCTAGAAACATTAAGCGAGATAAAGAGTCTAATCCAGACTTCAGGAAGAACCTTAATTCTATGTGATGGCGGAGACAAAGAAACAGAATTCAAGATACTTTCTAGGTTTATGAAAGATGGAGACGTTATTATGCTAAATGATTACGAGCACGATCCATTGGAATATCACGCAATTTCTGAATCAATAGGGTGGCTTACCAACTCGGAGTCTTTTTTTAGAAATATAGAAAGATATCTTCCGGAACTAAATTTAATCCCTTATAAGTATGAAGAATTTAAGGATGTTCTATGGGGAAGCTTTACAAAGAAATCAAATGAAATAATAGCTCTCTCTATAACAACCTCAAGAAGATTGAATCTTTTTAAAACAACCATAGAAACATTATCTATAAATTGTAGGGATAAGCATCTGATAAAATATTTTTTACATTTTGATGACTCATCATCTAATGAGGATCGTGTTGAAATGGAATCGATTATAAGAAAAAAATTCCCATTAGCGAGAATCTATAATTTTAGATTTGAGGAAGATACAATATCAGACAAGAAGAGACACAGAGAGATTATGGGGAAATGGAAATCCGAAGTAGAGGATATGTGCGATTTCGTTTTTCATACCGAGGACGATTGGAGATTCGATAAAGAATTCTATTTGTCCGAAATCATATCTTTTATCAAAAGGAAGGAAGATGTTGCTTATGTTGGGGTTTCTCAGGAAATCAGGGATTTCCCGGAAGACATGAAGCCTAAAACCGATGGAATATTTTGGAAATGGTATTTTGATAAGGATAAAGAAATCCTGAGTAATCTTTTCTTGGACTCTAAAATTATGTCAAAATCAGGAGATCCTGGTTTTTGGTGTTATTATATAAATTGGCCTTATTTCGGATTCAGGCCCGGAATATGGGACACGAAGAGATTATCCGAATTTGATTGGTCGAGGATATACACTAATAACGATTCTCATTTCGAATTGGATTTCGCCAAGGGTCTATCGGAAAAATACGTTTCTTATAGCATGATGGATAGTGTTTGTGAACACATAGGAAACGAAGAATCTGCTTATGATATAAATAACTCGTCAAGATGATTAATATAGCTTTAATAGGTAACGGAGGACATGCAAGAGAGGTTGAATTCCAAATGGGTATTAAAATAACCAAATTTGTAGATGATATTTTCTATACCTCTGGAGATAGCTACTTAATTCCCCTTTCTAAATTTGATCCCCTTCAATGGGAGATTATGGTTGCGGTAGGGGATCCTAAAAATAGAGAGACCATAATAAAAAAATTACCAAAAGAAACCCAATACTTTTCATTTGTTCATCCCACTGTTATAGCTTCAGATGATTTTCAAGTAGGAGAGGGATCTTTCATTGGTGCTTATAGCATTATTACAAATAATGTGAAAATAGGGGATCATTGTGTTTTAAACAGAGGATGCCATATAGGACATGATTCAATCATAGGGAATTATTTCTCTGCCATGCCTGGATCAATAGTTTCGGGAGATGTTAAAATAGGTGATCGGGTATACCTGGGAACAAATTCTTCTATAAGGGAAAAAATTTCCGTTTGTTCCGACGTTACAATAGGATTAAATAGCGGCATATATAGATCCATAGATAAACCTGGTTCATACTCATCGATTACAACAAATCAAATTTAAAATGGATATAAGCGTAATAGTTACATCCTATGCCTTTGAAAAATATATTTCTGAATGTGTTAATTCTATACTCGATCAGAACATAGATGTAGAATACGAAATACTAGTCAGAGATGATCATTCAGGTGATGGAACAAATGAAATTCTTAGAAGAGAATTTGGGCATTTGGATAATGTGAGAATAATAGAAAGTGAGTCTAACCTTGGGGCTTTTGAAAATCTTAAACTCCTAATATCATTATCGTCTGGCAAATATATTGCCCATATAGATGGTGACGATTACTTCACAAATCCAGGAAGAGTAAAAACACAATACGAATTCCTTGAGAATAACCCTGAATTTTCTATGATCTGTTCCGGATACAAAACGGTAGATGAGGAAGGTAATTTTTCAGTTCACCACCATCCGCTGAAGGACGTGGTAACTCAGGAGGATTTAATAGAAAACAACTGGATAACATTCGGAAGAATGTGGAGAAGATCCGCAACAGATACTCCAAGCTGGCTTTCAAATATAGCATATCTAGATTGGGGATTTAATTACAGTATAGCTAAGAGCGGAAAAATAAAATGTGATTATGACGAGGGAGGGGTATACAGAATATCTAATGATGGAATGTTCTCTAAAAAATCAAGATCAGAGAAGAGGATAAATTACATCAACATCTCAAAAGCTCTATCCGATTTATATAAAGTAGAAAGTAAGATTCTGACCATAACCGATTCTTTTGTTAGAAACGAGCAGATAGAAAAAAAGCTGATAGAATCTTTAGAAAGAGCATCCGAATTAAAGAATGATGTACTACTAATTTCTAATACTCCGGTATCCAAGGAAGTAATGGAAAGATGCAATTTTTTTATATATGACAAGAGAAATCAATTATTCAAGGAGAAGTACCTGAACATCGATTATGTAGATTTCTACGTCAGTACTGGAAATTTCATGATTCATAACGTTACTGAGGGAATGCAAAGACATGGGTTGTCTGTTCTGATCAATCTGTATAATTCAGTAGCATACGCCAAAACCCTGGGATATAAGTATTTCCAAAGAATAGAGTGTGATGATATCTTCGGTCCAGAATCACTTAAAAGGATGAAAGAGCTTCAAACAGAGTGCATCTCGCTAAACAAGAAGGGCTTATTCTATGTAAATGACAAGGAGGCAAACATATCCTTCCATTATTTTTTCTGCGAGATAGATTATTTTCTAGATACCGTAACTAAAATATCTAACGAATCTGACTATAAGGAATACGTAAATAGAAGGATGCCTTATTCTAAGTTCATGATAGCGGAGGAGTTCATTTACGAACATATAATTAGAGATCTCACGGATCTACAGATTAAAGATGGGAGCAAAATGATACAAGATTTCACCGACACCTCATGGAATACGGAGACATCAGATAGTAATATAGGTCTGCAATTTAATGGATGCGTAAGTGGAATATATTCATCAGATCGAGGAGATGTCGTTTGCTCCTATAACTACTCTACTAGCGAAATAAATCGTGTTATAGAGATCACTCACGATAATGGATCGACCGAAAAAATAAGTCATTATCTATCCGGACATGGTGTATGGGCTTATAATCAATTCTCATCGATATCTAAAATAGACGTATATGCCGAGGATGGTGAAACATTAATATATTCACAGAATAGGAGCGATTCAAAAAGTTATATTGATTTCAACTAATGTCAGATAAAGTTTTCACTGCGATTTATCATAGAAATGGGGTTTTGATAGGGGATATCTCAATTAGGAAAGAATCTGAAAAATTACCAAAGATAATTGAATTCATAGAATCTATGGGCAATGATATCCAAGTAGAATCGGCCGGATCGATACTAACTATTACTAAACTCTTCGATATGGAAAGTATAGACGAAGCAAATCTATTTATAGAGTCCTTTTTTGAATTTATAGATTAGCATCCGGGATATATAAATCATGTTACAGATTAAATACGGACCAGAGATAGAGGATACTAGAAGATTCTTGGAGATATTATCCGAGCACAAAAAGGTGACCTTTATAACAACTTCTAGTAGAAGCCCATATGTTGAAAAATTTGGGGAAAGTCCTAAATCTTCTCAACTAGCTAGACATCTTGCAGAGAATCTGGAAAGAAGAGGGGTTAAGGTAAACATCATAGATGCTACCAAACTGGAAATCAAAAACTGTCTAGGCTGTGTTAGCGAGGTTCATGGTAATAACTGTGGAGCAAAAGAATCAAATCTTAAAGATAAGGAGAAGAATCCCAACGGTAAGCTTAGATGCTGGGCAAGCCACGATTTCGAAGACGATGAACTTTGGAAAATCTCCAAATCTATCTACGAGAGCCAGGCTGTTATTTTCTTTGGATCTCAAAGATGGGGAAGTGTGAATGCAATGTATCAGAAGGTTATAGAAAGATTGGATTGGATCGAGAACATGCACACTTCTCTAGGGGAAGAGAACAGTGTAAAAGATATACAGGCAGGTCTGGTAATAATAGGCCAAAACTGGAAAGTCGAAGAAAGTCTAGTTACTCAGAAAAAAGTTCTTGAATTCTACGGATTTAAAACCCCAGATCCTTTATTTATTGGCTGGCAATACACTAGGGACTCAAATGACGAGACACAGGAATCCTACAGAAATGCGGTAGATACATTCGAGCAATCTTGGAATATGAAATTGTTTAATTGGGAAAAACCAGAGGGAACTGAACTTAGCATAGAAAAGCCTAACGAATCTCATTTCGTAACATTCAAAGACTTTCTCAACGAAATAAAAAATCTATAAGCATAAAAAAACCGAATCCTAAAGATTCGGTTTTTATTTTTATCTAATTCTTAATTAAGCAATTTCGTAACCAAATTCATCAGAATTTAAATCGAAATCCATGCTCCAATCTAAATCTTCGAATACGATATCTTCACCAAAGAAATCAGCGTATTCTTCAGACTCCCAAAAAGACTTACCTACGTTGTATAAGTAATTGAATCCATCAGAAATGTACTTACCAGCTGTATTGGCTGCTGATACAACTGCCTCACCAGCACTTTTTACCATCGATACTCCAGCTGCTAATGCAGTTTTTGTTGCATTTACTGTGGCGTCCCATCCAGCTTTGATTGTTCTAGCAAAAGCCTGAGCACCGTTCTTAACGTTTTTACCGATCCAACTCATTCCTCTTTTAACAAAGTCTGCTGCGTCTTTTGCAGCTTCAACTATTCCTCTTACTGCCGAAGAAAGTACAGATTTAATTCCTCTCCATGCGCTAATAATTACCCCGGTTATTGTATATAGAGCTCCTTTGAGTACTGATTTAAGCCCGTCCATAAATGCGGTGAATGCCTGTACTGACGCTTTCATTACCTTTCCTGCTGAAGTACAAAAAGCTTTCCATCCTTCATTTGTCCAAGCAGCAACCTTATTATAGGCTGATCTAGCACCTTTAGCTGCCCAATCAGCTACTGAAGCAATTCCTTGAACTACAGCTCCAACTGCTGTCATTGCTCCTTTAGCTACCCAAGCACCTGCAGATACAACGGAAGATATAATTGCATTAGCTGCATCTACACCCAATAAAAGTACTCCAGTAACGGTATAAAGAAGAGCCTTACCTACTGCACCCGCTGCCTTTTTCATCCACTCCCAGTTTGCTTTAAGAAGTCCTTTACCATCAAGTGTCTTAACGGTCTGAGCTGCATCTTTTTTAGGATAGCAAATTACGAATGTTTTTTCTCCATTTTTTACTACAACAACTCTTTCGAAAACTAATAACATCTTAGGATCTATTCCAGCTGCTTTAGCCTGTGCTGCAGTTTTTACGATAAACTTCTGCACGATGATTTGATCTTGTTTTTTAACGTCGGTCACATTACCTTTTAGAGACATCATCTTTCTTAAAGTCTGTACCCCAACTTTACCGTCAATTGTTAATTTATTTGCTTTTTGGAATTCCTTAACTTTTGCTTCGGTGTTAGGTCCAAAGATACCATCAGCAGGGTTAATACCTAAATACTTCTGTATCTCTACTACTCTTGCTCCCTTTTCGCCTTTTAATATCGGCTTATAAGCATTTATTTCACCTGCCTCATTTGTTGCTCCAGCAGTTGCAAAAATCTCTGCAATTTCTTTCTTATTAGCTGTAGGATTAGCAGGATTAAAGATTGACTTATCCTCCGCTTCGTTAATAAAACCATAAGATTCATAAAGAGAATTGAATTCTCCGAATGACATTAATCTATTTTCCATTCTTTTACTTTTTTTTAGTTTTTATTATATATCTACCCAAAAAATCTAATTTTTTGAATATCTGTAATTTCCAGGATTTACCTGGAAGAAATTTTTAACACCATACAGGGAGCTTACCGTTTTCAGAGAGGGAACTCCAGAAAGCTTAGGATTATCCCAGGTCCAGATTCTAAGAGTATCCTTGCTTGGCTTAAGATGGAATAAATTTTTACCCTTTATCTCAATCACCTTGCTTTTACCCTCTTTACGATATTGTCCCCATAGATCAAGAATAGATTCTGTATACCCTCTGATACCTTTATAATCAAGAAATCTCTCCAACATCATTTTTCTATCCATCATCTGTATGTCAGAATCATCCGGTTTAATACCATCATATCGGGAGAAGCTTTTCTTAAGATCACTCATAACTTCAATTGATGGTTCTCCTTTAAGGATAGAAAGGATATCTTTTTCGTAACCGTAGATCTTTTCTCTTTCTAGAAATTCGGACAAGTCCTGGAGAAAATCTAGATATTCCTCGTTAGATTCCAAAATTCCCCTAAAGTTATAGAATGAAAAGTCCATGTTCTATATATCAAAATTCACTATTTTATTTTTTTTCTCCGGGGTATTTTAAGATATTTGAAATATGAAAAACAAGATATTTTTATTATTACTGATCGTACCCCATCTTATTCTGTGTCAGACCAAGAGTAAGCAATTCGACGAGATTACGGTAGATAGCCAGAATGTCCAATACATTTCTGATTTAAAATCTTATGTTGGGTTTGGTAGTAACAAGATATTCAGAAATTCTGTTCTAGATTCGGTAGCCACAGTAAGAGCAGATTATTTTCTTGATGTTCTAGAAGAGACAGCTAAGACTTTTTGCCTATATGATCTAACATCGGTTATTCCTAAAAATAGTTCGGGACACACCAGATATTTCGGAACCCCTAACATATTTAAAGAGCCCAGCGGATGTAAATTTCCAGAGAGATTACCAGAACTTCCTAAATATGATCTAAAAGTTAGAGCTGAGGTTATGCAGCAGATTTCTTGGAGAAAAAGGAGCGAATATGAATACACTACAAAAAAACTAGTGGAAATGGCAACAGCATCGATGATTAAAAATTTTGGTAAGAGCTATATTTTAGATGGTTACAAGCTATCAACAGCTCACAGAAATGCTATTAAAGAAAATGCCTCTGGAGATTTTGGTGTATGTACTAAAGCCCTAATTTCTAAGGAATGGGACAACTTGGAAAAAGAATGGGTATATGAGGTTGTGATTTACAATCTTACCGTTTTTTCTAGGGATCTATAAATTACCTTAGAGATACAAGGTACTTGGTCTGATCAACCAAAGCTATAATTTCATCAACAATATTAAGAAGCTCAGGGTCTCTTTCTGGATCTAGAAGAGATTTACAATCTATAGCATAGCACTTATGTAGATGCTCCATAAAATCTTTAAGATCTCCCTTCTCTGGATTTTCGAAGTTTTTAATCTTTAAGCAGCACTGATCATCATTAAGAACTGGCTTACCATATTTACCCATAACACTTTCTGCTAGGGTATCAGTTAAATCTATAAGTCCTTCAAATAAACCATCTAGAGCTTTATGCTGACCATAAAAGTTCGATTGCCAATGAAGCAGTTTAGTTTGAGCAACATTCTGTAATGCCATCTTAAAGATATGCGCGTACGCACCCGCTTCACCCATGTCTTCAGTTTCAGTTTCTCTACCTTTTGGGTTTTTGATAACATCTCCAAATGCGCTTAGACTTATTACTTTATCCATTTTGTTTCTTTCTTTTCTATGTATATATCGCGTACGATACAAAAACCATAGACATTAATTTATAGGGCAGATTAGAAAAATTTTAATAAATTTCATGTTTTTATTTTTTTCCCCGAAATACTGTTCTATATTTGATAATGTAAATCAATTAAAAAATGGAAATTATGAAAACAAAAAACATCTTCAGCAAAGTAACAGTATTGGTAATCGCTCTTACTTTAGTATTTTCTACAGCAGCTAAAGCTTCGGTAAATCCTAATCCACAAAAGGACAGCATTGAAATTGCGGTAAAGGATCTGATCAATAAAAATTACGGACAGATCAGCGAGGATCCTAGATTAGGAAACGGATTAAATAGTTATCTACACAAAAAAGTAACAGGAGAAGTAATCGAGGTTAAGGAGAATATCGCGGATGCTTACTACTCAGTATCTTTCGAAGGAACAGGTAGCTTGGATATGATTTTAGAAATTTTCCAAGAAAGATTCGACAAATTGAAAGCTGCTGGATATCCTATTACTCCCGATAGATTCTTAATTAAGATCACGGAGGAGAACGGGAGAACCTACGTAGCAGTTGCTTTAGATGAGACGTACGTTTATCCCCAGAGAATTGGAAATAAATAGAGGACAAATCTAAGCCCATAAAAAAAGCCCGATCTTAAGATTGGGCTTTTTTTTTATGATTGGATCTTTTATTTTTCTTTATCTTTAGGTAAATCAAATTCAAGACTAACAGCATATTGGATGATCTCAACGCTATCTGCTTTAATCTCCCCATCAACAAGATATTCAATCTCCTTGTCTATTGTGTAGGAATCACCCAATAAAACACCTTTGATCTTTAGATATACCTTTCTATATTTTTCATATTCTCCAGGAACGTCCTTAGCTTGTATTTTGCTGAAGTCCTTATCACTTACCGTGATAACATCTTTTAGATCAGGATAAAGAGTTTCTAAATACGTTTTAACCGCATTTGCTCTATCAACAACTAATTTTTTATTAATTGGACCCTGTCCGTCTGGCTCATAAGAAGCACCACCTGTAATTATTATGCTCTCTGGTTTACCAGCTAAAGGTGCAAGAGCTGCAGTGAGTACTTTATCGATATTAGCCTTGTTCTTAGTGTTTATTTCCGCTTTACCCTGGGCAAACATAGCGTCACCACCATCGACAGCAATTTCATATTCTTTAACTGCTCCTGTAACTACCTCTTTGGTAAAGTCTTTCTTGATAAGTGTATCTGGAATAGTATCTCCTCCTCCTTGAACTACGTTACCTACACCGTATAGGACAAATGTTGAATATGCTCTTGTATCGTCAGATTTATTGGCATTTTTTTTCGAGAATGCTAAATCTGGAATTATCTTTGTATCATCTCCAGGAATTGCACTATAATTTCCGTCAAAATTTATTCCACTAGCAATACTAGCTATTAAAAATTGATCATGTGCACCGGTATCGGCAATATAGTTCTTATTACTCTTTGGGGTATACCATTTTTTGTACTTCTTTCTAGCATCTCCTCCAGGAAAGGAGTCAGCAAGGTAAATATTACTGAGATTAACGAATGTTAATAAGTCATTGATATCTACCCATGCAGAATCATCCATTATCTTTTCCAATTCTCCTCCGTCTACTGAGCCAGGAAGACTTATCCCTGCATTTAATTGAACTTTACCGTTTATTAGTGCTGGATATACCACTTTTTTTATTTCCGTTGTAGTTTTTTCTGTAATCTGTGCTCTATCGGGATAATCGCTATTACTCTCTATTGAATCTTTAATTTTATCATTAAGACCTGCTAATCCCTTTCCCAATATTGGTGCTACTTTACTTTCTGATGCACTCGTAGGAGATTTATCATAAGCTAGTCTAGCTGCATCGAATCCTTTCTTAGCATCAGCATCTAGAAATGAGCTATTTGAACTAAGGAAAGATTTAAAGTCCATAGGGGCCTCTGCTGCT
>JACCDW010751365.1_pt1 | contig 11400 bp, 7 predicted proteins | sample 7449781 | NCBI WGS metagenome assembly JACCDW01 (sample SAMN15323449, study PRJNA562643) | freshwater metagenome | isolation source: river surface water | place: USA:Blue River Watershed | collected 2017-08-18
AGATGCCTTATCACTTGCAGACCAAGTTATTACGCGTGCTGCAAGAAAGAAAAATTACCCGTCTGGGCGCGCATGCACCTATCGAACTCGATGTACGACTGGTTGCGGCGACCAATAAAGATTTGCGCGAAGCGATTGAAAACCGCGAATTCCGCGAAGACCTGTATTTCCGTATCAGCGCATTCAAGCTGCGTGTACCACCGCTGCGCGAGCGTCCGGGCGACATACTGCCGCTGGTTGCGCAGTTCCTCGCCACTTATGGTCCGCAGGATCGCACGATGCAACTCGCCCCTGGCGCAGTGGAATTACTGACCCAATATGCATGGCCAGGCAATGTGCGTGAACTGGAAAATGTCGTGCAGCGTTCACTGGTGCTGTGCTCTGGTGATGTAATCAATGAATCCGACCTGATGTTTGATGAAGTCGGCAAGAAAGACATCGCAGAAGCAGTCGCTGCACCGATGGCAGAGCAAATAATCAAGCCGGCACTGCCTGTCTTTAACGGTACTGATCAGATCGACCTGTCGAGTGCGGTCAAGAGCAGTGAATACCAAGTGATCATGGCAGCGATCGAATCGACCAGTAGTCGTATTGAAGCAGCAAAAAAACTGGGCATTAGTCCGCGTTCATTGCGCTACAAGATGGCGCAGATCCGCGAGCGTAATGCCTCGCAACTGGCTGCCTGATAAAAACCCGGAGCGTTGAACATGATCGACAGAGTCACGAACCAAACCAATATCGATTCCATGCTGGCTGCAATTCGCCAGTATCAGACCGACGCGGCCGGTAATAATACCCCCGCAGTATTGACGCCGCCTTCGACGACAAAAGAGATCGGCAAGCCCAGCTTTAGCGAGGCGATCAAGACTGCAGTCGTCGATACCAATAATCTGCAGCAGGAAGCCAGCAAGCTGCGTGAAGCTTATGACCGAGGTGAAGAAGTACCGCTGACGGACGTAGTACTGGCTATGCAAAAATCCTCACTGGCATTTGAAGCGACACTGCAGATACGTAACAAGGTATTGAAGGCTTACGAAGAAATCATGAGCATGCCGGTCTAAAGCAAGCACACTGCATCAATTTAAAAAGTATTGCATAAAGAGAGCGAAACATGGCTGAAGCAATTATGAACGCAGGCAATCTGCCACCTCCGCCACCTGGCGCAGCGACCGGAACAGGTGAACCGTCAGCAGGCGGTATGCCCGTATCTGCAGCGAATGCAGGTGTGCCTGCCACATCACAAGGTGCCAATCCTGTTGCCGGTGTGGGTGCCGGGGCCATGGCCATTCGTGCCAGAGTTGAAGAGTTGCTTCAGCAGCCCACCATACGTCGTGCGCTGCCACCAATCATTTTGCTGCTGGTTCTGATACTTGCTTTTGGTATTTATCAGGCAACCCAAACCGTGCCTTACCGCGCCATCATGCCGGGCATGACAGAAAACGATAAACAAGCAGCACTTGAAGCGCTCAAGGCGGGGGATTTCAAGCCCAAGCTGGATTCAAGCAGCGGCCAGATCATGGTGGCAGAGGCACGCTATCACGAAGCACGTATTTTCCTGGCAGGGCAAGGCATACCAAAAGAAGCACAGCCTATCGGCATGGATACACTGAAAGACCGTTCATCCATGACAACCAGCCAGTTCATGGAGCAGGTCAATTACAACACTGCGATCGAGCAGGAGCTTGCGCGCAGCATTACACAGATTTCCACCATCAAGGCTGCACGCGTGCATCTGGCCTTGCCCAAACAAAGCGTATTCGTGCGTGATCGCGCAACGCCCAAGGCATCGGTCGTTATCACGCCATATCAGGGCAGGGGCGTCTCCACTTCTCAGGTCAAGGCGATTGTCAATCTGGTTTCTTCCAGCGTACCGTATCTGACACCACAAAATGTCTCGGTGGTCGATGACTCCGGCAATCTGATGACAGATGAAAATCCGGTCGATGCCGCTATGGGCCTGTCGGTGGCGCAGATGCAGCACAAGATGCGCACTGAAGAGCAATATCGCACGCGCGTCACCGAGTTGCTGGGACCAGTAGTTGGCGAGAACAATATTCAGTCACAAGTCAATCTGACGCTGGACTTCAATTCCGTTGAGACTACTACAGAAGATTTTGATAACAAAGACAAAGGCGTCAAGCCACGTTCGGAAGCACTGACCACCGAGCGTAAATTCAAGCTTGATCCGGAAGGTATTCCAGGTGCGATCAGTAACTCACCACCACCGGATGCCAACCTCACAGTCAATACCGACACGAATGAGAAAAAGCCGGCCAATAACGAAATTACGACCACCAAATCGACCCGTAACTTCGAAATGGATCGCGCTGTGCGCCACGAAAAGAAATCGCTGGGTTCGATCGAGCGCGTGACTGTTGCTGTCGTCGTCAATGAGCGTCCTGCGCCACCGTCTGCCGATGGCAAGCCAGCTGCACCGGGCACGACGATTCCGTATACCCAGCAGGAACTCGATCGCATGTTGAACCTGGTCCGCAGTGCGGTCGGTTATAACGAGGCACGCGGTGACGTTGTCACAGTGGCACCAGCCCGTTTTGAGTCACAGATTAATTACTATCCTGAGCAGTGGTATGAGAACAGCGATATCCAAAACTTTATTAAAATTGGCATTGCTGCGCTGGTCATTATCGTGTTCCTGATCGCAGTCGTGCGTCCGATGGTCAAGGGTCCCACTATTCAGCAGATTGTGCCGCCGATCGTACCGCCAGTCGAAGAACCTAAGCCTGCAACCGATCCTGCGCTTCTGGCTGCAGCAGATGCCGCAGCGGCAGCAGATGCGGCTGCCGAGTCCGGAGAGGGGGCAGAGGGCGAAGGCGAGGAAGGCGCCGAAGGCGAGGGCGAGGAAGGCGACGAAAGCGATGAGGACGAGCTCGCCGAAGATGAGATTGAAATGCAGGAAGGTGAGACTCTTGAGGAGCTCAAGGCCAGGATGCAGAGCATGAAACCGAAGAAGCCGACCTTCTCCGCTGATATGCTTGATACTGCCAACAGCTATGATGATAAGGTCGCACTCATCCGTATGCTGGTTTCACAAGAATCAGGGCGCGTGGCAATGGTACTGAAGAACATGGTCAGGTCCTGACCTGACATTAACCGGAAAATAACATGGCAGATCAAAACAAACCTGTAGAAGCAAAACCGGCAGAGCCCGAGATGAATCTTGAGGAGATGAAGAAGAAATTCAAGCCCAAGAAAAAGCAAGCGCTGCCCATGGATATGCTCGAGACGGCCAATACCTATGATGACAAGGTCGTGATGGTTAAGTTGTTAACAGAAAAAGAACAGGGCCGTGTAGTTCTGATGGTGAAAAATATGTTGAAAGCGAAGTAGGACAGTCACACTATTTTGAAACGATGAAACTGCAGTATCGGTTTCATCGTCTGGCATCGTAATACGGCACTGGCTCACTGCATCATTGCGCGGGCAGTGCCTTACCAAGTAACAGAGGTTGTATATGGCAGAGAAGAAAGAAGACGGTAAAGACAAGGACGCCAAAGACAAGGCAGGCAAAGATACGTCCGGCAAGGAATCGAAATCGGCAGACTCGGAAAAGCCAGTCAAGAACGAGCCGCCACCGATGTCGGAGGCCTTAAAGCAAGAGCTCGCGCAGATGACCAACACGCAGCGCGCAGCAGTGCTCATGCTGCTGCTGGGCGAAGAGCTGGCTTCGAACATCATCAGTTATCTGGATCCGAAAGAAGTGCAGTCGCTGGGTGCGGCCATGGTTTCAGTTGCCGAATTATCGCAAGAGGCGGTCAATGCGGTGCTTGATCAGTTTGTTGAGACTCTGAAAAAACAGACCAGCCTTTCACTGGGCACCAGCGAGTATGTTGAAACGGTACTAAAACGCGCACTGGGTCCTGATAAGGCCGCCTCGGTGCTGTCTCGCATCATGCCTAACCGCGCAAGTCGTGGCCTGGAAATCCTTCAATGGATGGATGCCAGGGCAATAGCGGAAATGATCAAGGGCGAACATCCGCAAGTCACAGCAATTATTCTTTCCGTACTTGAATCGGAAGTCGCGGCTGATGTGCTGGCATTTTTGCCGCCCGAATCCCGGCCTGAGGTCATACAGCGCGTTGCCAGTCTTGAGACGGTCCAGCCTTCCGCGATGGAAGAGCTTGAGACCATCATGAAAAAACAGTTCTCGAATAACTCGTCTGCTTCGTCATCCAGCTTTGGTGGAGTCAAGGCTGCGGCGAAGATCATGAACTTCACCAAGGTCGAACTTGAATCCACTATTCTGCAGGGCGTGGGCCAGATTGATGAAGAACTCGCGCTGAAGATTCAGGACAATATGTTCAGCTTCGATAACCTCGGCGCAGTCGATAACCGTGGTATCCAGGCACTCATGCGTGCTGTTGAACCTGATCTGCTGATGACAGCATTGAAGGGTGCGGATGATGAAATCAAAGAGAAATTCTTCAGCAACATGTCCAGCCGTGCACGCGGTATGTTCATTGATGATATGGAAGCCAAGGGCCCGCTGCGTATGACAGAGGTGGAAGACGCACAGAAGAAAGTCATGCGTGCAGCACGTAAGCTCTCCGAATCTGGCGATTTGATCCTCTCAAGTGGCGGAGCCGATTTTGTCTGAACCCCGCAGGGCGCAAGGGCGCAAGCAATGGATGCCGAATCGCATGTTCGATGCGGAAGCCAACGCTTTTGCCGTGCAAAATTTGTTAAGCAAAGATCAGGAAGGCTTCTCGCCCGAGTCGGAGCGCCGCAAGGCTCGCAGCTTTGTGGTGGACAAGCTGGGGCAGGAAGATGAAGCACCGGTCTCTCATGGATTTGTCGTTGAAGGATCAGAAACCTCAGCGCAGACATTTGCTGCAGATGGCGCACAGCCGGTTGCCAGTGGAGCGTCCTCATCAGTATCAGCTGCAGCATCATCAACTGTATCAGGCGTATCAGGTATATCAGACGTAGCAGAAGATGTAGCCAGCGAAGTTGCTGCCGATATGCCGACAGAACAAGCACCAGAACCACAAACAGTCGTCGCAGAAGCAATGGCGGAAAGTCCGCATGCAGCTACAGACAATCAGGAACAGGCAGCAAACCCAATGGCCGAGGCCACTAGCGAACCGACTACGCCGGCTTTGCCGGAGGCAGTGACAACCCAGCACAATGAGCCATCGCCAGTGTCAGAGGCCCAAGCCGAGATCGTGGTACCGCCACCCATAGAAACAGCAGCGCCGGTAGAAGCGCCGATGGCTGGTTTATCAGTTGTGGCTATTACCAATATGGTCAATGCCGCCCGTGAAGAAGCCCACAATGCGGCATACAAGGATGGATTTTTTGCAGGACAGGCAAAAGCCAGAGCCGAGCTGCAGGAAGAGTATGACAAAAAATTTGCAGCGCTCAAGTCACTCTCTGACGGCCTGCAGGAATTATCGAATGATGCCGAAGCCCTGTTTGAGCCGCTGAAAAAACTGGCCATCCATCTGGCAGAACAATTAGTACGCGGCGAGCTTGCGCAATCAGGGCAGGCGATTTCGCGGCTGGTTGAAAACGCGTTGCAAGAAATGGGCGGCAGCGGTGAAAAAACCATGATCGTACATCTCAATACCGAAGATCTGGAACAGTTCCGCCCGTTGGCCGAGCAGTTTGGCACCAGCATCACGCTGCGCCCGAATTCAACGTTGAAGCGTGGCAGCGTGCGTGTATCGCTGGACGGCAGTATCGTTGAAGACCTGATCGAACGCCGCATCGAAGGTATGAGCAAATCCCTGGCCCAGCCAACTAATGGCAGCTGGCGCAATGGCCAGAGCACCAGCCTAGCGGCACGCATTGATGCGGCCAAGCGTGCAGGGCAGCAAGTGGTACAAGATGTTGCACCTATCGAGGTCGTTGATGCGATGCAGGATGCCGGTGGCGATCACCCAGGTCAGGATCATGCTTGATTTTACTGACGTCGTTGATCGCCTGATCGCGCAGACCCATACACCACCAGCCTGTCATACCGGCACACTGGTTCGTCTGGTCGGTATGACGCTCGAGGCGCGCGGCATTATGGCGCCGCTCGGCGCACACTGCGAAATCGAGGGCAATGCAGGCCAACGGCTGGCCGCTGAAGTGGTCGGCTTCAATGATCAGACTTTATTTTTGATGCCGTTTACTGACCCGGTCGGTATTGCGCCCGGTGCAACAGTACGGGTAGTCAGCAATTCATCTCAGGCCAAACTTGGCGCGGCATTGCTGGGCAGGGTGATCGGCCCCTTGGGCGAGCCACTCGATGGAATGCCTGCACCCGAGTGCCCGGATGCTCTGGATCTGCTTGGCCTGCCGCTTAACCCGATGGAGCGTGGCCCAATTAATCAGGTGCTGGATGTCGGCGTAAAAGCGATCAATGGCTTGTTAACAATGGGGCGCGGCCAGCGTATTGGTCTGGTTGCAGGTTCGGGCGTGGGCAAGAGCGTGCTACTGGGCATGCTGACACGTTTTACCAAGGCAGATGTTGTCGTCATTGGTTTGATCGGCGAGCGTGGTCGCGAAGTTCAGGCATTTATCACGGATGTTTTGGGCCCCGAAGGCCGTGCCAAGGCTATAGTGATTGCGGCACCAGCGAATGTCTCGCCAGTGCTGCGATTAAAAGCCACCCATCTCACGCATGTCATTGCAGAATATTTCCGGGATCAGGGCAAAGATGTATTAATGCTGATGGATAGTCTGACACGCGTAGCACATGCACAGCGCGAAATTGGACTGGCCATTGGTGAGCCACCTACTGCCAAAGGTTATCCGCCTTCGGTATTTGCCTTGTTGCCGAATCTGATTGAGCGTACCGGCGTAGGCAGACATGGATACGGCTCGATCACTGCGATTTATACCGTATTAGCTGAAGGTGATGATGCACAGGATCCGATCGTTGATATTGCGCGTGCCTCACTGGACGGTCAGGTAATGTTATCGCGCAAGCTGGCCGATGCTTCACATTATCCGGCGATTGACCTCAATGGTTCGATCTCGCGTGTCATGCAAAACCTGCTTGATCCGGCTGACCTGAAAATGTCTAACCGTTTTCGCAGATTGTGGTCGTTGTATCAGCAAAATCAGGATCTGATTTCTGTCGGTGCCTATGAAGCAGGATCCAGCCCGGATATTGATCAGGCCATCGCATTAAGACAAAAGCTGGAACATTTTTTAAGGCAGGACATGCACGTCAGCCTGGATTATGAAACCACCCGTCAGGAAATCAGGGCGCTGATGGCAGGCTGATCAATCAGGCTTGCATCACACAATTCTTCATTGTCAGGATAATTCATGCAGAACTGCTGGACAGTACTTGCCGGACGAGCGAAATTAGTTGCCGATGATGCGCATACGCTTGTAGTCGCAGCACGTACCCGGGTCGCCCAATTACAAGGCAGTCTCGATCATCTTGACAAACTGCGGCAAGATTATATTGCCCGCTATGAAGCTGCGCAAAAAGAAGCACACATGATCGCTGATAATCTCGCCTATCGACAATTTCTAGATCACTTGCAGTCACTCAATGAGCGCGTAACGGCACAGATGCAGACCGCGCAGCAAGAACTCGAGCGCGCACAAGCATCCTGGAAAGAAGCGCAGCGCGAGCAGATCAAAATGGAAGCCATGGTCGAGCGCGATCTGCGTAATAAACTGCAGGAGACGCGAAAGCGCGAACAAAAACAAGTTGATGAAGCCGGTATCACCCTGTTTAATTTACGGTGATTACCATTCACACCAGATTGACCCCTTAAGCGCTGGTTCCTCTTTTCCGCGCATCTTCTCTCTGAGCTGATTTTTGTGGATCAGCTCGTCAATGCCTGATTGCACTGCAGAGTCAGTATAGCGTTCGCTTCGGACTCAAAAAATTCCTCCAGATAATATGATTTGACTTGGGTCAAATCACCAGGCATACCTGATGTAGGTCAATTGATCAGGATCAAACGGGCAGAACAGAACAGCCAATTTCTTCACACAAAATTTCGAAGGATGTTGTTGCGTAACGCATGATCTCGCGCGCATCAGCCTGAAAATTTCATGTCGGGGAGAAATAAATGAGACATTCTGCTGATCGATTGATCCGGGCTGACCGACATGAATCTGGTATTGGTGGACCCAAGAAACCAGCACGTCATATCAGGCAATTACCGCTCAAAGCATTATCCGCAGCAGTATTGTCTGCATTTGCCTGGTCTGCGCATGCATTACCTGAAACTGCACAGGTGACAGCAGGTACTGGAACAATCGGTATAAATGGCAGCACGATGACGATTGATCAGACTTCATCCAAGTTATCTATCTCCTGGCAAAAATTTAATACAGCTGCTACCGAGTCGATCGTCTTTAATCAGCCTGACAGACAGGCAATTGCTCTGAACAGGGTAATCGGTAATGAACCCAGCAATTTATTGGGCAAATTATCGGCCAACGGACAGGTCTGGCTGCTCAACCCGAATGGTGTTTTTATCGGTCAGGGTGCGACCATCGATACTGGCGGATTAGTCGCTACATCATTATTTATTTCTGATACAGATTTTATAAACGGTAAAAGTGTTTTCACAGGTGGCAAAGGCGCCAGTGTGATCAGTCGCGGCACGATCACGGCAACAAATGCAACAGATGGAACAGGCGGCTATGCCGCCCTGCTGGGAGGATCGGTCTCCAATGAAGGCACCATTACAGCGAAATTCGGCACCGTTGCCTTAGCCGGCGGTACCGATATCACGCTGGACTTCAATGGTGACAAGCTATTGAGCGCGCGCGTCGATAAAGGCGTAGTCAATGCGCTCGCACAGAACAAGCAATTAATTTCTGCAGATGGTGGCATGGTGATCATGACAGCGCAGGTCGTCAATGCATTACTCAGCACCGTTGTCAATAACAGCGGGACCATCGAGGCAAGAACACTACAAGGTAAAAAGGGCAGGATGATCCTGCGCGGCGGAAACGACGGAGGCAGCACGACAATAGCCGGCAAGCTTGATGCCTCATCCGCTGAGGTCGCAGACGGCGGCACGATAGAGCTTTCTGGTGCATTTGTGAAAATCAATAATGCCGCAACGATCACTGCCGCATCATCTCAGGCAAAGGGAGGGCAGCTGAACATCACGGCATCGGCGTTTACAGTTGCACCAGTAGGCACAAGTATGGACTCAGGCATGAGCTCAGCCTTCCTGAAAGCGAAACTGGCTGATCAGAACGTCAGCATGCACACAGCAGCGTTCGGTACGGTCGCTGCTGGTGATATTAAAGTTAATGACGCGGTGTCCTGGTCAGCAAATACGGCACTTGTATTGAATTCAGGCCGTGATCTGCATATCAATGCACCTATTTTGAATACTGGTGCAACAGCCAGTCTTAATCTGGCCGCAATCAAAAAAATCAATCTCAATGCAGATATCACGCTGAGCAGTAAAACATCCGTATTAAGTATCACGCCCGGTGCAAATGCTGATGGCGGCTACTGGTTGGGCAGTGGTGTCAAGGTCAGCCTGCCTTCGGGTGCAGATCTGACGATTGCGGGGGAAAAATACAAAGTTGTGGACTCATTTTCCACATTACAGGCGATGAATCAGAACCTTGACATCAGCTACGCACTGGGCAGCGATGTCGATCTGATTGACAATCCATTTTTCGTGCCGATAGGTGGCGCCAGTACGCCATTCAGGGGGAATTTTGAAGGATTCGGACATCAGATAAAAAATCTTAACATCGATATGACGCAAACCGATATCAGTCGAGCAGACTATGTTGGTTTATTTTCTAACACAATAGCTGATAAATCATTCAGAAACATCGTATTAACTGATGTCTATATCCGTGGACAAGACAGGGTAGGAGCCTTGATGGGCGCATCATCTAGCAATATTTATAATGTTACGGTTAGTGGTGAGATCGTAGGAAATAGTGATGTTGGTGGTCTGGCAGGTTTACTTTCAGAATTTGGAATCGCTAAAAATATTATTGCAAATCCGATTGCTGTGCATTCTTCATCTAAAGCAGGAGGATTGTTTGGTACATCATATGGAATCGTCGAGAATGCAGCAGTATCCGGACAAATCGATGCAGCTTTAGATTTTGCAGGTGGCTTGATTGGTGTTTCATATGGAAGAGTAAATAATGTCAGCGCGACAGGTTATGTTTTTGGTGTATCCATGATTGGTGGAATGTTTGGCCAAAGTACAAATACGGTCACTAATGGGGTTGTTAATTCGACGGTCTCAGCTGTCAAGCTCGGTGGGCTGGTTGCAGGAGAAATTTTCGGTATTAATGGTATTGAATCCAAGAATCTCAGTATTGAGAATGTATATGCATCTGGAACGGTCACTCTTACACAACCGAATGCGAAGTATGATCTCTTTTTCGGCAGCATCACTAATGAACCTCTCATTATTAATGTAAAAAATGTCGTAGATTTATTTAAAAAAGATAATTATCCAGGACTGGATTTTGATACTGCATGGCGTATCTATGATGGTCATACGGCTCCGGTACTACGATTCTTGCTCAAGCCAGTCATAGTCAGCGCTGATCATGCGGCTAAAATTTACGATGGCACTGCCTATTCGAATATTGCAACTGGTGTCAGTTATTCAGATGCGGGTGCTGTTCTGGAGGGCAGTCTTGTCTATGGTGATGCCTTAAATAAACCAATCAATGTGGGAACATATGGACTCAGCGGCCTTTGGTCAGGCAGTTATGACATTCGTTATGGAACCGGCAGTCTGACCATTGTACCGAAAGAAATCAGTGCTTCATTAAGTACTATTCCTACCAAGATCTATGACGGGAAAACCGATGCAACAGTCATATTGGCCAGCTTGAATCTGGCCGGACTGGTTGCTGGTGAATCCATTACAGCCAAGTCAGCAGAAAATACGGGTTCCTATAACAGCATGCATGTCAATGAAGCCCGCTATATTGACGTCCCGCTTAACGATACAACATTTACTACTGGTCAGGGCACCAAGCTATCCAACTATAAATTAATCGTTGAGGGAGGAATTACGCCCAAATCACTGGTGATCAAAGCAAATTCAGTATCAAAAGCTTATGACGGTATCGCCTACAGCGGCGCTGATCTGGTTTATCAGGGTTTTGTCGGTGATGAACATACCGGAGTATTGAGCGGAACGCTAGCCTATGGCGGCACCGCACAGGGCGCAAAAAATGCCGGAAACTACAACATTACTGCATCAGGTTTATCGTCAGGCAATTATGCAGTGAGCTATGAATCTGGATCATTGACTATTCATCCGAGATTACTCACTGTATCGTACTCTTCGCCCATCACTAAAACTTATGATGGGAAAACAGAGATACGGGTAGCAAGTAGTGATTTTAAGCTGGGTAATTTTGTCGGGTCGGAAAATATCGCGGCATTAGGAACGAACCTGACCGGATTTTTTAACA
>JACCDW010102963.1_pt1 | contig 11395 bp, 15 predicted proteins | sample 7449781 | NCBI WGS metagenome assembly JACCDW01 (sample SAMN15323449, study PRJNA562643) | freshwater metagenome | isolation source: river surface water | place: USA:Blue River Watershed | collected 2017-08-18
CCACACCCGTGGCCAAGCCAGCCGCAGGCGGACAGAATGCGCAAGACATCCTGGCCATGATTAGGGCTCGTCAACAAAAATAGTCAATGCTATCGTATTTAGATTGCGTGACGTTTCCGGACCGCTGTGATGTCATTGAAGTCGCTGACACACAGCGGTACGTTTATCCAATGTTTAAGAATGGTAGCAGTGGTCTGTATGACAAGGCACGTAGACAGGGCTGGCGTATCTGTATCAATCAGCAGATAAAAAATCTCGACGAGGTCGAAGTTTTTTTAAGATCACCAGAACAGCGTTTCGTTTCGGGTGTGAATTCTTTCATACAGTTTTCTCTCAGGGATCATCCTGATCTAGATACAAATACCTTGTTGTGGTTCCTGGAAAAATATCTGCATCTGGATCGGCACTGTTGTCCGCAGTTTTTATGGTTGGTCAATCTTGCCAGATTCATGGATGACAAGGCAAAAATAAAAGTATCCAACATGATGGATCTTGATCAACTGGTTGGCAAAATCGTCGTTCCTGAAGGAGTGGCTGCTCCTGATCAATCATTGATTGACCGGGTTCAAAATCTCCCCAACAACGAAATGTACCTACGCATAGACCGGGCACTGATTTCCAGTTGCCATGGCCAGTCGTTGACCTTCTCGGACATTGCCAACCGGGTACGAGAAACAGATCCGGCGGCCTACGATTGGATAGTGACCAGAGCAAAGAATATAATCAGTGTATTGCCCTAGGATAGATCATTTTGTAAGATTCAATGCCGATGGTACCATCGGCAAGTGTGGTCACATGGTCGATGCACCGGGTTTTGATTCTTGGGATCAAATGCAACGCAGTGATTGGTTGGCAGGATTAAAAGAATCTTTCCAACAAGATTGCTGGCCCAGTGAATGTCGGCGTTGCCAGACCACAGAAGTTGCCAACGGACACAGTGTCAGATTGGATGCCATCAAGAGAGATGCTATATTAAACAAGTTTGATCCTGACTATTTGATTTTGGGCGGTGTGTTAGATAACATCTGTAACAGTGCGTGCCAGAGTTGTAACAGCAAGTTGAGTACCAAGATAGGCAGTCTGCATGGGAGAGATTACCCTAGGATCAACAACTATCATCTGCTGTCGCGCATACCCATGGATCGGGTATTGGAAATCGATCTCAACGGTGGGGAACCCGCGGCCAGTGGTAACTATCAGAGTCTACTGGAAAATCTACCACCCTCGATCAAGATACTGCGAATCAATACCAATGGTAGCCGACTGTTGCCCAATATAAAAAAAATATTAGAACAGGGAATACAAGTAATCATTACTTTGAGTCTCGACGGGATAGATCGTGTGCATGATTACGTGAGATGGCCGATAAAATGGAACAACTATGTACGTGTGGTAGAAGAATATCAAACCCTGAGAAAAACCCATCACAATCTTAGATTACAATCCTGGACCACTGTGCATGCGTTGAATCTAATAGACTTTGACAATATCAAACGCTGGGCCTCAGACAATGATTTAGAACACAGTTGGGCATATCTAGAACAACCGTCGGTGCTAAATGTGAGATACAAAAACACATTCACCCAGCCATGTCAATCTCAGGCACCGGACATCATTGCATGTGACATTGACAATCAAACACAAATAGATCAGTTCATCGCCGATCAAAATAAATTACGTGGTATCGACATCAAGGATTATCTATGAAAATAGCCATAACTGGACACACCGCGGGTATAGGAAAATCATTCGCTCGTAGATTGCAATCACACGGGCATGATATCGTGGGCATAAGCAAACGCGACGGCAATAACATTCGCAACATCCCCAAGGTCGTAGAAATGATCACGGATTGTGATATCTGGATCAACAATGCACAGTCTGGTTATGCGCAGACTGAACTGCTGTACAAAGTTTGGGAATCTTGGAAAAATGCTCCGCACAAGGCCATTTGGTTGATATCTACCATGATGACCACCGACCATCGCGTGATCAAGATTCCTGGAATGTCAGAGATTTCTATAGCAGAATACAAGAATCAAAAACGTGCCCTAGAGGACGCTTTTTATCAACTCCGGCCCATGGCCCCTAGTCCACAGATGATCTTGATACGTCCTGGTGCTGTGGCCACACAGCCGGGGCAAGTGGCCAACGAGCATGGTGCTGACGTAGATGCCTGGGCGGACACCGTGATCGATTTTTATCAGACTGCTCGATCTCGCAATCTCTGGATCGAAGAAATCAGTCTAGGGTTCCGTACCAAGGCTGCTGATATCTAATGGATGCCAAACGTGCCTTGACCAATGGAGTGTTTTGTCCCATGCCGTGGACTGGACTGATGTATAACTTCGACGGCACAGTGAAAAACTGCATCCGTAGTAGTGGTGTCTTGGGCAATATCAAGAATCAACCCATACATGAAATATTGATCGGTCCAACCAATCAGCACACACAAGATCTCATGCTGTCCGATCAGCCAGGTACAAACTGTGATGTATGCTATGTGTTGGAAAAAGACAAACGCAGTTTTGACATAGTGAGTGACCGCGTTTTTTATATCAAGGAACTGCGTCGAGTGGATTTTGATACCTATCAGTCTGGCAAGCATGATCTCAGGGCTATAGATGTGAGATGGACCAATCTCTGTAACTTTGCCTGTGTGTATTGCGGTCCTCAGTTCAGCAGTCGATGGGCATCGGAGATTGATAAACACGGGTCGCAACCCTCACCACAACAACTGGAAGATTTCAAACGATATATCTTAGAACATGCCCAACAACTACAGCATGTGTATCTTGCCGGCGGCGAGCCACTGTTGATGAAAGAAAATCTTGAACTGCTGGAGATACTGAAAAAAGTCAATCCACAGATCAATCTACGCATCAATACCAATCTCAGCAAGGTTGATACTCGTGTGTTTGAACGTGTCTGTGAGTTTGACAATGTGCATTGGACTGTGAGTGTGGATGAAATCGACAAAGAGTTTGAATATGTAAGACATGGGGGTAAATGGGCTGACTTTTTGGAAAATCTCCAGCACATTTCAACACTTCCGCACCGTGTCACTTTCAACATGTTGCATTTCATATTGAATCATGTCAGTTTGTTTGATGCTGTGGATTTCTTCCAGGACATGGGATATCATCCCAACAGTTTTGTCATTGGACCGTTGTTGACTCCAGAAAGTTTGAACATCCGACATTTACCAGACAGTGAACTCTTGCGTGTGAAAAACCTGCTACAAGATCGCATCAACCGGTCACCGGGTTGGTTGTTAGAAGATAGTTTCCGGAATCTTTTAAGCTATATAGACAAACCATTCCAACGAAACATACAACAGTGTTTTGATTTTCTAACTCAGTTAGATCAACGACGCGGATTAGATAGTGAAAAAATATATCCGCACCTTTACTCTTTCAAGGACAGATAAATGCCTAAACGTATATTGATCATGGGTCTGCCCGGCGCCGGCAAGACATATTTTGCTTCGGCGCTGAAAACCTACATCGAACAAAACAGTCCCATGTACCATGCTAATAAAGAAGCAGTGCATCAAAGTTATGCTTCGACTCAGTGGTTCAATGCCGATGATGTAAGGAAAAAATTCAACGACTGGGATTTCAGTCAAGAGGGCCGTATCAGACAAAGTCATAGGATGCGTGAACTGGCAGATCGCAGTTCTGCAGATTTTGTCATAGTAGATTTTGTAGCACCTTTACCTGAAATGCGCTACAACTACAAAGCCGATTGGACCATATGGATGGATACTATCGATGCCGGCCGGTATGAAGATACCAATCGCATGTTCACGCCACCTGATGTATATGATTTCCGCGTTACCGAACAAAACGCTGAAAAGTGGGCAGAATTCATCGGCCAGCATATTTTGGAAGATCGCCGCAGACCTGTGTTTGACTGGCGCCGAGAAACCGTGCAGATGTTGGGTCGTTGGCAGCCCTGGCATGCTGGCCACCGCGCACTGTTTGAACGTGCCATTGCCAAGACTGGGCAAGTCTGCATCATGATCCGCGATTGTCAAGGTTGGCAAGGTTCAAATCCTTTTGAAGTAGAACGGGTGAAAAATTTCATACGCCGAGATCTTGATCCTCTCTACCAAGGACAATATGAAATCCAAATAGTACCCAATATCGTCAACATCACCTATGGACGTGATGTGGGATATAAAATAGAACAGGAAGTATTCGATGATGCAACACACTCAATCTCTGCTACAAAGATTCGTCAACAAATGGGCCTTGAATAACTCCGAAACTGCACTGCGCAGTTTGGCAAAAGCCTATAGTTATCGTTGCTGTGGAACCTTGACAACCATCGTTATTTCGTATATTATAACAGGACAGATTGTGGTGAGTCTTGCTATAGGATTCACCGAAATGATCTTGAAACCTTTTATCTATTGGGCGCATGAACGAATTTGGAGTCGAGTAGGATGGGGAAGAATTTAAAATTTTTAGAAGAGGCAAATCATGGCAAAACCATTTGACGTAAGCAAGTTCCGCAAGGAAATAACCAAAAGCATCGATGGACTCAGCATCGGTTTCAATGATCCCACTGACTGGATCAGCACCGGCAACTTTGCCTTGAACTATCTCATTTCGGGAGACTTCAACAAGGGTGTGCCCTTGGGCAAGGTCACTGTGTTTGCCGGTGAGAGTGGTGCAGGTAAATCGTATATCTGCTCAGGCAACATCGTCAAGCATGCCCAGGAACAAGGCATCTTTGTAGTGCTGATTGACACAGAAAATGCTCTAGACGAAGCCTGGTTGCATGCCTTGGGTGTGGACACAGATGAAAAGAAACTACTGAAACTTAGCATGGCCATGATCGACGATGTGGCCAAGACCATCAGCACATTCATGGCCGACTACAAAGGCCTGCCCGCAGATGAGCGTCCCAAGGTCATGTTTGTGATAGACTCAGTGGGCATGTTGCTCACGCCCACAGATGTGAATCAGTTTGAAGCCGGCGACATGAAAGGTGACCTGGGTCGAAACGCCAAATCATTGACAGCCTTGGTGCGTAACTGTGTCAATATGTTTGGTAAGTACAACGTGGGCATGGTGTGTATTAACCATACCTATGCCAGCCAGGACATGTTTGATCCCGATGACAAGATCTCCGGAGGCCAAGGCTTCATCTATGCTTCAAGTATCGTAGTGGCCATGCGCAAACTCAAACTCAAAGAAGATGAGGATGGCAACAAGATCTCCGATGTCATGGGCATCCGTAGTGCCTGCAAGGTCATGAAAACACGCTATGCCAAGCCCTTTGAAGGTGTGCAGGTCAAGATCCCCTATGAAACAGGCATGAATCCCTACAGTGGCCTCACAGACTTGGCTGAGAAAAAAGGCATGTTGAAAAAAGACGGTAACAAACTCATGTTCGTCACCAGCGAGGGCGAGATCATCAAATATTTCCGCAAAGGCTGGGAAAGCAATGAAGATGGTTGCTTGGACAAAGTCATGCGAGACTTCCAAAATCAGAAGGCCGAGGTAAGTACATCCGAAGAATCATCTGAGGAGGAGTAAAATGGCAGTAGATTTAGCATATGATTTGTGGAGCGAACTCAAGCGTTATGTGTCCACAGTGGATCGCTCTGAGGCAGCCGATGCCTTGGTCAATCTCTTGATCGACAACGACTATGATGCCGATCAGATACGCAGTGCATTCAAAGGCGACAACGATGTCAAACGTGCCTTGCAAAGTTTCGTTGACAACACCGACGACGAAGAAGAAGAGATCGACGAAGACGATGACGATGATGATTATTGATGTCTGTTAAATATTTTCCTATCAAAACAGATACTGCTTGCCAACTGAAATGGAACTGGTCTACCTTATACCTACACGGGGGTACTACGGCCAGTTGCCATCGCACTGGATGGAGCAAGATCACTCCGGAAAATTTTAACGATTTCCATAACACTGAAAAAAAACAACAAGAACGACAGTTGATGTTACAAGGCCAATGGCCTGTGGATAGTTGTCAATATTGTCGGGAGATAGAAGAGACCGGGGGGTTCAGTGACAGGATGTTACATTTACAAATCCCCGGAATGTCCCCACCAGAACTAGAACAAGATCCCACCTGTGTTTCAGTGACTCCTACTATCTTGGAAGTCTTTTTTAACAATACTTGTAATCTTTCTTGTCTTTATTGTTTACCGAATCTCAGCAGTAAAATACACCAAGAAAATGTAAAGTTTGGGGACTTCCAGTTCCAAGGAGTTAGATTGCTCCCTGCAGATAAAGATGACAATCACTCGGTGTTCATTGATAAGTTTTGGCAGTGGATGCACGACTATTCTTACAATCTAAAAAGATTCAACGTCTTGGGGGGAGAACCTTTTTATCAAGCAGAGTTTTATCAACTGATTGAATACTTTGAACAGCACCCACATCCAGATCTTGAGTTAGGTATAGTTACCAATCTCATGATATCAGAAGACAAATTAAAATCGTTGATCTCTAAGTTTAAATCTTTGTTGTCGGCACGATGTCTCAAGCGCATCGATATCACTTGTAGCATTGATTGTTGGGGTAACGAACAAGAGTATGTGAGATTTGGGTTAGATCTCGAGTTGTGGGAAAAGAACTTTGAATCTCTACTTGAAAACAAATGGCTCAAAATAAACATCAATCACACGATCTCAGTATTGACCATCAAAACCATGCCGACTCTTCTCCAGAAACTAAACAGTTGGAAACAGTCTCGCCCTGTGGGACATTATTTTTCAGCGGTGTCGCCACAACCCAGTTATCTCATGCCGCATGTCTTGGGTGCAGGTATTTTTGATCAAGATTTTGAAAATATATTAAAAGAAATGTCCGACAACACAGATCAAGATCGCATTGCGGTGGAGTACATGCAAGGTATAAGAGACAGGATACTGGCTGCGACTCCAGATGAAAATGAAAAACAAAATTTAAAGATTTTCTTAGACGAGAAAGATCGTCGCAGAGGAACCAGTTGGAGAAAAGTTTTTCCATGGCTAACAAAGGAACTCGATCATGTGGTATAGCAAAGTAACTGCCAATCTCGGGGCCATCCCAGATTTTATCGCGCACTATGAACTCGAACTCAATGAAGCCAAGAGAGAATGCCGCATTGGTGGATATGTAGAACATAACATAAAAGAACTGCCCGGCATAACCGAACATCGTTTTAATCAACTCCAAGAGATCGAGGCCATATTAAACTATCTCAACATACAGTTGAGAAAGATACGTCGTCGACATTTCCAAAAATATCTCGAAGCATACAATCGAGCACTGACCAGCAGAGATGCCGAAAAATATGTCGACGGTGAAGAAGAAGTCATCGATTTTGAGACCATAATCAATGAAGTTGCGCTGTTACGTAATCGTTGGTTGGGTATCATGAAAGGCCTGGATACCAAGCAATGGCAAATGGGCCATATTGTTCGTTTGCGTACTGCAGGCATGGAGGACATACAAGTATGATAGAATCTGAACAACGCCCCAGTCACGAACACAGTTTACACACGCTCAATGCTTTGTATGAGTTTGATGATTTCATGATGAGTGTGGGTACATTGTTGGATCTTGGATGCGGCCACGGGCTGGATCTCGAATGGTGGGCCACACGCACCACTCGAGAACTAGGCAATAAAAAACCCTTGAATATTAGATGCACCGGCGTGGATCTGTGCCCCACTCCTGAACCAGCCAAACGACTGAACAATGTCAACTATCTACAACAAGATTTTGAAGAGCCTTTGCTAGTCGGAGATCGCAAGTACGATGTGGCCTGGTGCCACAACAGCTTCCAATATGTGCTGGATCCATTCAAAACACTGCGTAACTGGCGCGAAGCCACAGCCGATGGCGGCATGCTGGTTTTAATCGTTCCTCAGACTACCAATCTTGAGTTCAACTATCAGGCCTTTGATCAGCCCAGCGGTGTTTATTACAACTGGACTTTGGTAAGCCTGATACATGTGTTGGCCGTGACTGGGTGGGACTGCCGAGGTGGATTTTTCCGCAAAAATCCCGATGACCCCTGGATACATGCCGTGGTATATAAAAGTCCAACTGGGCCAATGGATCCCCGAACTACTTCTTGGTATGATCTAGTTGATGCCAAGATGTTGCCAGAAACCGCCGATCGCGGTATCATGAAGTACGGTCACCTAAGACAGCGAGATCTAGTGTTGCCCTGGTTGGACAAGAGTCTCATGGACTATCGTCGTCATTGACCGGGATTGTCTTGGTCGACTCCGGCCCGGGCCAATACTTCTAAAACAATCTTTGGTAGTTTTTCTATGCGGTATCCATGACGATTCATGATGCCGACCCACAACGGCGCACGCACCGGCATCAATCGATCTTCGCTCCATTCAGGGCCTAGATGATATCCCACTTTGTTTTGGCTGAAGGATTCTACCAACCCCAGGTCCGGATTCATGACCAATCCCTGTGGAGGATCTTTGTAGAGTTGGCGTGCATCTTCGGCACGCATGATTTCGGGCTCTCGTAAAAAACGCCCGCACCAATCATTGACAATGCAGGGTATTTTTAGATTGTGTTTCTGGGCCACATGTAGTCTGCTGCCGCCCATGGTGGTTTCCAACAGCAATAGATCTCTTGGAGGCAAATCTCTCATCTCGGGCGGCAGATTTTCCATCACACGCTTTTTTGGTCGCCCGCAGGTTATGATGATGGGATTGCGGAAACCGTCTTTCAGTATGCTGTCTTCGAGTTTTTTATAGTGCCCGCAGATGGCATCCAGTCCTTGCTCGTACTCTCTCATGATGATTTCGCGCTTGGATCTACCTGTCTCGGACCAATCAGCCCAGACTGAGTTGTACCCACCACCGCAACGACCGACCATGCCAAATATATCATTGGCTGGTAGGAAAACATAATGCACTCGATAAGGACGTCGTATCATTCTCGCCAGTGGTCCTTGACCCATTGTTGTGCTGTGTATTGGTATTTTCCGGCTTTTCCGCTTTGGGTGGCCGATTCTAACACACTGGGTTTGCCGTGATAACACACGATCCTGGCCGCAGCCGGAAGCCCAGACAAACAATGCACTTTAAAACTCAGAATCTGATTGGGGAACAGATCTTGCCAGTATTGCCGTTGTGGTATGGTGCGTTCAACCCACCACTGATCTCCATGTGGACTGGCCTGCTGTATGGCCAGTCTGGGATTGGCAATAAACTTATTCCAGACATGTGTGTAATCACCGTGCCGCCAAGACATCAGGCCAGATCCTACTTGTCCTGCAGTCTGTGCGATTCCGTGCAAGAAATCTCTCAGTACTATCATGGGCTGATTTCCAGCCGATAGCAAATGATCTATGTTGTTGACTATCAAGGTGTCAAGATCAACATAAAAAATCTGGTCGCCTTGGCTGATGGGTATTTCTTCACTGAACAACCAAAGTTTGTTCCACCAGGAATCCAACTGTTTGGATCTTGGCAAGGCATGGATCTTGATTTCTCTGTGTATGTGTTCCGGACGCTCAGTAAAGCACCAAAATTGAAAAGGTCGAGTGGTGTGACGTTTGACCATGGCATAGAGTCGATTCACATACTCAGGACCATACTTGTCGCCCCACTTGAGGCACACGATGTTTATCATCTAGACCCCCACTGTGGGTCATTGGGGTATTTCCTACGCATCTTGTCTGGGCTTTTGCTGAGACGATGCAGGATCACAGTGTCTGCTGGCAGGTCGACCATGTGTCGATTTTCAACCACAAAATATGTGTCTGGCAGTTCCGACACAGTCAATGAATCACGATGCGACTGCCAGGCCTGATCGAATGCGTGTTCGTCAGTGCCAGTGATGGCATGTTGGCACCAGGTGTTGACAAAATCCAGTACCCGTGCATTGTAGTTGAACCACAGTGTGCCCACATGCCAGGCACGATCCTTGATGGTCTGATGCCTGCGGGCGGCCATGTCAATGGCAGTGGTATCTAGGTCATAACAGAACTGGGGTTTTTGTAGTAGCGATCCATCAACATCGATCCAGAGCAACGGTCGCTGGAACTGTAGCAGACAGTCTCTTATGAAATCAGCTTTGAGGCTGGTGTTTTTGATATAGTCTCCGGTGTCTTCTCTGCGTTGTATATTGTATTCTAATCCGAGTCTTTGACAATCAACCGAAAGGTCATGAGCATACTGAGGATATTGCCAGTTGTCGGTGTAAAAAGAAACGATCAGCGGAAACGTCATACCACACGGCGTTCAATATCATTTTCTTCGCAACGATCTCCATATTGTATTTCCACTATCTTGAGAGGATTGGGATCTTCGTTGATCAGTTGATGCCATTCGTGTGTGCCGATGTGCAGGTATTGATGACGCTGATAGCGTCCCTGTAGTTCGGCATCAGTGGAACGATTCAAGGTATACACCGTGGCCTCGCCTTCGGCTACCAACCAAAATTCTGCACGGTCCTGATGTCGTTGCATACTGAGAGCCGCACCAGGATCCACAGTAAGTTCTTTGACTTTGACACCCGGTGCTTCGTGTAGCACTCGATAGTATCCCCATGGCCGACGTGTCTGAGGTGCTTTCCATTCTTCCAAGATCCAGGAACTGGAGTTGGCCTTGTTAAATCCGCCTATGCCAAACACAAATTTTATGTTGTCATCATTCACAGCCATCTCGGGGATGTTTTTATCAGTGCGATCTCCGCCGTTGGCAAATATGATCTGATCATTGGGATAACTGGCTCGTACCCGGCGTATGGCATCCTGGGCCGAGCCATCAGTGTCATCAAACACGATCACTTGATCGACTCCTACCAGGCTGGATACTATGGACATGCGTTCTTTCAATGGCATGAAACTGCGACCTTTTTTCCTGGTCAACCATTGATCTGAGTTACAGCCCACGATCAGCATGTCGCCCATTTCTCTGGCGGCATTGAAGTATGCGATGTGCCCGGAATGCACAGGGTCAAATCCTCCGGTAACTAGAACGATCTTTTTCATGGAAATATTTATATGCGTACAAAACGGTAAATAGGAATCGTGGAACATCTCGACTGCGCCTGTGTGATACACGGCGATTTTTACGATTGGATCTATGTAGATAGATTATACAACATGCTGAGCAGACATGTCAGCCGGTCTGTGACCATGCATGTCTGGACCGAGCCAACACGCTCGGTGCCATCTCACATGCGGCATCATGCCATAAAAGAATGGCCGGGATTTTCTGGCCCAAAACGGGCCTGGTGGTACAAGATGCAGATGTTTGACCGTGATGCTGGATTGTCCGGGCCGGTGCTGTATTTGGATCTTGACACAGTGATCGTGGGCGACTTGGATTGGATTGATGCACTGGACCTGTCATATTTTTGGGCAATCAAGGACTTTCGTTACCTCTGG
>JACCDW010616089.1_pt1 | contig 11395 bp, 12 predicted proteins | sample 7449781 | NCBI WGS metagenome assembly JACCDW01 (sample SAMN15323449, study PRJNA562643) | freshwater metagenome | isolation source: river surface water | place: USA:Blue River Watershed | collected 2017-08-18
GGTGTGTTTTCTTCTTTAAGGGCATCTTCTACTACAAAGCCTTGGAAGATGTAACTACGCTTCTTCCAATACTTACGACCCATTTCTTCCAATGACTTGTCTTTGAACCAGCCACGGACTTCGCTTAGGATAGGACACACTGAACCATCATTATACATTTCAACACAGGGAACCTGTACTTGAACTGGACGTGAATCAGTTTCACCTTTAATACCTGCGAACGGGAGTTTGATCATCGCACGTTCTACCCAGAAGAATGTGTTGTTTGTATTGCCATCTGGAAGAAAACGGACTACGGCTTCTTTGCCTTCTTGCATATTCCAATGCGGATAAATCGCATTGTCGCCGCCTGATGATGATGTAGAATTTGAACCTTTATTTTGTGCTTCTTGAAGTTTTGCACGAATTTCTGCTAATGTTGCCATTTTAATTTAGCCTCCTATAGTTTTGCCTTAAAATGTATGCCTTGCGCATAAAGCTATTATGCGTGTTTTATTTAGCAAGGTCAAGTATATATTAAGATTTTATTTCACCAAAAAGAAAAATCCACGTTAACCGTGGATTTCTCTATACTTGAGTAATGCTAGTTGTCTAGCTAAAAATAACCGCCATTTTACATCTTCACTTAGATCGTTTGATTTTTCTTCTTTATGTATTTTTTGAAGATCTTCTCTTCGATAAGCAGTAATAATATCGTCGACTTCGACGATGTCATCGCTGTAATCGTCTGCAAATAAAGATATTTTATGCGGATTACCTACAAAAAATTTAGGTTTCTGTATTCTCGGGATATTTACACGGCCCTGTGCGCTTCGTGTCACAGTCGGGCGTTGGGTTACGGTAGGAATAGGTTTCCCATAAATTTCTTTCCCATTCTGAATCGTACTTGCCTGGTTTGTTCCAATCATCAACAAGGCAAGACTTACTACCACTAACCTTTTCATTTTGTGTCCTAATTAACATGTGTATTACTTGGTGCCTTTCGACACCAAGTTCTCCACTATTACTTCTTAGCTTCTTCTTTTTTAGCTGGAGCTGGAGCAGCCTTAGCATCTTTAGCAGCAGGTGCTGGCGCACTTGCAGCTGGTTTTGCTTCTGCTTTCTTTTCTTCTTTCTTTGGTGCATCTGCTGCGAAAGCTGAAACAGCGAATAAAGATGCAATTAGAGTAGCTACTAATTTCATAGTAATTTCCTTTTTAAAAACACAGATTTCTATCTGTGTACTAATATAACGCCACAGGTGTGGTAAAAGTTTACAAAAATTTTGCCAAAAAGAAAGGGCACCAAAGTGCCCAATCTAACTGCTACGAACAATCTTAAATTTTTGCCAATTCTTTAATACGTGCCAATTCAGCCAACTCTGGATTATGATCTGTACTTTGTTGTGGTGCCATTCTTTCTACAAACTTACGAGCAACGTGTTCTGCCTGTTCGCCAAATTTCTTGCCTACCATAGTTACTACACCTTCTGGGCCTTTAGGGAAAGTGTTAGATTCTTTATCATAAAAACTCATGATAAATTCAGCTAATTCTTTTACACCCATTTTCTCTTCGTGTCGTTGTTCTGGATCGTCGCTGGCCATTTGTGGTTCTTCTGCAGGAACTTCCTCTGCACCCGCTTCTGGAGCGGCAGCTTGTGGTTCTTCTGCAGGTGCTTCTCCTGCTTCAGGTTCTTCAACATAATCACCAAAGTCTAATTGCTCTAATGCTTCCGGAGCATTTAGTTCTAACCAATCTTTAACTAGTCCTCTGCAGCAACTCTCTGGATCTTGTGCAGCCTGTTCTTTGATTCTCTTGTATAATTCTGGATCTTCGATTAGTCCTTTTAGGCTTTCGATAGCATTAGTGCCATCTACGCCTGCTGGAAAATGTTGACCTACTAGTTCTTGTAGTTTTTGTATTGCTGCCTGTTGTTCTTCAGGATCCTCCGAAGTAACTGCAGAATCTTCACCTAATCCCATCACCCAGTTTTCAAACTTAGCAAAAGGATCAAATGTATCTTGCTCTACTTCAACGTCTTCGTTCTGCATTTCTTCTTGTGTCATAGCGACTATGTCGTCATAGCCTATCGTGTTTCCCTCTTTCATTAGTCTGTATAAGACCGGAAATACGCTTGCGATATCTTCTTTAAATGAACGGACTGTAAATTTTTCTTTGAAATCTTCTACAACTTCTTGTGGTACTTCTTCTTGTCCCTGTGTTTGGAAGTTTTCTACATATGCCTCATAGTGACTTTGCTTACTCAATGCCTTGATTTGCTCACGCAGACTATTCAAATATGATGTTGAACGCTCTACTACTGAATTAGTTTCTGAATTCATTAGGTCGTTGCGAACAACGTAATTACCAAAGCTCTTTAGTGCTGCGATTTCTTCACTCATTCTAACAATGCTCTTGCCAATCTCATCATAAGGAACACCACCGTTAGCTACGTGTCGCTGCATAGCACGAGCACCTGCTAGATGAATAAAAGGATACTTAAATCTTTCACCGTCTTGATTTTCTACAAACAATGCAGAAATGTGACGTGTTCTAGCACCTGGGGCTGCGTCATCCATAACTGCTTGATTATGTTTGATGATAAGACGTGTGTCTAAAAGATTCTGATAGCTCATTAATCGGCTACCATACATTGAGCTTTCTGCCATAATACTTTCTCCGACGGGCTTTTGAATGGTGTTCATTTGTTGTTTAGGTTGTGCGTTTTGACTTAGAAATTCATAATCTCTCTTATCTAGATTATCCTTAGCGATATCTCTAGTGTCAAAACTTAGTAATCTGCGTTTGGCAAATTCACGTAATTCTCTCAAGAAACTGTACCAATTAGTTTTCTGACCTTCATCCATGCCTTCTGTAATTCCGTGGCTGAAATAAACTTTCATAGAATTGGGTTCTGCTAGGCTAATGCTAACATGTCCAATTGGTTGTTCGCCTTCCATATAATCAAAGTCGAAAAAGCGAGCTTCTTCTGGATTGATAGTAATTTGACCTGTTTCAGCACCTAATTTTAGGCCTGTAAAACGGCTGCGAATTTTGTAGAATAAATCTGTAGCGATATTGTTTCTTGCGTCCATAAGTATATTTATCATAAACCCATGCTGACAAAGATCGGCATAGGCATTGAATCTTCCGTGATTTTTTCAGTCATTTTTTCGTAGACCTGCGGATCCCAATCAGCTAATACTTCGGCCATACGCACTATTAGTAATGTAGAACTTACTAGATCGTCGTGTTCCCCTGATTTAGCCTTAAATCCTAGTCCTGTAGCTACGAATGTTTTTAGCTCAGAGATAAGAGGTTTACTGTGTATTTTCATCTTATTAGTTTCGACCATGTTCTTAAGTATCGAACATGCTGTTATCTTAGTGCGATGTGTGGTATTAAACCCTTTACGGAACTTACGCACATGCCCTTTACGTATAGGCTCTGATAAAAATAATCCTGGAAAGTTTTCCTCGCCTATATCGCCAATAACAATTAAAGCTGCTTCTCCTATATTATTATTTTCTACAGAATAATATATCTGCGGAACAGCGCCTTTTTCTTCTCCTCGATCGTGGATATATCTTAATATCTCACGCATATGTTTAACCTGTTGTTGTACAGGGGTTTCGTTATGATGCCACTCTGCTACCTGTGTCATTGACGGCATTTCATATACCTGGATAGCACCATAGTCTCCGCCCGTGCCTAGACTAGGATCTAGGGCAACTAGATATGTACACTTAGGATCTACGTCTTTATACCAACGAGTTTGACCCATAGTCATATAAGGTTCTGATCCCTGCATTTCTACAAGTTTGACCGAGTGTATCAGTGTTTCGTCATAGATTAGGAATTCGCATTCAAATTCTCGACGGAATCGTTCTTCACCGATCTTAGCTTTTTCTAATCTGGCCCAAGCATCATCTCGATCAGGGTGTTCGTTCCAGTGAGCAAAGAACGCAAAGAAACCGTTTTGTCCTAACTTTTGTTCGTTGCCAAACTCGTCAAACTTTTTATTCGCTTCTGTCCAGATCATAGCAAACTGATCTTCGTCGGAGTTTGGAGTTGATGTGATAATTGCTTTACCGCCCGTTGCTAGTGTCGGTGATAGCGCAGTCCAGAACTCTTTGGCCTTTTCTGGAGGTTGCACGAATGCAAACTCATCGCAGTATATTAGAGAAAGAGACTTACCACGACCGGTATTTTCTGTAGTTGTAGTTGCTTGTATACGACTTCCGTTGTCGTATTCGATAGTGTTTCTATTATATGAATACACACCTGCACGAATAAAGTCTGGAAGGTTTTCATAGGCATATCGATAACGATCCATGATATCGCGAGCACCTTCGTATTTGTGTGCTGCAATCAATACCTGAACATCTGGTACAAACATTGTATACCATAACAGGTAAGCGACCGCGCAGGTAGTTTTACCCATCTGACGTGGTAACATAGCAATACACTGTTTGTTATTATGATAAGCGTGTATTAATCTTTCTTGGAATTCGTAAGGTTCAAATGGAATAGATCCTCGAGTGGGGTGTTGAATCTTGATAAAGTTTTTAGCAAAATATAACGGGCCGTCGACTGGATCCATACACTTTTCAAGGTGTTGAACTTCCTCAAGTGTATACTTGATTTGGGCATGAGCCTTTTTGATTAAATTACCGTCTAATGATTTTGACATAACTTTATTTACTGAAAAAAATAGGGCCTTGCGGCCCTATTTGATATTTTGATTTAATTAGGCAAATGTTAAACCTGTTAATGCTACTTCAGTGATAGTGATATCATTTTCAGCAACACCTAATGCAGCACCAATAGCATCTTCTAGATTTTCATAAGAACCGTCAAACGATGTTGATGCACCATATCCGTTGCCAGTATCCTCGTTGTGAATCAAAGCTACGAATTGATTAGCTCCGGATGCTGTTGGGATACCAACATAATAGACCTCTGCACGAGTTTGAAGACCTGCAACTGCTTTAGACATATTGCTATTTGCTGCTGTAGGTGTTGTGGTAAAATTAATAGTTGCTGATACAACCTTAATTGCTTTTAATGTAGGAGTACCAAAACTCGTGTAAGGACCTACACCACTTGCACCGTCACCTAAAAGTTTTCTTGCGTTGTTATCGATGTTACCAGTTAATCCGCCACCGATCGCTACTCCGTATAAGTCTGCCATTATTTTGCTCCTTTAGCTTCTGCTAATTTCTTTTGTAGTTCTGAACGAATCCAAGAACGTAATTCTTCGCCTTCCATAGCCATTGGATTATCTCCTTGACGATAGCTGTGCTTGTGCATAGTCTTAGGCTTGTTTAGATCGTTGCCGTCTGGAATAGCATCTTTAGGTTCGCCAACTTCGGGCTCTGAATCACCTAGAGAATTGCCAAATGCTTCTTCTTTATCTTTCTTCTCCATGTCATGATCGTCCATGTCATGGTCACCGTCGTTATCTAAGTCACCTTGTGCTTTTGATACATCGTCGCCGCTTGGTTCTTCTCCACCTTCTTCAGAATCTAGGTCTGGTAACATCTTTAGAGGACCAGCATCTAGGTTACCTAGTTTCATAACATCTGGCTTGTCCATTGGTTCAATTTCAATGCTTGGAGCCATACCAGGAGCCATGCTAGGAGCAGGTTGATCCATGTCTTTGTTTACTGCTTTAATTAGATTCATTAGTTCTTCAATGTTATCTAACCCTTGTGCATTTAAGTTAATGCTCATACTTGGGGGAGGAGCATCTTGTTCTTTTGGCATAGACATGCCCATTGGGCTAGGAGGCATCTCGCCACACTCGTCTGTTGCCACTGGTTCTTCAACAACCGCGGCTGCTGCCGGTGCTGGCTGATCCAGTTCATTCATCTTTGCTAATAGTTGTTGAAAGTCCATTGTTATTTTCCTTTGCGTGGATCTGGATTGTCAGTCTTACTCATAGGAGACACAGATCCAGCTTTATCTGCTTTTTGTTTACTAATTTTATATTCTGTATTGAAACCATCTTTAGTACGTTGCTTAGATGCTTTCTGTAAATCTTTTAAGAAACCTTTGTTGAAATCGTCACCGAAGTAATCTTTATGTTTTACCTTATCGTTGTAAGGTTCTTCTAACATTGCCTTACCGCTAGGTTCCATGTCGGCTGTATTGTGATCTAATTCTTCTGCATCTCCGCCGTTTCTAACACGGAAATGTGATTCAGGAACAAACCACTTGATATGTTCTTGTAATTCAGGTGCTGTAATTGGATACTCGCAAACAACTTCAAATGTTGTAACAGGCAAGTAAGTTAATTCCGGAAAGTCTAAAGGCACAGATTGAATAGGAGTTGAACTCTTTTCTACAATCGTAGGGTTAGCTTTGCCAATACAATCTTTTAGATCTTCGATAAAATTCTTAGGTACGTCACCTGCGATCTTTAATCTAAAAGGGTATGACTTTGTGTTTTCGGCCAGATATTCTTTAAAGGTCTTCATAGTAATATTTATGCTTTTCCGCTTAATTTTTTCAGTAGCTCGTTACGATCAGTGATCACGTAACCCTGACCGTTGATCACATTATTTGGATCATTGCCAGCATCATTATCAATTTTTAACTTCTTAAGCTGTAAATCGACTGATTTTAATTTCTTTTCAATCTTATTAGTTTTAGCAGTAATAGCGTTGCCCATCATTGAGCTAGCTACTTCGAAAATTCGGCTAGCATAACGAACTTCTACATTCATGCCCAAATCCATTAGATCGTCATAGGCCTGTTCTGCTTTTTTAGCTAGATTGTCTAGCTCTTGCTCGTCGAGATTTTCTAATTCTTGTATTTTAGGCAAGGTTTGAACTATCTTTTCCACTGCCTGATATTGCTCATCGAGGCTAGTTACTTCTTCGTGGACAGGAGCTGGCGGTTTTTCAATCTCAACTTTTTCGGGTTGCGATGATTCTAGATTAAAAAGTTCTTCAAGTTTTTTGGTCATACTTTACTTATCTACGTTTTCCGCCAGTATGGAAAATATCATTTTCGCTAACTACTCTAAAACGTATACCCTGTTGCTTACACCATTTTCCAGCAGCTTCCCACTTGGCCATATTCTTTACATACTGCTCTTGATTATAAAGACTTTTACCAACTTTTTCTCTTAAGGTATGATTGCTAGGTTTTACTTCTACAACTTCTGCATGTTTACTTCCGTTTTTATCAACATACACGATAAAAAAATCCGGCACATATATTGTGCTTTTACCTGTTAAAGGATCTCTGTAGGGGATCTGTATACTTTCGCTGGCCCAATTTTGTACTCCCGGGTGCTCGTCTAACATACGCATAAAAACAAATTCCCACGAGCTGCGAGCCAAAGGAGTTTTCTTCCCAACATATTTGTCAGGGTTTTTCATTTCAAACTTACCCTGTGCAAACTTAGCCATTATGCTGCTATGTTCCTTATTTGATTAGGTTTCACATCTGCTGTTCTAAACCCTAGAATAGAAGTAGGTACTCTATTATTGTTTAATATCTCTCCTACTAATTGACTCAGAGTCATTGTAGGATATCCTTTAAGGCTGTCTAATAATTGTCCTACGGGAATATTATCAATTTTAGCTTGCCTTAACAGTGTCATAGCCACAGTATTTGCTGCATCTGAATCGAATCCTGCACTTTCAAAAAAACTTATAGCCAATGTCACTTCGTTTGCCGAAAACTCCATAGGAGCTTCGCCGTAACGATCAAAATATAACTTGGTGCCAGCTGCACTATCTTCTAAAACTCTTGAAGGTAAATTAGTTGCCATGTTATTGACCCGTTAGATTTCTTTGAGTTGCAGACGTTGTAGGCTCGGTGGATGCGCTCTTAGGAAATACACTGCCAACTACGCCGCCTACCGTTGATACAGCGGTTGCTATATTTCCAGGATTGCTTAAAATATTAACTGCTTCATATTTTAATTGTGCAGTGGATAAAGATCTAACATTTTTATACGTATTAACAGCTTTGATTGCTGTACCTAAGAATCCGCCAAAACTATCAAATGCTTGTCCTGAACCGATATCGCCAAACACTTGTTCTAGACCGTCAAGTACTCCGCCTTCACCAGTAAGTGTAGCAACACCACCACCTGCCACTGATAGCGGGCTAGGTGTAGAGTCATAATGCAAGTTAGCAAATCCTTTTGGATTATTATAGCTAACTGTTCCTGCTGTATATTTTACTGCCTCGTACTCTAGTGTCATTTGACTATCATTGAATTCAGAAGCAGAATAATCCATAGTACCATGATTCCAAGATTTGATTCGAGGATTCACTAAAGTATACCCGACAAATCTTCTACGACTCATAGTATAAATTGTAACTGAATCAAAGAAAGGTGCAGTTATGTCGTTGTCTAAACCATACCTAAAATTATCTTTAGGTGTTTTTGTTGGTCTTAATTGATTAGCATCATAGGCAGCATTCGGTTGTAACCTATCGGCTACATAATATCCGTAATAGATTGCCCACATAGCACTAACAATACCTGCACTATCATCGTGTAAAGTAATGTTTACAGGATCATAATTTATTTGTTTGTAAACTAATTTTTTTCTATTGTATTGATTTTTTACAACACTGTCGAAGTTAAATTTAGGTAAGTCTGCCGCTTTAACTAATAGTCCAACCTCTTCTTGGTGTTTATTAGTAAATGACGGTGCTCTAATTGCACGTTTGTTAATTTCAAATCGAACATAGAAAAGAAACTTAGTTCGAGGTGCCAACCTCATAGTATCGTCTACAAATAGACGTGTGGCGTGTCGCCAGTTAGATTGCTGTCCTTTAGGGTTTAAAACACCTTCAGCAACACCGTTAAGAAATCTTGTGAAATAGTTGGCCATACAAATATTTATGCCACAAAAAAAGCCCGGTTATACCGAGCTCTTCTTGTTAAGGTTTTAATTACCCTTGGGCTGTAGAAGCACCTGTTGTAGCTGCACCTAAAGTACGACCAACTGCTGCGCCAATACCACCAACTGGACTTACTGCTGCTGCACCTGCTGCAAACTGAGCCAAGTTATCGTAGGCAATTGTTAGAGCAACTGTCATGTGCTCGTTGGTGCTGTAGTTAGCATCACCGTAGTCTACGTTCTGTAAGAAGCAACCGTATAGTTCAAATGTTTCTAATGTTTCTGGTGTTAATGTACCGTTACCACCGTCTAGTACCTCAATACGTGTTGTAAACTTGTAGTCGATACCTGAACGAGCGGACGCCTGTTCCATGAAGTCGTATTGCTTCTGGATTTGTTGTCCAACTAGCTTTTGAACTTGACCACTAGCATCATCACGCAATGTTAATGTTACGTTTTCTAGTGAGTACTTACCTGCAAGTTTAACCTTAGAGTTGTAAACGTCTAGTGTCATTTCTTCAAATGAAACTTTTGGTCTAGTAACTTCTTGAACTTGCTTTGTTAGTTCAGTTGCTGCGGCAACTCCAAATCCTAACAGGGTAACACGGAAGCGATATTTCAACTTCGGCATTAGAAGCACCTGAGTGCTTCCTGCCGCATTGGTTGTTGGAATACCGATGTTGTTAAGTGATGTAATTGCCATTTTTAAATTTCTCCTGTGTTCTTGACACGCAATGGAATGTAAATGAATTCAACTGCCTTCACTGGTTCAATCGCAATATCAACATATAGTTCGTTACGATCAATACGTGCTGGAGTATTGTTGCTTTCATCACAAACAACAGCATAGTCGTAGATAGCTCTTAGACCTACTAACTCTAACAACAAGCTCTCAACTGCTTGTTTGATTTCATCACGTGTGATCTTATCGTTAGGTTCGAAGATATATGGACGAGCTAATTTGTTCAACTGGCTGCGTAGATATACTACTAAACGTGCTACGTTGATTCTGTCTAGTGCAGAAGCATTTCTTGCACGAGTCTTTTGACCGTATGCAACTAAACCAACACCGTTAAAGAATGGAATTGGGTTAATCTTTAGGTCGTATAATGTATCACGTTGACCTTCGTTTAGAGCGACAGTCTGGAATTCACCAGTCATTGCATCAATATAACCAACTGCTGTAGCGTTAGTAATACCACCACGACGTGTACCTGCTGGTGCAAACCATGGATAGCTTACGTTGTCGCTTAGAGCGATTGTTTTTAGCATCATGTGCGATGCTGGAACAACTGCACCTGCTCCACTTAGGTCTGTGGTAAATCCGTTTGGATAGTAGCAAGCTAGGTATTCATCGTATGTTACAATACCGTCATCGCCGTTGTCTGTTACTAGGTTAGCGTTAGTACCCCAAGTTGTTAGGCTTGTTGCATCTGCTTCTAAGCGTAGAGGTGTGTCACCAACTACGAACGCTGTAATACCACGGTCGATGTTTAGGTTAACTAGGTTGCTTAATAACTCTGGATATCCAGGAGCAGCAATCAAGTTAAAGTTTCTGCGTTCTTCGTCACGGATTTCAGAGCTTGTATCAACAACACTCTTCATTGCCTGTACAACAACTTTACGTTGTGCCTTGCGACCAAAGCTGCCTGAACCATCTTCGTTGTTGCCAGAAGCTGTTACCCAACGATCTGTCCAGTATGCTTCCATACTTTGACCTGATCCGCTAACAAATGCTGTTCCGTCATTGGTACCACCTGATTGGCTAGTACGTGGATTATCACCTGTTGTATTGATATAACTGTTAGCATAACGCTTAACGTTACCGCCGGAACGACGTAGGTTCCATAATAACATTCCTTTTGGATACAATGCTGGATCTGGAGCATCCGGATCTAAGAAGTTATTTGTAATTAGATCTTCAATTGTAGATGCTTCTTTTGAAGAACCTGCTGTTGCCCAACGAGCGTCAGCAAATAAAATACCTTCTTCAGTTGTTTGGTCAGTTTTGTCAACCAATTCCCAACGTTGAGCTGTATCTGCAATATCTGTTAGGTTGCTGTTATATCTATAAATTACTGGATAATTTTCCATGTCAGCTGTGCTGATCCACAAGTCGCCGGTTGTTGTAACACCAGATACATAAGGATTGCTTGCTGATACTACTGGAAGATAACCAGTTCTTAGATTTGTTGTAGGTGCTTCATAGTACGGTGCTGTAGTATGTCTATAGCCTACCCATGTAGCTCCGTTGTGAATCATAATATCAACTTCTGAGAAGTTTGGATTGTACCATAGTTGTCCGTCTGTTGGCTCATTTAACGGAGCATCTCCGCTGGCTGCAAATCTTGGATTTGAAGCGCATAATGGTTGCCAACCAGATGCTAGATATTCTTCGCTTGCACCTGCTGATAAATCTTCTTGGCCTACAACAACTGAACCAGTTGATAGGTTGTAGAAGTTTTCTGTACCTTCTCTTGTTTTTAAATTGTATGCTGCAAATAGCTTAGAAACAGGAGTACCAGTACCGTCTGTAAATCTCA
>JACCDW011520268.1_pt1 | contig 11395 bp, 10 predicted proteins | sample 7449781 | NCBI WGS metagenome assembly JACCDW01 (sample SAMN15323449, study PRJNA562643) | freshwater metagenome | isolation source: river surface water | place: USA:Blue River Watershed | collected 2017-08-18
AATCCATCTCAAGTTGGTAGTGCTGCTGATACAGCTTCAGATGTATCAGAATCAGTGAAAAAAACACCAGGAACTGCTCCAAGTCCAACAAAAGGATCTACACCAGTTCAAACAGAACAATTGAGACAATCTAGAATAGAAGGTGTTCTAGGAAACATATCAAACACAAAAATATTCGGTACAGTTGGTCTGTCTGGTATGTTATTGTACGCTGGTATAATAACAGACAATACAGATGGTGTTACTGCAACAATAACTAACATAAAAATAGACAATGATGATAACGGTTTTGCTACAATTACATATGTAGATCCAAGTGCAGCAGGTACTTTTATTCCGGCTGTTGGTGATACTGTAACATTAAGTCAAAATACAGGTATTGCTTCAGCAAATGATTATGAAATAGTTGATATTCCAGGAGATGATATGATAAAAATTAATATAAGTGCAATACCAATAGCAAATAGACCTGCAAAAGGAACAATCATAACACCTTCTCCATCATCAACTCCAATGACATTTACATGTCACTCTGATTTTGGAAATCAATTTGGAAGTGCAATTGATGATCTTGTTGGTGGTGTTGTTGGAACAATAGCAACTGTAACCAATACAGCTTTAGATGCAGCTGGAAATGTGATACTTAACGCAGCTGATTTAGCAGGAAGTCTTGTTGCAAAAGCAGCAGATACTGCTACAGATGTAGCAGGTCAAACATTTTGTAAAATTTTACCAATATTTTGCGACTCTACAATATGGTTTATGTTAATAGGTTTAGTTGTTGGAGGAATAATTTTAGTAGTTGTTCTTAATAGTACTAAGAAAAAATGAAATCAAAAAGTGGTAGTGAAGTTTTAATATTAGGAATTATTACAGTTATTATAGCCGGTATTATTTTTATGTTAAATCAAAGTACAGAAAATAAAGGTAAAGACAAAACAGATACAAAGGGTGGAAGTGGAAGTGGAGGTGGGAGTGGAAATGGAGGTGGAAGTGGAAATGGAGGTGGAAGTGGAGAAGTAACAACAAGTCCTATCAATAATCAAAACTCACCAACTGTTGCTATTTTAAAAGAATGTTTACCATCATCATATTCTACTACAGATGATGAAAATGAAATTAGAGATCAAGCAGAGAAAATATTAAAATCAATTGTAGAATTTTTAGGTCCATTTATTTTAGAATCAGCAGTTACTTCTATTTATTCAAAGGCTCTTAATTCTATAAGTAAAATTAAAATATTAAGAAGCGAACTCATAAAATCTAAAAAATTAGCAGGTACATTTTCTAAAAGCAGAAGTTCTATACTTATGCGTACAAATGCAAAATACAAGATAACAAAACTTTTACGTTATATTAAACCTTCTCATCTTGCAAAACTTGGAAAAAATGTTGCAAAATATCTTAAAGTATTAGCTACAGAAAATCCTCAAATTTATCAAAATGTTATAAGAGAATCTATAGAATTAGCTGCTAAAAAAACAGGCACGGCTATAAGTCAAGAAGTAGCTGAAAGATTGGCCAAAGAAGCAGCTGAAAGATTAGCTGCTCGATATGCAACTTCACTTGCTGCTAGAGCTGGAATGGGACCAGTTGGATTGGCTACACTTATTACATCTATTGCTGGATTGGCTATGGATATCACAAATACAGGAAATATGCAAAACATAAATTATCAAAAAACAAGTGATTTACTTGGATATAGAGAAGAATCATTAAATGAACTAAAAGATGCAAATAATAAAGCTTATATAGAAGCATTCAGTACAACTCCACCTGCAGATATACATTTTTCAGTTATTGGCCCTTTTATGAAATATGAAGTCGATGATTTTGAATCTGCTTGTTTAAGTGCAGAAACACAAATGTTATTATTATCTGGAGGACCTACATACAATTCAGAAGAACAAAAAATAATAGATGCTTTAGGAGGAGAAAATTCACCACAAATTCAAAGAATTAGAGCTATACAAAATAAAATTTTCATGGATTATTATCTAAGAGTTCAATGTTTACCACCAAAACCTGTATGTTCTTTAGAAGGTGTTGACAATGTCCCAGCAGGTACATTTGCTGTTACAGGTAATTTTGATTCAAAAGTTACAAGCGGACTAACAATTTATCAATATTCAAAAATACCAAAAGATTTTGCACCTGGTGCGTCTTTTATGTTTGTAAATCCAGGAATTCCAGAAAATAAAAACTTTTATATACAATTCAACAATAAATATAATGCTTTTATAACTGGGTTCGTTTCATGTTCAGTAAATTCACCTATTATATTTGGAGGTTATTTCATTGACAATCAAGGAAGTGAAATGAACATACCAAATGACATAGGAGCAATAACATCATTAAAAATTGGTATATTTTCACCAGCTAAACCTCTTTGTTCTTCTCCTTTACCTATCCCAAGTCCAATTCCTGTAGGTTGTTTGTTTGAATTATTTCAAACTTCTATTTTATCCCAACTTACAGATAATGAACTAAATGAAATACATAAATTTGCTTTACAATATCTATGTAAAGAAGAAAATGGTAAATACATAGCTACAACCGGTGAATGTTCTTATCCAGATGCAAGAAGTTGTCATACGTCTTATCAATGGCCTCCACCTCTTTCTGTAGATGATGTTCCTTCTACTACAAAAACAAAACCTTTAACAGATGCTACAAATATAAGTTCCATAATAACTCTAAACAATACCATATATTTATCTGATTCTTCTAGAAATATTATAATAAAAATCGAAGGTGATCAAGAACCAGTAATATGGACTTCTAGTTCTGGTTCCACAGAAATTAGAGGTATAAATTTACAATCACCAGTGTCAATGGCAATAAAAGGTGTAGACTTTTATATTGCTAACAGTTCCGGTAGAATTACAAAAATCCAAAATTTTACATGTAATTTTACAAGAAATATTATAAATGATTGGGTTACTATTTCAACGGGTCTCCCTATAGTTTCCATAACTATAGTAGGTCCTTTTATGTATGTATTATTACAAAATAGAATTGTAAGAATTACTTTGTTATCAAAGAGAATAGTTGATGATTGGGCATCTCTGAATCAAAATTCAATAGTAACATTAAATATAAATCAACCACAATATATGACATCTACAACAAGTGATATATTCATAGCTAAAGGAACTCAAATCTCAAGAATTTCAAATGTTACATCAGCTTTTGGAACTAATAATGTTATTGATAACTGGATATCAAATAACTCTGGTGCTACTATAACAACTGGTGAAACTTTGAATCCGAAATCTATTTTTGTAATCACAGAAACAAAAGATGGGTCTGCTTATACATATATAGGAACAAATAGCAAAATTATTAAGATATCAAATTGTTTTTCTTCATCACCAGAAATAAATACTTCGTGGGCATCATCATCATCTACAAATGTAATAAATCAAAGTACCATTAATAGTATATCAAGACTAAATAAAGATTTACTTTTAGGAAATGTAACAAGTTTGGTAACTATAAACAACGTTCTACCATGGGATTCAAATAACTTTGAAAAGACAGAACCAGACCCGTCAGATTATAATTATGGAGAATGGAGATCAGATTTTAATTTACTAAAAAAAGATCTAAACATAGACCTAACAAACGATGAAACTGCAAAAGGAGGTGTATGTGTACAATGGGATCCAACTCATCGACTTATGTGTAATTCTCTTACAAAAGCTACTCGTTGGGGGGAAACTGGTACAAATTCATACAATATTATGACAGGTGAATGCACAAATAATCCATCATTCTGTGCTGCATATGGATGGAGTTACAAACAAAATATGCCAACTTCCGAAATGGCAAACAGAGGAAGTGGTCCTCTTCCATCTTGTTATCAAACAAACGCACAAAAAGGATTAGCGTGGTTTTTTGGAGAATCGATAGCTCAATATATAAGAATGTTTTTTGTACCAACACCTGCAGCAAGAGCTTATTTTACTAATAAAGTTTTATATGGATTGGGAATTCACCCTGATTCTAATCCAGGTGTTGCACCAGGCCCTATTTACGCACTTACTCAAACTACATCTTCACAATATTTACTTAATACTGTAGCAAGTGCTACATCTGGTTCTCAACGTACAGTTGATCAAAGTGCTAGCGGGTGCTCTCAATGTGGAGGAACATATAATCAAGAATTGGATGTATGTTTACAACCAGGTGTAGATTCAGAATTGCTTACAAAACCATTGAGTGCTTCATGTCCAGATGGATTTCAAGATAATGGTGTCAAAGGCCCTGGTAAAGGATGTAGTAAATGGGAAGAAAGGTGTACAGCAGGAGCTGTAAATTGTAAATATACAAAAACACGTTGTCATTGTAAAAAAGATAAACTAGTGATATCTTTACCAAGAGTATTTTGCCCTTCTGGTTACCAAAGAAGAGATTTATTTTGTGAAGCACTTGTTAGTGATGTAGCAGGTGCATGTAACACAAATATTAGACCATGGACTACTCCTAACTCTTAAAAATATCAATTTAAAAAATTAATAATGCTCTGGCTAGGACATCTACTACTCACAAAACTCTATTTCGGAATATGGACAATTTGGTCAGTGGCTCCAGATATTCCAATGGTTCTCATTCTCTCGCCATGGAATCACAACGTTTCATGGAGAGATATGAAAGATACAAATGTGTACACGATACTTTACAAAGTACCTCATTCAGTTTTTTCATTGTTGTTTATTCCAAAAAAGTACCGTAAAATTTACGCCTTTCATATACTATGTGACATTCTTTCACATACAGGTGACTGGTCTATTCAACCATTCTTCCCAATGCCCATCACCATTCGAGGTATCTGGGATCCAATCGATTGGAATTAAGGTGACCTAGGTGAAGACCCTGGTGACGCGCTTCCTCCTCTAGGAGAAACAACACTAATTGGTGAAGACCCAGGAGCAGGTGTTGATAATTTTATTGTTCTTGAAACGGCAACGTTATCCTTTGAAGAAGAATAAGCAACAACTGTAAAACTCGTTCCATCTGCAAATGGTCCTAATTTTGTTATACCATCCTTTAGTGATTGAAAACTACTAGCAACAGCAGCAGCAACCATAGAAGAAGGACTCTGTTGTTGTGAACTCACAAAAACACTCACATCACGTGTTTCATCGATTCGTATAAAATCTTTTCCTTTCAGAACTACTGAATCCCTTGTTGGGTTTGGTCCAAATTCAAGTGTAAATGCACCAGGTGGGTCAATAACCGAAACACCTTCCTTTACTGTAAAAACATTTGATGTAAATGCAGAACTCGGTATCTTTACTCTTTTTGATTCTGGCATTTCTATGTAATATGCGTCAATTGTAGTTCCGTCATCTTCGTTTGGTTCACAATAGAAGCCTGCATATCCATCATATTGAGCTTTTATCTGTGCTTTACAAAGAGTTGTTCCGATGTCACTCTTCATTCCTTCCTTATCAAAACCTACATTCGATGTAACTTTCCAAAAATTGGCGTTACATTTCTTTTCATTTTCGGGATCTACGAATATATTGTAACCAGTGTATCCAAGGTACCCACCGGATCCTAATCCCAAAAGTGCCACCAATATATTACCAGCTTTCATTCCACCCGTAATTGATCCTATACCAACCATAACCAACAAAACAGCTCCTAACAAATAAAGAACTACTTTTATTTGGTTATCCCGTGTGAGTTCCTCAAATGTTTTCAATTCTAATTTTTTGTTTGTCATTTTTCTCTATTTTAAGCCAAGGTGTTTTTTAAGCAGGAGATGATGGACTTGTGCCTGTTGCGCCTTCTCTATTGACAGTGAATGCTTTTTGATCTTTCTTTTTGTCTGCGTTGCGTGCATAAATCTTTCCTCCACTTGAATCTGTTGTTGCATTGAAACTTTCAGAGTCTCCTGGAAAGTAAATAGCGTCTACATTATTTGTTGCAGTTGGACTGCTAGCAGGTTTCACCCAGACACCTGCATATCCCTTATAATATGCGTTCGTCTTGGCAGTACACTCTGAAATATCTTCTTCAGTATCTAACTCTTCGTCGTTTGGTTTTGCTATGTTCGTGTACTCTGTCCAGCTTGCATTACAAGTCTTCTCATTCTTCTTATCAATGACAATCTTGTATGATTGATAACCCATAACAGCTCCACCAACTAGTCCACCTACAATGAGTAAACCTTTAACCATGCTATTTTCTACACCTGAACCTATACTGACACCTAGAACAAGTATAATAATTGCACCAAAGAGGAACAAGAGAGCCCTTTTCAGAGAATCAGGTGTCATTTCTTTTATGGTGTCAAAGCTGAACTTCTTTGCCATTTTATGTTTTATAAATATTTTTTTTCATTCAATATTAATATGATACTCCTCATTGTAGGATTGGTTGTTGTGTTGTTACTCGTGTTATTCTTGTTACGAAAAAGAACAGACGACGTTCCGAAAATTATATGGACATATTGGAACGAAGATCCGCTTCCTGAGTTTATAGAACGGTGTATAAATACATGGAGGGACAAAAATCCGGATTACACTGTAAACATAGTCACAAATGAAAACTTATGGACATTTGTAGGTACAGAAGAAGAAAGTTCCATAAAAAATTGGAAGTACAACAACTCTCCACAAAGAATGTCAGATCTCGTGAGATTAAGTGTTCTTTCAAAATATGGTGGAATATGGCTCGATGCATCAATAATATGTTACGAAAGTCTCGAATGGGCCAGAACAGAAACAAAACCGCTCGTGTATTCAATTCCAGAACTCTCAACAGATACAGATCCACTTATAGAAAGTTGGTTCATAGTCTGTAAACCAGGAGATCCATTCGTCACACGATGGAACAAAGAATTCAGAAGAACAGATGAATACGAAAACATAGATGATTATGTAAAAGATGTAAATGTGAGTATGAAGGGTATAGATTTCCCTGATTACCTTCTTGTTTATGTATGTGCCAAAAAGGTATACATGGATCTTGGTTCTGATTCTGTAAAAATTCTAAATGCTTCTGAAGGACCTTATAATTATCACATGAAAGGAGGTGTTTCATCACTGTGCGAAAGAACACCTACAAAACTCATAAAACTACGTAAAGAGGACAGAGCAGCACTTGATGACAGACTAAAAGCATGCATATTTTCTTAAATCTCAATCCAACTGAGCATAGTTCCAATCTTTGTGTTGTTAGAGAACCCACTAGCAGCCAATGTGATTATGTCACTCGCTAAATTTGTTCTCCCAATACTCACATCAATTTCAGAAATAGGAACTTGAATCGTTGAATTATTCGTTGCGTAACCATTGAATATTATAGAGCCTCCTGAAAGTGCAGTCGCTGAGATGTCAATTTCAACAATAGTGCTCGTTGCATGCGCAGTCCATGAAGCACCTGTCAAAACAGGATTTAATATCAGGTACCATGTAACATTCTGATTCGAAAGTGTCAAAATGTCTATGTACTTTAGCAAAACAAGTGAATCGAATCTCGTTGATTTCAATCGAATGCTTATGACTGGGTAAACGACTCCAGAAGTGACCAACTCGAATGCATCTGTACTTGTTGTTCCTCGAATCTGAGAAAACAAAGGGAGTTTTTGATCGTAACCACCTTCTGAAATAACACTTGTGCAAATTTGTTTCATGGAACCACTCGTCCCAGAAATTTCATAACGTACTGGTAAAATTGCAGTCGTCATGTATACGGCGTTTGTTCTGTTTGCATGATGAAAAACATGTGCCGTCACAAAAACACCATCGATAACAAAACCAGTCCTCACAGATCCCACACCGAGCCATTCTATGTCCGTCCAAAAAATTTGAGCCTTTGTGAGATCCAATCCAGGACATTTGTTTGTATTCCAATTTGATTTTGTCACACGATCATCAGATCCATTGTTACGAATGACAACACTCACAGTTCCATCTGAAGAACGTTCCAGAAAAACACCATTCGAATTGTTAAAGTAACCAACTCTTTGTGTGCATGCATTTGAAGATGACATTACAACAGTGTTCATAATCAAAAGAGATTTACCAGGCTGATAAGCAAATACATTCTTTGTTTCTCTTATTAGATTCCCTCCTCCAGAACCAACAGTCAAAACAACTGTACTTTCTGAAGAGATGTAACTCACAGTTGCATTACCACTTACATTGCTATAAAACTTGTTGTTAATTTCGTATCTGTTCTGAGAATCAAAAAGAGTATAAGGACCACTCACACGAAGCCGCCCAAAAGCATCCAGAAGACCAATTGGCGATTTTACAAGTTGACGATCGTGTGTGTTGGAAATGGCATCCATTTCCTCTTTGCTTTTATTAATGGAAAGAATCCACGAAATTTTGATCCGTAAAAATCTTCCACATGTCGCAACGCTTCAAAATAGTAAAGGTGAATTTGAACCTCTTTTCGAGGATGGTCAGCTGAATTACACTGAACTCTTACAAGGTATGGCCGAACTTAACAAGAATGGAATTGTTCTGTTCGACATACGTGCTGGAGTAAGTCGTGAAGGAATCACAAAAATTGCAGATTTGTCAAATGCAGGACTGTTTCTTAACAATGAATGGATACTAAAACCTATAATTGAAAATGACGATGATTATGTACCTGATTTAATTCCTTTCAAGACAGATTCTTGGTTTTTAGGTGAATACATTGTCGAAAGAATAACAGGTAAAAAAATTCCAAAAAGGTTTCTCAAATCACAGAAACTTCTAGAAAAGTTTGTGGATTCAATAATTGAAGCACCTCCATTTCTCAACAAACTTCTTGTTCTCGATCCAGAAAAGAGAGAATATACATGGAACCTTGCTCCTTCTTCACAAAATTCAGAAGGAGGATGTAATATAATGTAGAGTAGTATCAAAATGAACCAAAATCAGAAGCTTGCAATCGGTTTATTGGTTTTACTTTTAGTGGTTCTGGTAGTACTCTTTCGCAAGAACATTTCATTTTTCAATTCACCTTCACCAATTCAAAAGAAGAGTGCAATGCTAGACAAATTAAAAGGTACCCGTGAAGACAGACAACTCACTGTCTAGAAGAAAACCACATATTGAAAAGATAAAAAAAATCACTCACAGGAATATCAACAAGACCACCAATATATCTGATCGATTGCCCATTTCCATCACTTAACACACATTCACCCCATGGATTTCTTATTGTCACAGTATTTCCATTTACACCAAAAACACTGTATGCGTGCCAAGGTATGAGTACATTTTCAAGTGTCGTTCCATTATAAACACACACGATTCCAATTCCAAATATTCTAAACCTTGAACTTTGTGTAATTCTGTGTACAGAAAGTCCACATTGGAAAATATAAGATGAATCATTTATTTTTTGTATAATATCAGATTGATTTGCTTCTGTACCATCGATCCAAAAAGAGTTTGTAACACCAACAATTGCTTTTTGTGCCGTCCACCCATCTACACCCTCAAGTGTATTGTAACCTGCACTATTCATAGATGGATTTCCCCAAATCATAAAATCTGAAAAATAATTCGTCATAACAACATAAGCCTTTGAAATTATATGTGACCATATAACTGGTTTCCCGTTTTCTTTATAAAAAGTGTCATAAGCTCCATCATTATCACTCAATAATGGTAACAAGGCGGAAACTCTCACAAAGAATGGCTGGTTTAATGTTTTGTAATGAAGTCTCACATAATATACATGGTCCACATCGGGATCCTTTATGACACTTTGTTTCATGTAATCTCTTTGTTTGTAAGCAGCGACTGAAACTAATGAATCGAGATTACAGTCTCCGATACCACCTTGTTGAACTTCTCTCCAATCTGGAAACCCAGTCGAATTAAAAATTAGATAATCTCCTCTATTTGGTAATCCATAAAATGCACTTTGTGTACCACCCTGATAAAGAGCCGGACAAACATATACTGCATCGTAAACATTTGCATTAGGAAACCCAGGTATGTTTTTGTAACTCTGTGTTATCGTTCCAGTTGTCTGAGTAAACGATGTCGCGAGACATTGTGAAAAATCCGGTCTCGGACTCGGACTGGGACTCGGACTCGGACTGGGACTCGGACTCACAAAGGGACTCGAAGAAGAAGAATTTTTCTTTTTATTATTATTCGAAACAAGTGCAAAAATCAAAAAACCTATAATGATTGTAACTGTTGATATCAAAATCCATGGAGGAGGTTTTCTTTCCATCATCTATTACTTGTACATATTTAGAATCTCAGTGACAACAGGACTTCTGTAAATGGTAGACAAACGAACATGTGTAATTTCATCACTCACAACAAGTCTATTCAGAAGATCATCGAGTCCTGAATATCCGTCTCCGGTGACATCTGATTGTTCTGGGTCACCAATAATCACAAGTTTTGATCCAAACCCAATACGAGTCAAAAGCATGAGCATCTGTTCCTTTGTTGAATTTTGCATTTCATCAGCGACAATCCAAGACTTGTCAAATGTTCTTCCACGCATAAATGCAAATGGACATGTCTCAATTTTCTTTTGAAATGGTCCAAGGTAATCGAGTGATGGTTTGATCCAAGGATCCATCTTTTCACCAATGTCACCTGGAAGGTACCCATGAGACTCGTTTCCAGACGTCACAGCGGGTCTCGTGAGTATGATACGATCATAAAACCCATTGTACAATTGTTTTTGACCAACCTTACACGCTTGCATAGTTTTACCAGTTCCGGAAGGTCCTGTTACAATCACGATACTAGGCTTGGGACTTTCCAAAAGTTTTACGTAGTTATTCATTTGTTTATTTTTAAAGGATTCAATTTTTTAATTACGAATATGAAGAAGAAAATACCAAAAGCACTTCGAGAGCAAGTTTGGTTACATGTTTGTGGAAAAACATTCGAACATAAATGTCTTGTAGAATGGTGTAAAAACATAATAACACCATTTCACTTTGAAGCTGGTCACATAATTCCTGAAAGTAAAGGAGGTGAAACAAATTTGAAGAATCTGTTACCAATATGTGGATCGTGCAACAAAAGTATGGGTAACAGATTCTCAATAACAGAGTTCAGCGAACAATTTCGTGAAAAGACATTTGAAGAGAAAATAGAATGTTTTCGTTTCTTCAAACCTCGAGAAGTTTCAAAACGTCGAATATTTTCTGATAATGATTCGTAAGTTTATTCGGATCAAGACCAGAAGGAGGCTCAATAATTTCGAATTCAACCTGATAAGTAAAAGGATTCTCAGAATCTTTGTCACATGTTGTTTCCACAATAGACATATCTATAGAAAGACCCTTCCTAATAAATGAAGTTCGTTTACGTTTTCTCTCGGAAATGAAAACATCCTTTTCGGCATCATATGTAGCAGGATTTTCAATTGATATCGAAATTCTCACATCATAAGGTTGACC
>JACCDW011841725.1_pt1 | contig 11395 bp, 10 predicted proteins | sample 7449781 | NCBI WGS metagenome assembly JACCDW01 (sample SAMN15323449, study PRJNA562643) | freshwater metagenome | isolation source: river surface water | place: USA:Blue River Watershed | collected 2017-08-18
CCTCAAATGATGCAACAACAACCTCAAATGATGCCGCAGCAACCTCAAATGATGCAACAACAACCTCAAATGATGCAACAACAACCTCAAATGATGCAACAACAACCTCAAATGATGCCGCAGCAACCTCAAATGATGCAACAACAACCTCAAATGATGCAACAACAACCTCAAATGATGCAACAACAGCCTCAAATGATGCCTCAGCAACCTCAAATGATGCAGCAACAGCCTCAAATGATGCCGCAGCAACCTCAAATGGGTCAGTACTATCCTCAACCTATGTCTTATCGATTTAAGATTAAAAAATCTAAAAAGTAAGGTTAAATATTTATAAATTATATTATAAATATGTCGTTTCAAAATGATGCTATAAAGGAGGAGTTTGTAAAAAATGGATTTAAAAACATAGAAGTTGTCGATGAACATAAACTGAATATTTTCAAAAATGAAGAATGTTTATTTTCAGAGAAATATAGCAATGGAACTTGTGAATCTGGTTATACAGTTAAAAATCCTTTACCATCACAGGGAAATCAATCTCAAGTATTTCATGCATCTTGTGGAGATAATGATAAATATGTAGCAAAAATGGTAAGATTTAAAGATAATAACGAAAAACATTCTTTTTTTAACGAAGTTTTAAAGCAAATTAAAATATTACAGTTAGACCATGAACTTGCTCCAAAAGTTCATGAAATTTGGATATGCGATGATAAAGCGGTTGTAGTTATGGATTTGTTAGAAGGAGATACATTGGAAAATCATTTAAAGATGTTGAAGGAAAATTTAGAAGAAGATGATATAGAGACTGTATTGAAAAAAGTCAATGAACATATTTCTATCTTACATGGAAATGGCTGGATTCACGGAGATCTTCATTCGAGAAATATTATTGTTTTAAAAAATGGTGAAATCTATTTTGTTGATTTCCAAGATTCATCGCACAGACCCAATTTCTTTGAACAAATATTAAAACTAGATTTAGAAACTCTCAAGAAAGATTTAATTGGAGATGTTTTAGGAGAATCGTACGCAGAATTGGTAGAAGAATCGTTTTCACAGAAAAAAGTTCGAGAAACGAATCTATCTGAATATATAAAGAGAGTTGATGTAGAATCGAGTAGATCACGAATCCCTGAAAGTTCTGTAGGACAACAACACCAAAATAATGATGGAAAACATTCCATAAAAGTGAGCAATGTTCCGACTTACCGTCCATTTAACCCAAGTAAAGTGAGAAGAATGTTTCCTAACAGAAATAAGAATAAGTATGAAGAAGATAGTGAAAATAGCGAAGAGGAGGATTACTAAATATATCTTTTATATAAACGGTAAAATGTATATCCTAAAAGTATGCCGACAAATGACCCAGCAACGAGTTGTGTTGGATTGTGACATTTCGAATGATATCGTTGATAACAGATAAGAATGGTTGATAACCATATTAATACAATAAAATAATATGTTTTTTTAGAGATTGTTTTATCTTTATGAATAAGATAATTTGTCCAAAAAACAGCACACATAAATGCAAATTGGGCGTGTCCGCTTGGAAATCCCCATTCATTTTTTTCAAGTTTTTCTTTTATTTTTTTACGAAATCCGTCGTTGTCGTAAAGAGCTTCTATACCTACTCCACATCCTAAACATTCATCTTCTATTTTACCGCAAGGATCTGGACGTATTCCCCATACAGGAGACGTGATCTTTCCCTTTTCATCGTATTCTGCATAGATGCATTTTGTAACTTCTTTTAATAAACGATTGATAAGTCCTGATAAAATAATAAGTGCGATGAATAAGAGGAGCGATTTATTTTTAAGGTAGAAAGAAATGATGATAATGATGAACGATAATATGATAGGAGAAGAGATTGCAATGTAGTTTACTATTTTTTGTATATTTGTAACCATAAATTTTATATTTATATAAATATAAAATAAAATGAGTAAATCTATCATATACAATTTGAACGGAGATTTGATATGTCAACTTCAACCTTCTAAAAATGTAATCACAGAACAGATTTCATGTACAGGGTCTTTGACCATTCCTATCACACAGCCGGCAAACCCCGTCGCAGGTAATATTTATCTTGACCCAAACAGTTTACTTTATGTATATAACGGCACTGGATGGGTATCCACTCCAGGACCGACCGGAGCAACTGGAACAATCGGCGTAGACGGAGCTACAGGAGCAAGCGGAGCGGTAGGTTCAACGGGTGCTACAGGTGCAACTGGACCTCAAGGCCCAACAGGATCAAGCGGAGCGATAGGTGCAACTGGACCTCAAGGACCTACAGGAGCAAGCGGAGCAGTAGGTTCAACGGGTGCAACTGGACCTCAAGGACCTATAGGAGCAACAGGTTCAGGTATATCAAACAGTGTGATTCAAACAACTATTAACATTACAGGAACGATATCTGGTCCCACATTTTCTTCAAAATCAATCGAACAAGTAAGTTACCGTTTGATCGGAGATAAATATAGAGTATCATACCGTTTAGGATGGGGGTCAGGAACATCAGGTTCAGGACAATATCTTGTACAACTTCCAACCGGATTAAGTTTTAACACATCCATTGGATATAACCAAAATTACACAGGAACAATATGGGGTACTTCTCCGTATACAATATCTCCATTTGCATCTTATTTTATCCCAGCAATCGGAGGAATTGTACAAACAACCCAATGGAATGGTGCTTGTTATGTGATGCCTTATGATTCAACTCGTTTTCGAGTTGTTTTTGATAATAATAATACAAATTCGTTAAATGTATGGGGGTCTTCGTGGTATATAACATCTACAGATAGTTTGTTTTCGATTGAATTTGAAATATGGACCTAAACATAAATTTTAATATTAAAATATTAAAATATGTTTTCCTTTAATGAGGATCAAAAGCAGTTATTTTTCAGTATTATATCATTTATCAGTGAGTCTTTTAAACTTTTTATGGCATGCATGTTAACCGTTTTTGTACCTCAACGATGTATAAACGAACCGGATCAGATATGTACACTTCGAGATAATTTTGTCGACTTAACGATTTACAACACGTTTACGTTATATTATAATTTCGTTTCTTTGGCAGTTTTTCTTATATTATACACAATTGAGTTTAAACGTGAGAAATGGTGTATCAAATATTTAGATGAAGATCGAAGTAAAAGAGAAGATCAGTTAAAGCTTGAAATTGTCGATTATCCGGAATACATTAGTAAATTACTGATGTATAATCGATGGTATCATCGTTTTACAATCATATCACTTTTTTTTGTAGTAAGCAATCTGATATTCAGTTCTGTTCTTATTCTTTATTTTTATTATCTTGATTACCGATCGATTACAAATATATTAACGAATACATTTCTGATTGTAGATAAACTATATAATTGTTACAAAACATCAACTCACTCAATGCAAGAATTTTCGGCAGTAAGCGCTTATCTTGTTTTTCCTGTTATATACAATACGATTGATACAGATTATCGAAAAGAATCAACTAATAAAAAAACGTTTAATGTTTATCTACCATCTGCTATATTAGATAAATTAATGAATGACGTGAAACAAATGAAAAATTAATCCTTTTTCTTTTTGCTGTTGCGTGAAATGTAATTATGTAACATCACTGCACACAAACCACCTGCAATTTGTGCAATGATGTACAAAAGGGCTTGTTTGGGTGAAACTTTTTGATCAGCTCCCATCATAATGGTAACGGCTGGGTTAAAATGGCCACCTGAGATGTTACCAAATGCATAAATAGCAGCTAAGAGACCGACAGCGATGGGAATGGGTTGTCCTTGTTGAAGAATGATAAACAAGAAAATAAAGGTTCCGATGAATTCAGCGATTGATTCGACCAACATTTTATTATTAGGTATAATATTAATTTTATATAATTCTATTTTCTTTTCCCTATTTGGACCGTTTCATTTCTTTCATCATTTTCTTTTATAATTAAAATAAAAACCGAATTACGCACCTTCGGAGTCATTATAAAATAAAAATGAAATATTTGTTTAAATAATTTAACATAGATTAAATAAATAATGGCCGCTGAAAATTATTTGGATCGTTTTCGCGATGATTTTGAGTTGTCGGAACAGGAAGTGATCGCTCGTATTAATCAAACATTGGATGAAAAAAATGACCGCCCTTCTTATGTAGCGTTTCCTTATACACCGAGCCGTATGATTTCATCTGCTCCTCAAACTCGTGCAAAACCTCAAGAACCTGAAATTAGTGAAGAAAAAATGGCTGAATATAAAAAAATATGGGCAGCATATCCTCGTGTCGAACAGCCTGAAGATTTATCGATTCGATTGTTTCCCCATCAGTTAGTAACAGTCCATAATATGGAAGAATTGGAACGGGTTCGAAAAGTAAATTATTTGCATAACCAAGTATTATTAACGGATTTCGGTATCCTTAGCGATATTCCTGGATATGGAAAAAGTTATTCGGTGGTTACTCTACTACTCCGTGATAAGATGAGGTGGGATGTAGACGAATCCTATGAAAAATCAAATATCCATACGGTTAACAATTGTTTAAAAATCGCTTCAAAAACATCCTACAGACGCGTGAAAGCAAATTTGTTACTTGCATCTCCTACATTGATTGCTCAATGGAAAGAATACTTTTCTTATATAAAAAACAATAAAGTGAAAGTAAAGGAAGTTTCATCGAGAAAAGATCTTGAAGATTTTAATGTAAACGATTGGGATGTCGTGATTGTGAATACAACACGTTATAATGAATTAATCGATTTAGTAGGAACTAATGTAGTTTGGAAGCGATTTATTTTTGACGAGGCGGGTTCAACACATGTAAATTCGATGAGACACGTTATGGCGGGGTTTACGTGGTTTGTCACAGCTACTCCAGAAACCTTATTATATTGTGCAGGAAATTACTCTCATTACATGAAGGGATTTTTTGCATCAATGGACCAAACTGTCTTAAAACATCTTACCATTAAAAACCCAATCCTTTTTGTAAAACATTCCTTTAAAATGCCTGCTGTGATTGAAAAACGACACGTGTGTTATAACCCTCGTGTGTTGAATGTTCTTTCTCACTATATCGATAGTGAAGCGAGAGTGATGATCAGTGCGGGTGATATCAAAGGAGCGATTGCACGTTTGGGAGGAGGAAGTGCGAATGATACCAATTTGTTTGAGATTGTTTCTCGTCGTATTCGAGAAAAACTGTCTCAAGCAAAATTTTCACTTGATTTTTGGAAAACACGTCCCAATTCACAAAAAGATGTAGAAGCTTGGGAAAAGAAAGTGAAAGAATTGGAAAAAACGTTGAAGGAATTGGAAGAAAAATATAAAAATGTATTGGAAGAAGATTGCACCATTTGTTACGCTCCAATTGACGGACCCGTTCTAACACCTTGTTGTCAGAATGTATTCTGCGGAAAGTGTATTATGAAATGGTTGGAAACGAGTCGAAATACGTGTCCGATGTGTCGTTCCACGATTTCCAAAGCATCTGAATTGGTTTACATCAATAAAGGAGATGAAAAAGAGGATGATGAGAAAAAGGAAGATCGTACACAGAAAAAGCCAAAACAAAAACAAGAGACTGTATTGGACATCGTGAGAGCTGGTTTGGAAGAGACGCCAAAGAAAAAGTTTTTGATTTTTAGTATGTATGACGAAAGTTTCTCGATTATTCGAAGAGAACTAGATGACAATAAGATTGATTTTGTAGAAATTTCAGGTTCAAAAGCAACGCGTGATTCTAAAATTAAAAAATTTAAGGAAGACAAAGTGAATGTTGTGTTTTTGAATAGTCGATTTAATGGAGCCGGTATTAATCTTGAGATGGCAACGGATATTATTTTATATCACGAGATGCCTGATGCGATTCGTGAACAGGTTGTGGGGAGAGCGTTGCGAATTGGAAGAGATACCGATTTGACGATTCATAATCTGGTTTATGAAAACAATGGATAGATATCGATTATATTATAATTTTATAGAATTATAATAACATAAAAAAGAGGAGAATTAAATAATATGCCATACTCTAACCCATTTGAACTGATTTTAAGCCGACAACAAGAAGCGGTTATGGATTTGGTTGAAGCAGGTGTGTTTGATATGGATACAATCGACGATGATCATGGAGCCAGTCTTCTCCATTGGTCGATTGATCATCGATGTAACCGTCTTGCGCTTTATCTTGTCAAAAAGGGATGTGACTTAAATACAACGGAAACAGCGGAAGGATACACGCCACTTGATTCGGTAATGAAGCGAAATCCGGGATTTACTGAATTAATCGATTTAATCAAATCGAGAGGAGGATTGAGCTCGTCAGATCTTGAAGAAAATGAAGAAGAGGAAATTATTGATAACTAGTGGATTGATTTGTAATCACGCCTGTATGAAGTACATTGTTTGAGATATGAATTTCGGAGCCTGTTGTTTTGTCAGCAATCTTGGTTCTGAATAAATTAAAATCAACGATTCTTCCTGCAAAAACATAATTAATGCCTGGAATTTTTACTTCGACTAGGTCTCCGATTCGGTAAGTGTCTTGTACGAGCAAATCCATACCATCCCAGATGTTTGATACTGTATTTTGTAAGGAAAGTCCCACCGTTAATCCAATTGTACCAAGCATTGCGAAAACTGTTGTGGTTTGAATACCGTTATGAATTAATGCAATGGAAAGACCGATTACAATAATCATGTAAAAAATGATTTGAGAGACTTGTTTATAAACAATGTCAACCGATTCTGCTTGTTTTATCCGATCGTCTTTCTTGTTTTCTACGTATTCTACATCACTTTTTCGTATATTAGTAGGTTTGTATCCAGCGTTTAAAATAGAATTTTTCACTAAGTAAGCAATTAATACAAATATTCCTAAAATAAAGATACTTTTTATAAAAGACTTGAATATTTCTCTCAGCGTCATTGTATCTTCTTTCATATCTTTTATATAATTTAATATAAAAGAAATATAAAAGATATAAAATAAATTATAAAATGTTACATTTGGTGTTATATTCCAAAGGAGAACCTTACACATCAACCAAACAAAAACTTATTGATACAATAAACCATTTTACAAACTATAAAATAACGATTCATAATTATGATTTTGAACGGATTAAACAAACTGAATGGTTTGATAAAATTAAAGACTTGCCAGTAGTATTTAGAGAAGGAAGACGTGACGGTTATTATAATGCATGGAAAGCATTTATTGTTCACGAAGTTTATGATAAAATGGAAGAAAATGATTTATTGTATTATGTGGATTCATCAAGATATTTTTTGAATGGATTTACAGAAAATATTGATAAATTATGTGAAATTACAGTAAAAGAGGGAATTGTTGCAGGTAGTGTAGGTAATGATATTACAAATAAAAAGGATCGATGTTGTGATCGGTTAGATATATGGAATAAAATACTTCCCGAACGTGATAATTCACCTTTGTTGGATAAAATGCATGTATTAAATTCATGGTTTATGTTGGTTAAAAATAAAGAGAATAAAGGGTTTGTTGAAGATTGGGTTTATTGGACCGGTTATAAAGATGACGTATTTAAAGATCCGCTTGTTACTTATCATCATACAGGGGATCAGAGTATTTTTAATATACTTGTTCATAAATATCACTTCAAGGTATTTTATTGCTCAAGTATTTTACATAATGATAACAAGGATAGAAATGCTGCATTAAATATTCTTAATAAAAGTGAGCAAATCGATCAGTATTTTATTAATTTGTAAACCAATAATTTAATTTTTTTGTATTAATAAATATAATACGAAAAACATAATATGGCTACTTTAAATAATTTACCCTTTGTGGATCCAAATATTGACGATCCTCTTGTAAAATTTACTACTGCACAGTCTGCTTTGAAAATGGCTCAATTAAATACGATCATGTTTCAACGATTTGGAAAAAATTGGAAAACTATGATTATGTATGCAGGTCTTTTTTTATTTGGAGTAATTGTTTTATTGGTAGTAGGTATATCGACAGAAAATCCGGGCCTCTATAATATATTGGGTCATTTTAAAACAATGTGTATGGCTGCTTTATTAGCAGGAGCAATATCTCTTGTTTGGGTAACATTGAAACCTTATAAAGACAAAAAAGTGTACGGTGTTGTACCTTATCCTACAGTCAGGGAAATGATCCCACCAGATAGTTCACAATGCGGACGAGCTCCGATGAAATGTGATCCCTTGATTCCTGCAAAACAATGCAATAAAATTTGCGTACAGCCGGATGACGTGTCCTCTTCAGGAGGTAAGAAGATATCAAACAACTATGAATGTGTTCAACCCAATCACCCGAATGTATTTTACCTTGGAACAAAACTTGATCCAAATGAAAATTATTGTTTACCGAAACAGTCTAAAGCTGTAATTGATCAGTGTTCGAAAAAAAATGGAAAGATTTTATGGACATTAAAGCCAGATGGAACACAAGGATGGGAATGTCAATGCCTTTATCCAGATATTTTCGGAGGTCCTAAATGTGATCAGCAAAAAGTATGCAATTATGTTGGAAATGGTGAAAGACATGAAGGTACTGTAAAATTGGGTCAAGGAAGACTTGTTGATAATCTGGCGTCTATACTTAAGAATAATCCCGATAAATACGGAAGACCAACTTATGACAATAAGATTGAAAAAAATATAACAAATGAAAAAACAGGACAAGTATCTAAATTGTATATACCGGCTGTTTACTGGGATACGTGGGATAATGCTACATTTTTACCTCCTTCATTAAGTATGAATCCGCCATCGTCTCCTTATGAAATGATGGCGGATCCGCGTTATCCAAATGATCCAACCAAAAAAATACCCCGTTTCAGTTGTTATTGTCCTGGAGGATATAATACATACGATGGAGACCCTTATGTATGTCACAGTGATATTTGTTTGAATGGAGGATCGTACGGAAGACCTCAAGCATCTGAAGTTGGGTTTTTTGATAAAAAGACGAATCAGTGTAAATGTGATCCTGATAAAATGGTGAAAACAAATGTAAATGGATCGTGTTACACCATTGCCAATCAGCCTACTTGTATGCCTCATTTAGAAACTCAATATTGCACATATGGATGGACATTAATGACAGATCAGGTATATTCAACGCAAGATTTACGTTCAGTCGCAAGAGCAAATAGCGACAATTTATTTCGTTTAATGATTGCAATTAACGTAGATAAAAATACAAATAATATGACAAGTGTGGATGCTAACACTACAAATATTACAAAAGCTTATTTATGCGCAGACCGTTATTATCTTAATCCTACTGATATATTAAATTGTTTTGTAGATGTAACTCCAATTGTTAGTGGTAATAACACATTAATCCCCAAATTTTACGATTTAACATTGAAAGACAAGGAACATAAAAATGTATTGTATTGGTTGTTTGATACATTAGTTGCGTTTCCTATAAAAGGTATGAATCAAGGCGTGTCCTTGTTTACACAATTCACAACAACGCTTTTGACATCATTTCGCGGAACTGATCTAGATATGATCAATACATTGGCTGGAAATGATCCAAATAAAACACTGCCCAAAGGTGTTGCAAAAGCGTGTAATAGTTTTTATTTCAGAAGACAAGGTATTGATATTAAAGACGATAGTCGATGCGAAGACCCTTTGTCAAAAACAGGATCCGACTTTTTTCCTATATGCGATACTGGAAATAGCTGCGGAACCAGTGTTAAATGTATTATTGATTTGTCAAGAAATGGTGTAAAAGGAGAAACAGATCCTCGTTTCTTAGGTTGGGGATATCATTGTCAATGTCAAGGTTCAAATGATTTAGTCAGTAAATTTAATGGTATTAGTTGCGGTGTAGCGGTCAAAAAAGGTAAATTGATACCAAACTTGTGGAATGGTACCAAATATGAAAAAGAATGGCGTCCATTATTTAAATCGCTCTACCCTCCTGATAAAAAAGACTGGCCTGAGACGAAGACAAAAGAATATTGGACTTTTTATGATTTCAAAGATAAAAAAATTGGTGATTATAAGTACAATGAATGGGGAAAAGCTTTTAATTCTGACACTAAATTTATTCATTTAAACCCATTATGTGAAGAAGGTTATCAAACAAGTTTGTATGAATACATGGGTTATGATAATTGGGGTCATACAAACGAAGGTCCGGGTCTTCGCGCTCGATACAGTAAATGTGGTTTGTACACATTCGACGGTATCTATGAGAAAACATAAAATATTATTAATTATATCAATATAATTAATAATTTATTTCCAAGGAGCATCTTTGATTTTTTCTCCGCGATCTCCTCTTGTCGGAAGGCATTCAGAACGACCATCTCCTTCAAAACCATTTTCGTGAAATTTTCGATAACATTCTTTTCCAAATCCAAAAAAGATCGGACATCTTCGAAAATCACCCGATTTATCAGAACGGGTTTTATTCATACACATACATTGGCACTCGTTATGAACTCGGTAACATGTAGGTTCGTAATCTGGACCACATCCATTGTGATCAGCATCATCATTTTGCCCTTCATGCATATGGCATGTAGAATGTGTCCAACTGTAATCGGATCGACAACCTGGAAGTCTCATGCATAAATTGTCATCCGTTTGAATATAACCTGGCTGACATTTTTTGGTATAGACGCATACATTTGCATCTTTTCCACCAACTTTACAAGCACCATTAGCACATTGTGAATGACCGCCGCATGGATCATTTTTATCCCATTTCAATTCTCCGATTGCAACACCGCATTTTGCAGAACCTGACAAATCTTTTATAACGATTGAGTTGTTTTCAATAGTAATATAATCTCTTGTATCAGGTACGTAAAAATTCGTGTCAATTTCAAGTGTATTAACATAGGTTGGTTTAGTTCTCGACTGTTTTTTTGTTTTTGGATCATAAAGTACGAATTTAACAAGAGTTGGCCACCAACTCGATCCTGAACGGCTAACTGTTAAATAATTCATCATTATTTTTTCTTTTGTTACAACTGCGTCCAAACTATAGACACGTTTATTTTTAAAATCGACATATTTTTCGTTATTATCTTTTGTATAGGTAATATAATAAGAATTGTTTAATGACATTTGTTTGACGTGATCAGGACATACTGTAGTGTCTGATTGTAATTTAGGGTCACAATAAGGAACCAAACGAAAAAAGCATTTTGTTTTGTTCACATCAAAATCGGTAGTAAATGTTATATTATCCGAAGCATCTACGCATAAATATCTTGTTGTCACATTGTCTTCATAATAAATCATGCAGTTTTCATCAGTGCCTCCGATATTTATCGTGCCAAAATTGATTGTAAATAATTTAGGAGGCGTTTTATCAATATAGCAGG
>JACCDW011624212.1_pt1 | contig 11394 bp, 16 predicted proteins | sample 7449781 | NCBI WGS metagenome assembly JACCDW01 (sample SAMN15323449, study PRJNA562643) | freshwater metagenome | isolation source: river surface water | place: USA:Blue River Watershed | collected 2017-08-18
CTACGGGCAGTCAAGGCGCTACGGGTTCAACGGGCGCTCAAGGAACAACGGGTTCACAAGGTGCTACGGGTACAACGGGTTCACAAGGTGCTACGGGTTCAACGGGCGCTCAAGGAACAACGGGCGCTCAAGGGACAACGGGCGCAACGGGTTCTCAAGGTGCTACGGGAACACAAGGAGCAACGGGTACACAAGGAACACAAGGTATTCAAGGTGCAAGTGCTACTATAAATCCTACCAACAATTATATGCCGTATCGTATTAACTCTACATCATTTGGAGATACGTTATGGAATTATAACCCAAGCACCCAAGAGTTAAAAACCACTTATGGTAGTGGTAATGACACGGGTATATATATGGATTTTGATGGAGGCGGTAATTATGAATTAAGAGACTCCGCTCAAAAGGTATCAATAAGATGGAATCAAAGAATAGCATTTACACCTTTAGGCGCTTCTTTAGGTGCAGTAGGTATTAGTTGGGATAGTGAAATAAAAACATCATCACAACTATATTCACTTTGGGCAAAAAACTTAACGCAAGTATTCAATTTTGGTGATTTCGCAACAAGTGGTTATCAATATGAGGGTGATGTTATAGAAGGTAATTTAGATAGTGTTACACCACCCGCATTATTTGATTTGGTATATATGGAAATTGATGGTCTTTGGTATATAGTTGACCAAACAACGAACTCATCAACAAAAATGTTGGGTATTTACGTTGAAAATACGGGTACGGATGTAGGTTATATTTTATTAGAAGGTCATTGTCAAGTAGAATATGTTGCTAATGGTAATGCTCCGTTTGTTGGTGGTGCAGAAAATTTAGGAAAACCCATATTCATAAAAGAAAGTGTTACGGGTTTAATGTGGGATAAAGCACCAACTACGGGGTATTCAAGAGTTGTTGGACATACCTATTGGGATACTGCAAGTAATGATATAGCCATTATGCGCTTTGACCCCGATAATACTTGGGTAGAACTATAAAAGTAACGCTATGAAAATTAACGGAGCAGACGTTCAATCAGAATTAGTAAGTGGAACAAATATTCAAACTTTGAATACTCAATCCATTTTAACTGAAGATAATTTATCTGCAAGAGTAGGTCATTACTTTCCGCTTACTCCAACTACTTCGAATCAAATATCCAATGTTTTATGCAATTATAATTCAACGGGGCAAGGCGCACAATCTGTCAATCGCTTAATTTTAGCACCATTTGTATTCCAAAATTCAATATCCATAAGTGCAATTTCATTTGTAGTAACGGGCGCTCAAGCATCTCAAAATATGAGAGTTTTGGTCTATAATAACAATGTTAATGTTCCAAGTGGTAAACTTTTGGAAAGTTCAAATATCGGTGTTGACACAACGGGTGTAAAGACATATAGTGTTAATTACACATTTAACGCGGGAGAAGTATATTGGATAGGCATACAAGCAAGTGGTAATAGTGTAAATTTAAGAACTGCATCAAGCGGATATTGCGTACCCTTATCTCTTGCAAGTTTGACAAATACAAATATATATACTTCAATGTTTACCTCATCTTATTCTTTTGGCTCTGCGCCATCGGTAATAGTTTCTTCAAATTTGAGTTTTATCACCACTTGTGTTTTAATGTATTTAACTATATCGTAATGAAAATTATTGGAGCGGGTTTGCAACCACCACTTATAAGTGGAACAAACATTCAAAGTATAAACAACACTACATTATTACAAAGTGGTGATAGACAAATTGTACAAGGTTATCACATACTTTTACCACCAACTTCGGGTCAAGTTTATAGTAATAATATAAATTCGGGGTCGGGGGGAACATCAGCACTACAAGTTTCAAATCGCATCATTTTAAGTCCATTCTATCCCGCTAACTCCATAACCTCATCGTCTTTAAGTATAAACGTATTGACATTAGCATCGGGTTCTTTAGCGAGAATTTTAGTGTATTCAAATGGAGCAACAAATCAACCATTGGTAAAAATACTTGAAAGCCCTAATTTGGATTGCTCAACAACGGGCGCAAAGACTTGGACAACAACATATACTTTTAACGCGGGAACAATTTATTGGGTAGGATTACAAGTAAATGCAACGACACCTACTATGTCAAGTTGGGTAAATACGGCATCTTTACCTTTGACTTCTTCATCATCGGGCGGTAACACTAACGCTTCTTACGTTACCACTTCTTATTCCTTTGGTAGCGCACCCGCTTTAATGAACTTGTCTAACTTGTCTTTTTCAACCCAAAATGCACAATTACTAATTACATCAGCATAAAAATATGGCTCAAATCAGACACGAAATTTACGATGATAATGGACTTGTAAGAGTAGAATTTATTGAAGTTCAAGAACCAACTATCGAAGAGCAAATTGCTCAAAAAGAAGCGGAATTGCTTCAAATGTATCAAGATATTCAAAACTTGAAAAAAACTCAAGAATCGTAGTTTTATTTCATATTTTTGCTTGAACTAACTAATCGTAATGAATCATTATTTATCAGAAAAACTACTTCGCAACGGAGGTAGTTTTCAATTCATCAATTTGCCTTCTAATTGCGAAGGCGGTTCAGCAAATACAAACCCATCAATATTCATTGATGGTCAAGATGTTTTATTGAACATTAGAAAAGTTCAATATATGTTATACCATAGTGAATACTTGCAAAAATTTCAAATGTATTGCTCACCATTGGTGTACTTAAATCCCGAAAATGACATTACGCTGACCACAACAAACTATTTGTGTAAACTTGACCCAAACACCCTTTCTATTGAGTCTTTTCAAAAGGTAGATACCTCGCTTTTAGATGTTAAGCCGATGTGGGAATTTGTTGGATTGGAAGATGCAAGAGTAGTCAAGTGGAACAACAAAACATATTTAATTGGAGTACGAAGAGATACTACAACCAATGGTGAGGGAAGAATGGAATTTTCAGAAATTCTCAATGGTAAAGAGATTAGCAGAACAAGAATAGAACCCCCAACGCATTCTTACTGCGAAAAGAATTGGATGCCGATTTTGGATATGCCTTTTCATTTTGTGAAATGGACTAATCCAACTGAAGTTGTCAAGGTTGATTTGCACAAAAAAACATCCGAAACAATCGTGCTTACGAAAAGCGAATTAGACTTAAAAAGAGATATAAGGGGAGGAAGCCAAGTCATTCCATACAAGGATTATCGCATAGCAATGACACACGAAGTTGACCTTTTTTACAATGAACAAGGTAAAAAGGATGCCCAATATTTTCATCGTTTCATCGTGTGGGATAAAGAATGGAATATTGTTTATCATTCCGAAGAATTTAAGTTTTTTGGGGCAAACATAGAATTCAGTTGTGGAATGGCTTTGCAAGAAGACAACTTAATCATTAGTATTGGTTTTCAAGATTCAACCGCGTTTTTAATAAAAATGCCTACTGAATTTTTCGAAAATTTCGTGGGGATGTCAAGCATAGAAATCGCACCCGCAAATACAAAACAAACACCACTTTCTTTAGAGCGACTTGCTATCAATCCGCATAGCGCAGAAAATAACCTTGCATTAGCGAACTTCTATTTTAACAATGGCTTATGGTCTTCAGCACTTTCGTTTTATTTAAGAAGTGCAGAATTGTTTGAAAAATCAAGCCAATCAAAAAATGCTTTTGACTGCCTTTTGAAAATTGTAGATTGTATCGCAAATGAAGGTAATAGGCACAATGCAGAAAAAAACGCAATAATGAATGCGGTAAATCTTTTGCCTAATGCGCCCGAAGGACTAATCAAGTTAAGTCAACATCACGAATTTCATAAGAATTGGTTGGATGCTTTGATGTATGCGAATTTGGCTTTGCAGAAAAAGAACAAAAATGATGATGATTACTTTCTTTATCTCTTTCAAAAAGCCGTTGCGCTTTGGTGGTCGGGAGATGGGAAAGAATCAAGAAAACTTATGTTTCATATAGCCGAAAACTATACCCATTTGATGGGGGAAGATTTCAAAAAACTGCTTCAAAAGAATATAACGTCTTTAGGTTCTTCATCCGACCCGTTTTTGCCTTATACTCCATTGAATTTTGATTCGATGCTATATAAGTTCAATGGGTTGGAAAATGTAAAAAGGAATTACTCTCAAACCTATCAAGACCTTTTTGTATTGTCAATGCTTAAAGGAAAGAAAAAAGGAACGTATCTTGAAATAGGTTCTGCTGACCCTTTTTATGGTAGCAATACGGCTCTATTAGAGTCTAATTTTGAGTGGGATGGAGTGTCAATAGAGATTTTACAAAATGAAGTCGAAAAGTTCGCTAAAAGCAGAAAAAACCCAATCATTTTGCACGATGCTACGAAAGTAAATTATGCTTCGTTACTTGAGCAGTACAGATTTCCAAAAGATGTAGATTATCTTCAAGTAGATTGTGAACCACCAAGCATTACTTACCAAATATTAACCCAAATTCCATTTGACAAATATCGTTTTGCGGTAATTACATTTGAACACGATTATTATGCCGACCTTACCAAATTATACCGAGAAAAATCAAGAGAGTTTTTGATTTCTAAAGGTTATGTTTTGGTTGGAAGCAACATTTCTCCCAATGATGAATGCCCTTACGAAGATTGGTGGGTGCATCCCGAATTGGTTGACAATGAAATAATTGAAATGTTCTTATCTAAAAGCGAATGTACCAAAAACGCAGAAAAATATATGTTCGGTGAATTTTCTAAACACAAAAAAACATAATGGGTGTAACCATTTTTAAGCCGAACAAAAGCAAATTGAGTTTGAACTTGTTTTATCGCAATATTCATCCTCAAGAAAGCACAAGTGCAAAGGCAGAAACTTTAGATATGTTGCTAATCAATTGCACTTATGATGTAGAACCCGTAGTGCTATTTGAAAGTGTCGAAGAGAGCAAAATGGTTGTTGAAGAAGACACAATCTTAATGCTCAACGTAAACACTTTGGGTTATGATGAAAAGGATGGTCAGTCCGCTTCTTGTCAAGATTTTGTGGTTATCAAAAGAGTTAATGGAGAATTGAAAATAATAGATTCAAGCCGACTAACATTTTATTTCTCGTCAAATAAACTGAAAGTAAATATTGGAGTCAATACTGAATTAAACACATTTGAAGTAAAGGTTCAAGGAAACGAGAATAAAATGAAATGGGTTTCCTATGTCACGGGTGTTTGCATCACCCTATAAATTAGTTGCGGGTGAAGGATTCGAACCTTCGACCTCTTGGTTATGAGCCAAGCGAGATACCACTTCTACCAACCCGCAATACAAAGGTATATAATCAAGTTGCGTAAAACAATTCTATTTCATATCAAAAAGTGTTTATTTTTGAATATGGCTACATACGCAAGACAAATGAGCATAAGAAGAAAAGAAGATAACGAACTATCGCTTTTACATAGCGAAATAAAGACTTTAAGCACCAAAGTAGATAGAGTGCTTCGAACTTTAATTGGTGATGAAGAAATGGCGCAAGAAGGGTTGGTGAAAAAAGTTGAAAAGCACGAAGAGTATATTCAAAAGCAAAAACTATTGATGGCTAAAGTTTCGGGAGTCGCGATAGGTAGTGGTGTTTTGAGCAATTGGCTTGTGGAGTGGATTTCTAAACTAATTTAATCGTGGGAAGAAGTCTTGCCCTACCTAATAGTTTCTTTCTTCAATTCACGAACAATAGTTCAAGTGAGCAGACCTTCAATTTGTTCAATTTAGGGGGGTCGGTTCAAACACCCATCACCAATCAACAGAATCTTTCAAGTATCAATAGTTACGATATTTCAGCGTTTATTGATAATAGCGGAAATCTTTTAGCAAATACTACTTTCGAAGTCCTTGACTCATCCTTCGTTCTACTTGCGACCACATCCCTTTTAACGGGGCAAAACATATCATTGGTTGCTTCGGGATTAAACCCAATTACGGGAACGAATGGTCAAACGGGTAATTTTCAATTATCACAACTTCAAACCCCTAATCAAACTTCGATAAACATTTCAGTAGGCAGTGCAAACGCGGGTAATTTTAGATTATTTCAAACATCCGCACCTTTTGCTACGCAAATAACTACATTTCAGCAAAATACTGCATCTTTTGTGACCGCAAATCCGCTTATTACTTTAGGCGGTACAATACCTTACCAAGAAATTGAAAATTCGGAAACGGGTAATGCCTACAAAATAATGGGTGTTGATGTTTTTAGCAATCGTTCAAATCAACTTTTGCAAGAGATTCAATACGGAATGAAAGATGTAAATGGTGACAAATACCTCATTGGTTCAACACCAACGATTGACCCTTATCAACCGAGCAGAGCAAGTATTCAAAGCGTGGATAGTCAAGGTTTCACAATAGACTCTGAAACGCTCTTCTCATACAACGTAGAAAGTTTTACATTTGTAAGACTAACATTCAACTACGTTCGCGCTCAATTGAGCGTAATGAAGGAATTTGACCAAGCGTTCGTTCAGCAACTTACAATGGAATCGGATAAACTTCAACGCATCTTGAATTTAGAAGATAGAACACGATACTTACTATACCAATGACACAAGAACAACTACAAATCGAACTTATCAGAAAAGTTTTGGCGAAGAAGAACTACTTGTTTTTCGAAAACGGAAACTACAATCTCAACCTAATCGGAATACGCACCAAAGGAACAACTGCGGGAAAATATGATGATTATATGGTTGCGATTTACAAAGATAATTCGGGCGAATGGGTTCTTTACCATTGGGAAATTACAACGGATGCGGGTACGCATTGGCTGAAAAACCCAATGAATAGAAAGGGTACTGCCTTGCTTGTTCCCAACCAATATAAAGGTTGTTGGACAATCGGTTTACATCAAGGAAAGTACAAAGCACTTACGCAATTCAAACCCGTGAAAGTTTATCGTGATAGCAATAGAGATGCTATCTTGGATTACAATACCGCTACGATTGATGAAGGAATGTTTGGAATTAACATTCACCGAAGTAATCCCAATCGCGAATCGCTTATCAATGACAAGTGGAGTGCGGGATGTCAAGTTTTTGCTAACCCGTATGACTTTTCGGAGTTCTTGACTATCATTGATGAATCCGCAAGAAGATATGGAGATAAATTCACTTATACCTTAATTACTGAAGAAGATTTCGATGGCTTATAAAATTCGCACATATAGCAAACTGAAGGCGAAGCAACTCGGTGTTGTGATTAAGCCAAGCACCAACAAGAAAAAGAAGTTGGATGTCTTCAACAAAGAAGGCAAAAAATTGGCTTCTATCGGAGCGTTAGGTATGAATGATTACCCGACCTATTTGGAGTTGGAAAAGAAAAAGAAGGTGGAAAAGGGAACTGCTGAAAAACGCAGACGACTATATAAGAACCGACACGAATCGGATAGAAAAAAAGTAGGAACAAACGGCTATTACGCTGATAAAATTTTATGGTAATATGATAACACCATTAGCAAGTATGCAATTCGCAAATATGGCTTCAATGGCTTCGCCAAGTCCAATAGACACAAGCGCAAAGTCAATGAGCGAGGAAAAGAAACAAGAGAGATTAGAACTGCTCACCTATGTGAAAGCGCATTTCGACCTTGTGGCGGTTACGCTACTTGTCGCTTATTTGGGTTATTCACTTTACCAAATGAAGAAAAGTTCTAAATAAGAAACTTCTACGCAACAACAAACTATGAAAGATTTTTTGAGAAAAATGTTGAGCGCATCTGCTGATGTTTCACACAAAAGAGTTATCGTTACAATTTTTGCAATTTGCATTCTAATATTTTGTTTTGTAGCCACTTATACATCTAAAGTTATTCCCGAATTTATGTTCGATGCACTTTGTTGGATTGTAGCGGGTGGTATGGGGTTGACTATTTTGGACAAGTTCACAAAGCAAAAAGACAAAGCCGATGGAGCAGAGAACTAAAATCATTTTGGGAACAACCTTCACCCTTGCGTTTGTCTTGGGTATTGTGCTTTTTGTAAAGGGCAAAGCGAAAGGTAAATCGTTGAAGAATACCCGTAGCATAGACCCCGAAGTGGAAGACAAAGAGTTGAGCGATAAGTTCAACTTTCACTTGATTCCCGATGGTTTGAACAACTACCGCTCGGCACAATTTACTGCTGACGTGCTTCCCCAAGTAATCAAAAAGTATGGGATAAAACATATCATCCGATTAAATGGGGATGGTGTGGATTCTCAACACAAAGCATCTTACGGACAAACACCGAGAAGTGTTGAAAAAAAGATATGTGAAGAGAATGGTTGTATGTACCACGAAATCAACGCTCATAGCGGATACCGAATCAACGAAGGATATGTAGGAACTCTGAATCAAGCACTTCCTATCTTGGCTCAAGGAAATACACTTATCCATTGCGCTCACGGGGCGGATAGAACGGGTTATGTGGTTGGAGCGCATCTGAAGAAAACGGGTAAAATGACCGACAAAGACCAACTTTGGGAATACACTACGCAATACAACGGGTGGCGCAATATGATTAAAAAAGGAACTTTCTTCGGAAGTGGGTTTGACAAATATGCAGATGCGTTTTATCCGATTAACGAATTAGCATCATCGAAATGGGCAAAAGGATAAAAAGGTTAGCGCAAACACCGAGTCCTAAAAAAGACCGCATCTATGGTTCTGAAAAGAACAAAAGAGGTTCTTCTGCATCGGAGAAAGATGCGACATCTATCTCTTTTTCAGAAAGTTTGACTAAAAGCATTCAAAACAAGTTGAAGGATTACAATGAAAAGAATCCAAAACTTAAAATTTCTTTGGCGACTGCTAAAGCCGTAGTACGAAGAGGATTAGGTGCATATAGTAAATCACATAGACCAACCATTTCGGGTGGCGCACCTAATTCTCGGACTGCTTGGGGATTGGCTCGTTTATCTGCATTTATGCGGAAGAAAAGCAAAAGCCAAGATGCAAATGGTTCAGTTTCAAAAAGACTGATTCGTAAGTCTTATGTACAAGACGATGATTTAATGTAAATTTGCACAAGTGAGAAAAGATTTAAGAAATATCATTAAAGCGTTGAAAGACAAGGATTACGTCATTTATGACCAACCTTTTCAATTGAACATTGTCGGTGTTCGAAACGCTCAAAGTCAACCCAATAAATTTGACGACCAACTTTACGTTTTTTACAAAGACGAAAATTGGAATTGGGTATTAAAAGAATATCCAATCACAACCGATACGGGTACTGTTTGGCTTTTGAACCCAATGAGCAGTCTTGGAACTGCAATGCTTAAAGAAGGTCAATATGTGGATGCTTACAAGCAAGGACTTCACAAAGGTCAGTACACGGCATTAGTTCAAGCAAACCCCGTGACCACATATCGCGACTACGACAGAAACGCAATTTTCGATTTTGGTCAGAGAGAAACTACGGGCAACTACGGAATCAATATTCACAAAGCGGGAGCAGATTCCCAAGATGTGAATAAGTGGAGTGCGGGTTGTCAAGTGTTTCAAAAAAGTGATGATTTCCAAGATTTTATGCAGTTAACCGACAAGCATAAAGACCGCTACGGGAATAAGTTCACTTATACGCTTCTTGATGAAAGGGCGGTAGAGAGAAAAGGTCGAAGGTTTCTCTTGTATGGAGGAATGAGCGCGAGTGTTATTGCAATTGGTATATCTTTGTACTTCATAGTTAAAAACAAAATAAATAAATAAGTTATGTTTGACATCAAAAACCCCGACACCTTTTTAGGAGGTCAGAATGTTCACAATCTTATCATCATCGCTTTAGGCATCACAAGTGTTGTGTTGCTTAACAAGTGCTTGAAGAAATAAGATAAACCACATTCTTCGCGTAAATTTACCCTATATATCATAGGGTATTTTTTTTGTATGAACTTGAAAAAAACGATAAATAGACTCGTAATTCTATCATTGATAGTGACTTGCGTTGCATTATTTTTTCGTTCTTGTCAAAAGGAACACGAATACTCTTCTGCGGTGCAAGACTTGCTTCACGAAAAGCAAGGAATCGAAAAACTCATTGACGAACAAGGTCGCGAATCAGCATATCTAAAGGCGACAATTCTTTCCAAAGACAAAGCCATTCAAAAGCAACTGAAAGAGATTTCGGATTTGAAAACGCTTGATGTCAAGTTAAAAATCAGAAACGTAACCAAGATTGATACTTTGGTTCTTGAACTTCACGATACCACATTTATAACATCAAGCGATACGATTCAATACCAAAAATTCAGTTATACTGAAAAGTGGTTTTCGTTGAATGGTAAGGTTCAAAAAAAACAATTGATAATTGATTCGCTACGCATTCATAATGAATACACTATTGAAGTGGGTGATGCAAAGGCGGGGTTGTTTAAGAAGGAAAAAAGAGTTTATGTTCGAAACGAAAATCCGTACACATCAACCGAAGATTTGAAGTTTTTCATCTTAAAAGACGAAAGAAAGTGGTATCAAAGAGATGCTTGGAAAATAATTGGTACTGCGATAGTTACAACTTTTATAGTACGCAACATTTAAGAAACTTATGGCGAGTCAAAAATCAATAGATACACTCAAAAAATACATTGATAACCGAAAGGCAAGTGGTCATTCATATAGAGGTTATCCCGTTTATTCTCCAACGCAAAACGAACTTAAAAAATTAAGTCAAGTTGCGGATAAATATGGAATACCATTTGAATGGTTAGCAAACCTCATAAATCACGAAACTGCGGGTACTTGGAATCCCGCTATTCAAAATTCTATTGGTGCTACGGGGTTAATCCAATTCATTCCATCTACTGCGGATGGTTACGGAGTTAACGTGAATCAGTTGGCTCAAATGAGTTTTACGCAACAATTGGATTACGTTGATGCTTACTTGGCGAGAAACTTACGAAAAGTTTTAGGCGAAAATGGAAAAGTTAAGGATACGTTTAACCAAACGGATTTGTTTATGACAATCTTCTATCCCGTTGCGGTTGGTAGACCCGATATTGAATTTCCTCTCAAAGTACAAGTTGCAAATAGTGGTATTCGAACACCGCAAGATTACACTATAAGAGCATTACGCAACCCACCTTTTCCATTAGAAAATTACCCAAGCAGTTATAAAGAATATCTTGAAAGGTTTGGAGATACAACATCGGGAAGTTTACTAAATCCAAATCGTAAATGGTGGGTAGTGCCGACTATCGTGGTTACTTTTGGGGTAATAACAACAATGATTGTTTATCTATATAAAAAGAGAAAAAATGGCTGATAAAGGAAGTAATACTTGGTTATGGTGGTCAATCGGAGGGATTGCTACGCTTGGTTTAGGTTTGGGTATATATTACTACATTCAAGGTAAGAGAGAAGAGGAAAGAAGAAACGAAGAGGAAAAGAAAAATGAGTCTACTCCC
>JACCDW010115142.1_pt1 | contig 11392 bp, 22 predicted proteins | sample 7449781 | NCBI WGS metagenome assembly JACCDW01 (sample SAMN15323449, study PRJNA562643) | freshwater metagenome | isolation source: river surface water | place: USA:Blue River Watershed | collected 2017-08-18
TAGAGCAATAGCGGCACCTAAAAAGTGACGACCATAGCTTGCTAACGCTGCTAGAATTTTTTCTTGCATTGTTACCTTTCCATCATTATTAAGATCTTCTTTCATAAAGACCTCCTTATTCTGGGCCCTGTGCCCAGGAATTTAGGGTTTCCCCTAATTACATTATACTACTAAGCTGAAATATCTACAATCTCACAATTTCCATCAGAAGTACAAGCTAAAGTTTGAGTTCCACTTGTTCCATCTTCTGTTTCATAAAAAGATAAATCTTCCCAACGAATATTCTTTGGCATTTTTTCTAGAAGATCTAGATATTCTGATTCTGTTACTTCTTGATATGGAGCTTGCTTATATGAATGATCTGAATGCGGTAGAAATGAAATACCTGACACTTCATCAAAATGCTTATATACCCAAGCACCGACTTCCATCCACTCATCTTCTTTTACAGAAACTGTAATTGAAGGCTTATGCTCACACCATGCACGTTGATAAACTAACCAAGTATTCAGGTGTTCGATTGCTGTTAAATCATTTCTTACAATTGCACCTTCTGGTGCCTTTACTGGAAATGAGAATACATATGTATCGTTTGGCTTCATGAAGTCATCTTCGCATGGAATGCCAACTTCCTTTAAGAATGTAGAAAGTGGATCCTTTTTGTCTCCACGAACTGTGCGGATGTAATATTCAGAATGCCATGGATGCATTCCAGAAGATACTCCAACAAGTTGTGAAACTGTTCCAGATGGCTTGACACATGTAATTGCAGCAGATTCATTAATACCAATCTTTGTTGCCTCATCCTTATTTGTCTTTCTAGCAGAATCTCTTAGCTCTCCGAGATAATTTTCTAGCTGGTCCAATCCCTTTTTGCCAGACATGAAGGTATGTCCAAACTGACCAGTTAACGAGACTCCTAATAGACGCTCTTCTTCTGTATTGTCTTTCCAAATTTTACGAAGATACTTGAAATCAGTAAGTGTTGATTGCCATGTCCCAAGAATAGTTGCTAGTCTTACCTTCTCTGCGATTGTCTCTCGTGTATCGTTTTCACGAATTACAACTTCGGATAGATTACAAAACTGATAAGGGCGAAGGATAATTTCTGAGCATGGGTTAGTTCCATAGTGTATTTCTGGATCTCTTCTACCCCATTTTGCTGCTTGCTTTTGAGCAGCGGCAACATTGTATATGCCACGTTCACCTGATTTTGAGTCATATAAATTCTTCCATTCAGCAATAAACTGCTCCATTTCTGGCTTGCGAGAATATGCTACTGAGTTATTTGATAATGCACGTTGAGAATTATTTTCCCACCAGTTACCTGACTTGGCTGCTGCCATCTCAATGTCATTAATGTTTGAAAGAGAAATCATTGCAGAACGACGAACTCCGCCAACCACAACAATTTCACCAATCTTACACATTATATCGTGAGCTTCGATAGGCTTCAACTGGCGACCTGCTGCACCTTTAAATTTTGCGATTGTAAAATCAAAAAGATTTACAAGTGGCTGAGGGCCTGAAGATCTTCCGCCCATTGTTTTAAGTCTTGCTCCAGCTGGGCGAAGCTTTGATACATCAATTGCTGGAACCTGTCCTGCCCAAAGCATTGCAAGAAGTTCACGATATGCCTTTGCCCATCCCTGCTTTGAATCTTCTACAACGATAACTGTTGATGACTTTTCAAATGATTCTGGGACGGCAGGAAGTTTGTTAACATACTTATACTCAACAGAGAATCCAACACCAGTTCCACACATTAAAATATACATAGTTTCATCAAATGATCGTGGATTATCTACTGGGACAAATGAGCAGTTATATCCTGCAACATGGTCTCTATCAAGAGCAGCGCCTGCAGTCATTACTGCTCTCATTGAAGGCATTACACTTCTGCTATAAACTGCTTCTTTTAGATCTTCAACAAGTTTTAAATCTGGAACATAACTAAATGTTTTTAAATGATCTAACATGAAAGCAAAATATCTATCTACTGTTTCTCCCCAAGTCTCACGGCGATTCTCATCCGATATCCATCTAGCATATCTAGATAATGCAATAAAATTTTCATATGGGGTTTCAATAACTTTTGACATATACACACCTTTTCCGCCTTTTGGCTACTAATTTTTATTAAGAAGTTAATTCTACCAAAAAGAATTCTCTATGTGAAGAGTTTTATATTTTTTATATTAAAAATAAATATAATTATTAGTTAACTATAAATATATTTTTTAGTCAACTAACTTGACATGCTTTATAAAACAATGTTATTATTATAGTCCGTTATCTCTAATGGAGGAAATGCCAATGGAGAATATAAAAGAAAAACTTAGTGATGTTTTACATCATTACGTTGCAATAGCAGTTGGTTTAATGTTTTTATACTCTGGTACGCCAGTTATAAGTTCTATGCCAGCTGAGGCTTTGGTTGTAAAACCAGAGACAAAAAATGAAGCACAACTGAAAAGAGAAACGCTGGAAAAATTCAGCAATACTGTATATAAGCCTTCAGAGATGCTTACAGACGAAGAACTTAAAAAGCTTCTTAAGAATGTAGGATTTGAAGGAAACGCCCTTAAAATGGCGTGGGCCATTGCTAAAGCGGAGTCCAATGGGCGCCCTATGGCATATAATGGCAACAGGAATACTGGAGACAGTTCCTACGGAATTTTTCAGATCAATATGCTGGGAACTCTTGGCACAGATCGTAAAGAGAAATTCGAATTGAGATCAAACGTACTTTTGTTTGATCCAGTCATAAACGCAGAGATAACGTATTACATGACTCAAGGCGGAAAGAATTGGTCATCTTGGCCTAATTCTATTAGCAAAGCAAAGAAGTTGGTAACTCAATTTCCAAAGTAGTAAGGAGATAAATTGAAGATACAGGTAGTATCTAAATATTTAACTCTTGCAAGAGAGGGCCTTGTTCCTAATATAGAATGTCCATTAGATCAAGGCCTTCTTTTTGCTAATACAGATATGGAAGACAATATATTCATATATTGCATATCCTGTGAGTACAAAAAATATATAGGAATGCATCTTTACAAAAACATGGAAGGCTTAATAAATGGAAAAAAGTAAATATAATAAAGATTTAATTTTAGATTTATCAATGGTTATACCGTGTGCACATATACCACGTGAATTTATTGCTGATAGAGTAACCAAATATTTTATTACATATTTAGAAAAAAATTTAGAAAATGGTAAAAGTATTAAAGAAATTCTTTTAGATATAACTGGTGATGAAAAATATAATGGATGAGGCTCAAGATTTAGAAGAAAATTTACCTTTAGTAAATTATATTATGAGTCATAGAATATATGACATGCTTACATTGATAGCAAATATATTAGCAAAAGATGAAAATGATAGACATCAAATAAATAAAATGGTAGAATATCATAAAGAGGGATTTTTGCTGGGACCCTCCCCAGCATTTAGAGGCAAGGAAAATAATGAGTAAAGAAGAAGTAATTGCAATTATGGTTGCCACATTTAATGAAATTAATAAAAATATGGCAGTTATGAGCGGAATGGCAGAAGAAGAGGCAGATAAGTTTATAGAACAAAGTAGGCCTTCTATTGAACACACTTTAACTTCTGTTTATGACGTTTTAGTAGAAAAACAAATCATAAAATAATATTGCATGGAGCGGGCATTTTTGTCCCCGTGCAGTGCGCCTTATAGGCGCAGAAACCCCCACAGGATCCGCCTCTTGTTGGGGGTTTCGTTTTGCTATAATATATATATGACAACTTATCTTCAAAAAGAAATGGAAGAGGCGGGATATAAAACGTCTTCGCCTATAGATGGTATTTTATTAGTACATGATTTTGTAACAGATGAAGAAATTAATCAGTATTTTGAAATGATAAATTCTGCAACAGAAGAAGATTGGCAGGGGTGGTATACAAATAATTTAAAAAATTTTTGTTTAGAAAAATTTGGTAGAGATGACGTAGAAAATCTAGTAGCTGAAGGAAAGTTTGAAATTACAAGTAACTGGCATGACAAAAATTTAGAGTTTATAGACAATAAATTAAATCATATTGTGACTAAAAGATTGCAAGATGTAATAAAAACTGGTCCTGAAAAGTTAATATGTTCTGGATTTTATTTTTTTCAAAGAATGTATGAAGGGGTAGAATTAGTAGCACATACTGACCAATATACTGACCCTTCAATAAAATATGCTGCAATTATATATATACATGATGATTACAATGCTGGAGAAATTTTTTGGCCCAATGTTAATTTTGAAATGAAGCCAAAGCCAAAAGACTTATTAATATTTCCAGGTAATGATGAATTTAATCATGGAGTAAGACATGTTGCTGCTGGTCCTACAAGATATGTAGTTCCAGCATTTTTAAAATCTCCAAATTTTTATGAAGATAAAGTGTTTACAAATCAAAAAGAGTATTTACCTAAAGAATATTAAAGTAATTCTTTTACTAATTTAAATTTTGAATCTGTATCGCAAAAAAACATTGTAAAGTTATATCTTTCGCCAGATGTTACTGGATAAACAGTGTGATAAACATTTTCAGTCATCAATATCAAAGTTCCTGGTTTAGGCCTAAACTTTAGATCTCCTTCATGAACTACCCCAGCTACTCTATCTACAAAATCTGGATTTTCTAAATTAAGCTCTCCATTTTCATAATCATCATTTAGGTATAAAAGACTTGTGTAAATAACATCGCCTTCTTTTTCTTCTGGATAAAAATGTCTTTTGTCTTGGTGTCTTGTATATTCAGCATTATTTGCTAGCCTAGCGCCAAAGCAGGTGATTATCCTTAAATCATTTTTTGTATTATATTTTTCTTTAAAAAAGTATTCTGAAAATCCAAATACTTTTCTAAGCACTTCTCTTACAGACCTGTCGCTTTCAAAAATATCATATCCTCCCAAAAACTTATCAGAATCTGGATTTTTTTTATAAATATCTTTACAGGATTTTAATAATATAGAAGTTTCTTCAGAAGATAAAAAATCTTCTATTATTGTCCACCCTAGCATTATATACTACTGCCAATAACCTTCTTGAATATCTGTCATAGTTAAATCTAAAAAGTTTTTTACAGTATCTGGAGTTGTATCTCCTACTGGCGTATTTATGTCTGATACTGGATCAAAACTTGAAACAGAGTAAGATTTTGATACAGAAGAGCTAAACCAGATAACGTCTCCAGAGTTAATCTTTTCAGAAACACTTCCTACATTAATATCTCCGCCTTCTTCAAAAGTGTCTGTTGAAAGACCAACAATGACACACCATGCAGGATCGGCTGAAGATTCTTGGCCTGGCGTCCAACCATCTGAAGTAGGCAAAACAAATTTTTTAACCACTATGCCGTTCTTGTCTTCAGAATCTTTTGAAGAATACGAACTAGATGAAGCCCCTGTACCAATTGAAGAAGAGCTAATTTTTATATCTTGAACAATATTTAAATACAAACTGTCTATGTTGTATACAGATTTCATTTCATTTTTTATTTTTGTAAAAATTTCTTTTACTTGATTTTTATATTGATAGCTCTCTGCGGCATTCTGAATAAATTTAGAAGAGATAAATCCAACTTCATACTTATCTGACTCTGATTTATACAAAGAAGAATAATTAGATAAAACTGCAACTTCCTCTGGTGTTAAAAAACTTTTTCTGTAATATACACCTAAATGATCATATTTTTTTGCAGGTGACGTTGAATTTAAAATTGACATTATGCCCTCTCAATTAACCATTCGTTATAAGATTTCTTTTCTGCTTCTGTTCCATATTTTTTAACTAGGTAGTCGACTACTTCATCTGAAGTTTTACCATCGAACCATGCGGCTGTTAAAGAAGACCCAATCTCTTGACATTGTTCTTCTGTTAATTCATTAAAATCGTGACCCGCCTCTTTTGAAAGGTCATTAGCTAGCTTTGATGTAAACTCTACTAAAAGATCTTCGCTTTTAGTGTACTCTATCCAATTCATTTTGTGCCTCCTATTGGCTTATCTTTGCCCTAAACATATTATACATCAAAAAATTCAATGGGTAATGTACTGCTTAGAGGCTTTATAATCTTTAACAAAATCTATTATATATGATAGTTGACCAAAATTCATGGGGTTGTGAAAAAATATACCCTCAACTCCCTTTTTTTCAAGTTTTTCTATTATTTCCTTTAAATCACTACGACTAACTACCATGTCATCTTTATCTATTTTATTTGGGTCTCCTTGTATGACTGGAGACATTGAAATATAAAATGGTTTAGACACTGGAATATATCCATAGTCAGAATTATAAACACGATAATTCATTATTAAAGAATCTGAATACTCAGAATACTCTACAATATCACAGTGATGCCCAGATACGTAAATTTTATTTTCTGTTTTTCTACATTGAGAATATTCCTTTATCCATTCACCTAAAAAGTTACGGCGATCTTCTTGCGAAGAAGAATCGTTTACTTCACCAATAATTCCGCCATATATTTTCTCTGAATCTATAACCGCTCCTGGGACTATATTTAAAGAAAGTCTTCCTGGAGCAAAGGACTCAAAAGATTCAACAATTTCAGAAACATATTGTGGTGAAATTAAATATGGTCTTACTGCAACTATATATTCCATTTTGCTGGAGGGCATAATGTTATGTGCAAGAACAGAAAATGGATCTCCCATTTGTGCGTAAGCTAAAAGTACTCCGTCAAATCCTGCGCTTTCTAATTTAACAAATAAATTTTTAATATCAAAATAGTTGTGTCTACAAAACCAATAAAATTTCATAATTTGACCTTAATAAGTGAAAAAAGTGCGAAAAAAGTGCGGCGGCAAAATAAGAACATCAATATTAAATATCCCAATCCCATCCAATTGGAGGCATAAAGCCTAAATTCGGATAATCTTCTTGTTTAGGTGCAAATATATGTTCTTTAGGAGTCCATGACCCCATATCAATAACTAACATATATATCATCAATGTTTCACATGAAACAATATAGGTCATAAATACTCCTAAATATTAGCTACTCTTCTTGGTGTTGAATCAGAAGGTATATTTTTAAAATAAAACTTTTCTCTTATATGTTGAGCTTTTTTGGAAAGAATATCTAGCCATTCTTCTTCACCATATTTCTCCAGACCCTCCAAATATTCCGCACTTGCTTCTTTATTATATACAGCAAAGTATCTAGCAAAATACTTAGGATTGTCTTTTACTATATGAGATGCATGTAAATAGCGATTATTTGGATCTATATCTGGAGAGCCAGATGGAAATACTATTACATCCCCCGCCTTTGGTTTATATTGAACAACTTCTTCTCCAGTGTAAAAATCAATTTCTCCGCCATCAAAATCATCATTAAAATATACAGTTATAGTAAAACCAGATTTTATACCTGGTTGCCCATCAAATTCATTTTGATAGTCAGTATGATATGTTAATGCATGATCTGGGTCCTCATGTGTGCCTTTATCTGTTGGTTCATATTTACACACACTAGGACCAGAAATTTGCCATTCATACTGGTCGACTATTTTTTTATAATTATATTTTTCTACATGATGCTTAAATGTAATGTCGACAATTTTAAGTAGCTCTTGATATATAGATAATTCTTCTTTATTTTTTTCATTTACTGCATTTATATCCTCTAGCGAACAAGTTCTTAATATTTTACCAAACACATACCAATCTTCCCAGCTTCCGAGCATGCTACTATTTTTAACTTCAGTATCTTTTATAAATTCAAATGTTTCATCAAGATTTTTAAATAGGTTTCTGTATACGTTTATGCTTTTGCCTATTTCATAGTTTTCTATTGTCATATACTAACTATATCATATCTGTATATCTATAAGTAGGCCTAATCGGATTTGAACCGATACTCGATTGTATATAAGACAATTGCTTTCACCAGATTAAGCTATAGGCCCGTATATTTGTATTAATAAACCGCATATACAGGTTATTATGGCTATTGCTGTTATGGTGATAATTAGTCTCATTTTTAGTTTCCCGCCTTTTCTTGTATATATATAATATATATTATATAGTGATATCTGGGAATATTAGATTTTAGGAAAGCCCCCCTACCCCCCAAAAAGAAAAAATCTTTTAAGAGATAGAGAAGCTACATCTGGTGTATATTGAGTTCCAGTGTAAGCCCCCACAAACCGAACATAAGTGTAACATTTATGCTTTATCAAAGTCAATAGGTAGGGTACGATCATCTCCATCGAACGTGCCTTCCCAATTATTTTTAGTTGCCCACCATCCACGAAATTTTCTTTTCCTAGAATCAAAACCACCAGTTATTGAATGAGCCATTTTAAAAAGATCTGGTATTAGCAAATCACCTTCTTGCCATTCATGAATAAGACATATATCATCTGTTTCGCTAGCAAGAGATTTTGCAACCTTCATCTTAGTTTGCATTGTTTGTTTTGCATACATTGCAATTTGTTCTTTAGTTGGCTTTTCTCCATTTATGTTATCTAAACAATTTATTTTTCCAAGATGATTAGGCTGAACACCTAGATTTGCAATCCTATAAGTTTTTTTACCAGTTAAAAAATGGTCAACTGCTATTGGTCTATTTGCAATCCATTCATCTCCGATTTTCCAATGTTTGTGTGGATCTGCAAATTCATTTAATCCATGTCCTTCTTTTGGTTCATGATAAACTTTTATATATGCAGATAGTGCAAACTCTTTGTCTTCATCCGATAAGTTTTCAAAATATTTATCCATTGGATAAAATAAAGTTCTTCCGTTTTTAGAATCTTCTTCTTTAAATGTGTGCATATTCCAGCTAGCTGCACATATAGGATTTTCCCAATACGAATGCTCAACATGCCAGTTTAATATACAATGATCATTAGTTTGTTTTTCTAAAGTGTTATGATCTTCATTATATGCATTAGCAACCTTCCAACCAATTTTTTCTCCCAGCCCCACCATTAATCTTTTTTGTTCTTCAAAACTTACAAATGCATTTCTAAAAGCTATGAGACCTTGATTAATAAATATATCTCTGTATTTTTCCCAATCGTTTAGGATATTATCTACTCCAGGAAATTCTATTGGTTTAATAAGTGTTGGCATGTATTTATTATACTATTTTATAATTCTAGTTGACTACTTTTTAGATTTCTAAAAATGTTAATATATTTTTATGATGTATGATGCATATCTAATACAAAACGGACATTTCGGATAGTGCGCCCATAATTGTGGCGTATCTCACATGAATTTTGTGTGATGTCAATCACAATGTCCGAATTGTTCGCATTTTCAACTTGCAATTTGTCAGACCCCCATGATAGTATTTTATTATTAGATAGAAAAAAGAAAGGAAGTTTTATAATGACTTCACTAACACTAGAGCAAAAGATTATCAAGGCTGCTCACCTTATCGCTGACGGAAAGCCAGTATCTTTCCGAGGTGCTTCATTTGATACATACATGAAAGTAGAACGCCTTGCTAATCGTATCAAGCAAGAGCGTGAGTTTCCTCAATGCCCATGCGGTGAGTGTGATTAACCTCACACAATAGACACAGCGTGTCGGCTTGATAAAATTGAATAAATCTGAAATAATACTAACTAACTAAAAGAAAGAAGGTAGCATAATGAGTGCTAATCTATACAATGTCGAAAGCCTACTAGTAGGGAAGACCTATCGTAGCCGCTCCGTAGAGGGCGAAATAGTAGAGGCTGAAAAGCACCCTAAAGCGGTATGGTATGCGGACGCTGAGGCGTATCGTGTGCGTATTCGCAAGAGTAGCGGAGGTTATACCTACCGCAGCGTAGCGGTGAGTGTGGCATAAGTCACACCACGCCTACGGCGTGTCGCCTTGATAATGTCGGTCATGTGTGATAGTCTAACGACATAACAAAATAAGAACTAACGAAAAGGAATAAAAGAAAATGGATAGATACTTACTAATAGAATTAGGCTCAGACGGAATTGCCTTTGAAACCGCTCAATTTGATTTCTACGCTTCATGGCTAGGAATTGGAATTGCTATCGTGTCAGTGGTAGCGTATAAGATTTATAAGAACAGAAAGTAAAGGAATAAAAATAATGTATTCATTTGATAACACTAATACAGAATACAAGTATGAAAGTATTCAACACGGATACGCCATAGAATACTATGATGAAGAAGAACCGCTAGAAATCTCACTAGAGGAAATGCTAGAATTAGAAGATGAAGAAATGGAATTGGAAGAAATGGGTGAGATTTATGCCTAAGAATAAATGCTCTATGTGTTATGGTAGGGGCGTTGTGTATGTAGGTAATCGCTATGAATACACGATAGAACCTTGTGAGTGTAAATCATGAATAGACTACTAACTACACTAGTACAGTTAGCCCTTGTTATTCCCGCCCTATTACTAGGGCGTATGGCATGGGAGATGTTAAAAGAAGATGTGAAAGAACTCACAAAAGATTTTCGTTAAATAGCGGCGTGTCGGCTTGACAAGATCGAGCTGGCCCGCAAAAGATGTGGGGGTTATCCACAGGTTACGGGAAGTTATCCACACCCCTGGAATTTGCGACACGCCCGAGATTTTGTGATTTTTATCACACTGTTTGAGCGTCTCAAAATGTGGAATTACTGGCTAGTAATTAGATAAATGTCAGTGGTTCATGATACCCTTACAGGGTAACAAAATGAAAGGAAAACTAAATGATAAAAAAATACTCTACTGAAAACATTCTTGAGGGAACTTATTATCGTTCCACTAATCGTTATCCTATGGACGGACTTATCAACTACGCCTCTAAGCGTCACTATTGGGTAGGCGAAAACGCTACTGCCTATGTCGTAAGGGTTCGCCCTATCTATGACCCTTCTAATCCTAAAACATGGGGTAAAGATTTTTGGGCTACTATTGCCGTAAGCCATGCCGATTAAATGTCGGTGGCTTCCGCTATAATCTAACTAATAAGAAAGGAAAACTAAATGTTAAACATAATTGACAAAACTGAATTTTATGAAATCGCAGACGAACAACATTTCTGCTGTGATGAAAGTCAATTTAAGTATTACTGTGAAAAGCACTTAGAGTTTATGGGTTGCTATTTCTGCCAATTTGATTATGATAAAAGTTGCGACGAGCAACACTAACGAAAGGAAAACTAAATGAAACTAGATGAATTCAAGGCTCTGATGATCGCAGAGCGTAAGGCGCAACAGGCGCAAAACCTATCCGCTATTTTGTCGGTGGTCAATGCTACAATTACAGACAACAACGAACGAAAGGAAAACTAAAATGAAAGTAATTCACACTCTATCTTTTGACTGTGACACCTGCTATGGAAAAGGCTGGTTATTCTATGGCGGAAATGAGGATTATAA
>JACCDW011625098.1_pt1 | contig 11392 bp, 8 predicted proteins | sample 7449781 | NCBI WGS metagenome assembly JACCDW01 (sample SAMN15323449, study PRJNA562643) | freshwater metagenome | isolation source: river surface water | place: USA:Blue River Watershed | collected 2017-08-18
CAGTTATATACATCAGATGCAAAAGCATTGCCAGCAGAATATACAGTAACAGCTAAAATGTTAGGACAAGCGTGGGTTAATGGTACTGGATATTTATCTAGTTTAACTACGAATGGCATAACATGGAATAGTCCCAATTCTGGGTCTAGTTGGATTTCAGGAAGTCAAAAAATTGAAATTGGAACGAGTGATTTATATATTTCTGGTTCTGGTACTGGAGGAAATTATTTATATTATTCGGGTTCTGGTGTTGCACCGATTTTACAGGTTTCTGAATCATTTTCTTATAGAACAAGTGATGTTAATTTAAATGTTACTGAACCAATTACAATTTGGTTGAGTGGTAGCAATTCAAATAATATTCCTAATTATGGTTTTTTAATACAAATGTCTGATTCAGATGAATCTGATAACAATGTTAGTGGTTATGTTAGATTTTTTAGTAGAGAAACTCATACTATATATGTTCCAAAGTTAACAATGTATTGGAACGATGTATCTTATAATACAGGTTCGATGTCTGAAATTAATTTAGAATCATATTCTACATATACGAATATTAAGCCTGTATACAAAGATACGGAAGTTGCAAAAATTAGAATATATGGACGAGATAAGTTTCCTAGAAAATCTCCTACTAATATATTTCCGTATGAAACAGTTAAAGTATTACCTGACACTACTTATTATTCAGTTGTCGATGCAGCTACAGATGAAGTCATTATTCCATTTGATGATATTTATACTAAAGTAAGTTGCGATAGTACTAGTAATTTTATTTATTTAGATTTCAATGGTTTGATGCCAGAGCGCTCATATCGTTTACAATTGAAAATCGTAGAAGGAATTACAGAACAATATATCGACGACCAAATATATTTTAAAGTAGTTAGATAATGGCAAACCAAAGAAATATACAAATTGATTCTATAACAAATGAAATAAATGCTAAGTATCAAAAAAACGGCTTAACATACATTTCAAATATACCAGCTGTAAATCCTAGAGATGCGGCTGGAAATATTCAATTTGTTGAAGGCCAAAAAAATCCAATACTAGTAATTGAGCCAATATCTACGAATATAACAACGAAATCTATATTAAAAGTATTAAATACGCAGTTTAATTATTTTAAATTCCCAGCTCGAACAACAGTTGTAGAAGAAGATCCGTTAGATATAGATTTAGATGTTGCAATTTTAGATTTAGAACAAGATCCTATTTTTTCTAGATATGTTCCATCTGAAAATCGAAAAATTCTTGCTTTAGTTGATCCTACATACTCTGGTATATTATTAGATACTGTAGAAGATGGTCAATTTCAAAGACAACCTAACGGTTATTATATAACTAAAGAAATAAAACAATCTGGAAAGGATTTAAGAATTCGTGTACAGATACTTCATTCATTTACATCGTTAGATAATTCATTAACTGCGTCTGTAGCAGCATTTAGTATAATAAAGAATTCTGGCGCTCAAGTTATACGAAATTATTTAGCTCCATTTTATGCTAATGATTCTAGTAGCTCAGGTACTGGTGCTGTTACAGAAGGCGAACATATTACTGAAATAGACGTTGTAATTCCAAATTCAGAATTTGAGCAAGGTGATATATTTTCAGTAGGTGCTAGAGCCGATCATAATAACGCAAATAATTATCATACAATTGTTGCAGATAGAACTTTCATGGCGGTAACAGATGCATCACTTAACGTCGATACATTTAATAATGAAATAGAATAATGTTAAATCAATATAAAAATATCGAAGAAATTAAAACGGCGAAAAGCTCAGTGAGTGCAGATCGTCTAGTTCGAACAAAAAAAGAATTTTTATCATATGATTTACAACAAACATATTTTTCTAATAAAAATATTTTAAATGTAACTCCTGATTCTAGAATAGAACTTCATGTTTATTCTGGAGATAATTGGGTTACTGGTAATCATAAAATTGATATACGAACAAAAATACCTGAATATCGTGATGAACAAAATAAAATTGTCAAAATTAATTCAGGAATTGGAATAAACTTATACAATGAGTTAAGTGCATTAAAATTAACATCTGGTAAGTTTAAAATTGCAATTAACTTTTTTAAAAATCTAATTGGTAGTTATGAGCGCCAACACTTACGTATTGATGAAATATCTCCGGATCGTACGGAAATAAGATTACGTGCAATTGATGATACAGATCCTGAATTTTTGCAACAAATAACTAATTATATACAAAATGTTGATCAAACAGGTTCTCAGTTTTATAAAACATATTTACTAAATTTTAGTAGAAATCAAAACATATTATTTGTTAATAGCGTTGTTATAGGGGAGTATTTATACGTAAAATTATATGAACCACTTCCTGCTCAATTTGAATTAGATTTTAAATGTTGGATAGTTGAAGAACAAAAACAACCATATATTGATAACGTATCAATAATACCGGTAGCTGTCCAGAAAAAATTTAATACATTGGCAGGACCGAATTGGCAGGCTAATTATTCTTTTAATACATCTGCAGAAACTGAATTAAAAACCTGGACAGATTTATTAGGTTCTTCGGTACAAACATCGCAACAAATTGTTGATGCATACTTTTCCGGTAGTTTAGGCTCAACGAAACTTAATATTGATTATTCAGATTTTAATAATTTTATTTTTTATAGCTCAGGTGCAGAACGTTTAGCTAATTTTAAATATAAATTAGAATTAATAGAGTATTATGCATCACAGAGTAGTTATATATCAACGTTATCTGGCTCTGTGGCTACTACTAATGCTGCTGATTTTACTTCATTAACAAATACTTTAATTGGCGGTTTTGATGCGTTTGAACAATATCTTTATTATGAATCTTCGTCAAAAATAACTACGTATACAAATCCTTTAATTTCTGCAACAGTACCAGATTTAACGGGTAGTTATATCACGCCTGTTCCGAAATCTAATAGTACCAAACCATATTCTTTAGTTTCGGTTAATAGTGAACAGTTTACCAATTGGTATACGAATTTATATATGACAGCATCGTTATATGATTCTTTAAATTATAATTCATTAATTAATACAATTCCTGAATATATTAGATTCGATTCATCTAATGAAAATTTATTAATATTTACTAACATGTTAGGACAACATTATGATATATTATATTCATATATTCATAATATGTCTAAAATCAATAGTAGAGAAGAAAATCCTAAGTTAGGGATGCCAAATGAATTATTATATTCGGTTGCAAAACAATTTGGTTGGAATTTAACTAATGGACAACAATCAAGCGAATTATGGGAATATGTTTTAGGAACAAATGAATCAGGTATTCCATATACTGGCTCATTATCTATAGGAGATCCAGCTGTTTCTAAAAAAGATATGACATATACAGTATGGCGCCGAATTGTTAATAATATTCCGTTACTTTTAAAGAGTAAAGGTACTAAAAGAAGTATATATGCATTATTATCATGTTATGGAATTCCAAAATCATTTCTTACCGTTAAAGAATATGGCGGGCCTAGAATTGAAAGAGCGCCAGTATATGAAAAACTAAATTTCAATTACGCATTAAATACAAGTGGTAGTACAACCGGTGAATTTAATGTTGTAAATATAGGAAATGGCAATCAAGTAAATTCTATAGAACTTCGTTTTCGAGTTCCAAATGTAGCTACTAATCCTACTATACCAAATCAAATGCTTTTATATACTATTAATTCTAATCATAGTGTTGGTTTAGAATTTACTTCTGGTAATAAAGGCGTAATGCAGCTTAATGGAACTAGTTCCGGCGAATTTGAAATATTTAATGGCGAATGGGTTTCGACATTATTACGAGAGACTGGTTCTAATGTAGAATTAATAACTAAACGATCTAAATATGGAAAATTAATAGCTAGTTCATCTGTTACATCATCAGGAGCTATTAATAATACAGGTACGTTTATTTTTGGAACATCTAGTGCACAATATGGATCTAGATTTATAGGACAAATACAAGAACTGCGTTTTTGGTCTTCTAGTTTAAATGACTCAGCTTTTGATAATCACGTTAAAGCTCCAGGGGCATATAACAATGATAATGCAGCTTTAGATGTATATGATGATTTAATTTTTAGATTACCATTGAATGATAATGACAGTATTTCAATCGTAGCTACATCTAGTTTTTCTGGATCACAACCTAATGCATTAACATTACCAACTGCATCATTTTATGGTTGGTCATCTTCATTGCCATGGCAAGATGTTGAGCAAACATATTATTATGATGCACCATCGATTGGCGGAAGTACATATGATGATAATAAAATACGTTTAGAATCAAATCAATTGATTGGAACATTGGATGTAAAATCTAGAGCTGAACGTAGTCAATATGATAATGCCCCGTTGGATAGTAATCGTTTAGGTGTATATTTTTCGCCACAAACGATGATTGATGAAGATATCATTGCACAATTAGGATTTGAAGATTATGATGATTATATTGGGGATCCTGGAGCGATAAATCAAAAATCATACCCGGATTTAATACGGGTTGCACAAACATATTGGAAAAAATATCAAGATCGAAATGATATTAATGCATATATTAATATGTTTACATTGTTTGATTTATCATTTTTTAAACAATTAGAACAGTTATTACCTGCTCGTTCTAATAAAGTAACAGGTATTTTAGTTCAACCTAATTTATTAGAACGAAGTAAAGATACGATTTTACCAAAAATTAATCGATTTGTTTCTGACTATGAAACTATTATTGCCGGAATTGCTCCTACTGCTAGTTCTGAATATATAAATTACAGTGGTGCCGTAGATGGAAAAATATTATCAATAACAGGTGAAGATGATAATCAATGGCAAGGCTATTTAACTGCATCTACTGCAGAAAAATATGATAGTATGCCATATTCATATGAGTATTTATTGAGATCTGGCAGTACTTGGATTACTGGATCATCTCCATATTGGTTAAGTGATATATTACAGCCAATATATTTAGATTCAATCCCATCTACTACAAAATTTGTTTCAGGTAGCGTATCTTATTCTACAGGATCTGGTGGCTCTGGAACTAGTGCTACATACGGAGCTGGCACATATGGTACTAGTACATATTACTCAGACCCAGTAGGCGCCGGCTTCGAAGGTACGTTGGCTCAAGTTCAAGACTATTTACCTACCGGAATACGAAATCAGAGATATGCGGGTTGCAAACTTACCTCTCCGGCGTTCAACATTAGTTCAACTCAAACAGTGGATGGCGGCCCGGTTGTTGAATGGAGATCATCAAATCCAAATCAATTGATATATCAACAGTATAATAACCAAGGAAGTTTTGTTATACAATAACATTTAAAAATATAGATCATGTATATTTATATTAAATAAGGCAAAAAATTATGGGATATTTAGATAATTCTAGTGTAACAGTTGACGCAATTTTAACATTAAAAGGACGTGAACTTTTAGCTAAAGGTGGTAATGCATTTAACATTACACAATTTGCAGTCGGCGATGATGAAATTGATTATTCATTATGGAACCCAGATCATCCACTCGGAACAGCATATTATGGTACTATTATAGAAAATATGCCAGTAACTGAAGCTATTCCGGATGAAACTCAAGCATTAAAATATAAATTAGTAACATTACCAAAACAAACAACTAATATTCCAGTTGTAAATGTTGGTAATACTTCTATTACATTAGCAGCGCCAGGAGATAGTTCTATCATCGCTCCTAATACAAGCAACTTCCAAGGCGGAAATTCTACATTAGGTTATACGGCAATATTATCAGATTCGACAGTAGCAGATATTCAAGTAACTAGAGCGTTACAAAATTCAGTATTACCAACAACACCTCGTTTTATTGGAGATAATGAAGATGCTCAAAGTATAGCAGTTGCTGGGTTTGAATTCCGCATTGTTGCTAAAACTCAAATGCTTGAAGATAAAACTGCAACTATTACAATTATTGGTAATGAAACGGGTGGTAGTATTACTATTAACTTAACTGTTAAAAAAGTGACGACTGCAACTGTTAATAGTGCAACTGCATAAAAAAGGTAAACATGGAAATGAAAAATTTCATTGAAACATTAAAACAACAACCAAAACAAGGTGGAGTACCAAATAACTTATTAACAGCTGTAGGTGCAGCTAATCAAGCTACTAGAACTCCAATTACACCAACGGCAGCGCCAGCGGCTGCAGGTACATCGGCAGCCGCTACTTCTGTAATTAATGAACAAGTACGTAACTTAGCACAACAATTGGCTAATCAAATTATTGCCGAACGAGATCAGTCGCAAATATTAGCACGTAATGGTAGAGTATTTACGAAATTTGATCCAGTTAATGACATTATTTCAAATCAAACAGAAGTTGTTACGGCTGGTTTATGGAGTGATAACTTAGCAAGTTTAACTACTTATTTTACATCATCAACTCAAACAACCGCACAACGTCGTTATTATGTTGATGTTTATCAAGATACTCCGAGTGCAGAAGGTTCTGCGGTACAATTTTCTTTAGCATTTGGGCATGCATTAGGTAGTGGTTCAGATTCACAAGGCCAATTAAATGATTCTGCAGCTAAAGCAATTTATTCACAATATAAACAATTATTACTAAGTCCTACAGATACAAGATTTACAACAGCAGGATCTGGTAGTACTGACTATATTTATGTAGTTAATTTTAAACGTGATAGAGTAAAAGAACGTTTAGATGCAGGTAATTGGGAACTTCCATTAGTTAGAATTTCATCACATTCAACAAATGCTACTGGTTCTGTTGTTACCGGTAGTGGAGTAATTCAATTAATTGATGATTCTTCTATATCAGCTGCATCAGTTGGAGATTCTGGTAAAGTTTATAATATTGTTTCTGGTTCAATTGGCGGAGGCGTATATAATTCTACATCTCCTATTTATTATGGACTAGCATATCCAGATCACGGAACATTGGTATTAGATGGTAAAATGTTAGATCAACAATTAGGTTTTGCTACAAATACTGGTTCTAGTTCGGAAGGAAATAATCATTTTATTTTATTCCATTCAATATCAGGTTCAGCTTATTTTACTGATCCAGCAACTTCAGATCCATATGGTTTTCAAGCTCGTAATTCTGAAAAAGTTACTAGTACGCATTATTTCGTAAGAATTAAAAATGCAGAATATAATTTTTCAAATAATCCATCATATGTTACGGGAAGTGTAGGCCAGATATCACAAACAACATTTGTTGGAGATCCTAAAACATATATTACGACGGTTGGATTATATAATGATAGTCAAGAATTATTAGCAGTAGCTAAATTATCTCAACCATTATTGAAATCATTTCAGCGAGAAGCTCTTATACGAGTTAAATTAGATTTCTAAAAAATAACATAGATTTAAGCCCTGTTATATTTATATTAAATGTAGCAGGGTTTTTACTATCATGTCTCTAATTACTATAGAAAATAAACAACAATCATCATATGCAAGTGCATATCCATCAGTATTTAAAAAAATTGATGTAGAAGATGTACGTATGAATTCATTTCCATCTTATAAGAAATGGACAATTACATCTGGTAGTGCTACTAGTAGTATTTTACCATTGCAAGGAATATATTCAAACGTACTTCCAGCATTAGGAACTGAATTAACATATAATGATGCATCTAATATTAATGGTAGTTTGCAAACAGTAACGTATTTTTCATTAAATCATTTTTATTATAAAAATAAAACGGAACTTTTAAAAACTTTTGGTCCGACTGATTTAACAAAAACATCAAAATTTTTATATCAAACAGCATCAATATTATCATTTCCACAAAATAAAATTGGCGAAGGAATTAAGCCGCAATCATTTTCTTTAACATCGTCTGTTTCTGGATCATATGCATCTGACAAATATGGGAATTTATATGATGTTAATATTGCAACATCATCTATTATAGCCGGCGTTAAGTTTTATGAAGGATTTAATGAATATTTCGATGTTACTAGAATTCCATATAATTCATATGCAAATATTACACTTACCCCGGGCATTGTAACAACTACCGGTAGACAATTACCATTAGGATTGTCTGGCAAATTCGACGGTACGGGATATTTAGAAACTACATTAGATGGTTATTACAATAGAAATAATGATTATGCTATTTCGTTTTTTATTACAGCTTCTAATACAAATTTAACTAATCAATTAATTGCTGCTAAAGCAAGTTCATCAATTGATCCAGTTTTTCCATTTAAAATTGAATTAGACACTAACGATCGAATATTATTTACAGTTGGAGGCTCAACTACATTTACAACATTTATAAGTTCATCTACAATTGTTACTGGATCTTGGAATCATGTATTATGTCAAAAAACGGGAAGTGCTATACAATTATATGTTAATGGAACAATGGAATCTGAAATTTCTAGTTCATTATTATATGATACAAAAAGTCCATTTACTGCGTCGGCAAGAATTGATAACGTACATCCGCTTAAAATAGGTGGGTATGACACTAGTAGTTCAAATCTGACAGGTTATTTAGATGAAATAAGAATCTTTAATAAATCACTTAACGCATCGCAGATAAGTTCTTTAAATGACCGTAGCGAAGGCGGCACTGTATTGCAAACTCGCAATGTAGGTAATGTTTTTGGTAAACAAGGTATTGTAGTATTTTCTAGTCCAGATTACCGCATTCATGATATTATTCAAACGCCATTTACTGCATCATATCGAAGTACAGTTACAATTCATGAATTAAGTGTATTAACTAAATTAGACGCCGGCGATTTTAATATGTCAACTAATGTAACATTAACCCAAGATAATGATGTTACATACCAACCATTTGTTAGCGGAAGTGATTTTTCTCCATATATAACTACAATTGGTTTATATAATGATTTTGGACAATTGTTAGCAATCGGGAAATTAGCTCAACCGATCCGTAAACGTAATGATGTTGATATGAATTTCTTAATACGTTTAGATTTAGATAATAACATCGTATTTAAAGGGTAATGATGATACGTTTAAAAAAACTTCTTTTTGAAATATCAGCTGATGATATTAAACGTTGTTTAGATAAAATTAAAAATAAACAGTTTAAATTAATTGGAGCTGGAGATAATGGTCGAGTTTATGAAATTGACGGAGAAGATAAAGTATTTAAAATTACTAAAGAACAAGATGAATATGCTGTAGCTAATAAAATAGTTAATAAATACGACGAATATACAACATTTATTCCAGTATATTATGTTAACGGATCTGATATGTATATTATGGCAAATGCATCTGAATTAAATTCTTCAATTCGACAAAAATTAAATAAATTTATTGAAGATTATAAAAATTATGCTCGCGAGCAAGGCGGCGAAGTATCAATATTTGAATTTACTAAATTTACTGATACAATTGATCCGATGGTTGATAATTTTTTAAATTCATTGGAATTAAATATTGAAAAATTAAATATTACGGATTTAGATTTAGATTTAGATTTTAAAACAGATAACATCATGATGTGGTCTGGTAAAATGGTAATGGTTGATTGGTAAAATTTTTAAAAGAATATTTATATATATGAAATCATCGAATATATTAGAAAACATAATTAAAGCTGTTTTATTAGAAGAAAATGATCCTAGGACGGTACAATTGAGATCTGCATCTGAAAAAGATATAGCAACTGCTAAAGCTGCAGGTGCTGTTGCTGCATTTAACATTAGAGTTAAAGGAAAATCTACAATATCGCAAATTAGAAAAAAAATGGTTTATGCAGTTAAATCGGATAGTAAAGTAGGAGATTCTAGTGTTTATGCGAATCCTAAATTTCTTTATATATATTCAGACATTAAACCAAATGATCGAAAACAAGATATTAAAGTTTGGATTATCAAATTAGATAAACCATTTGATACTAACTTTACAACTTTTCCGGGAGAAACAGACGATATTATTCAGTTTGTATTAGACTATATTGGGTATGAAACATCATTAGGTGCTGGATTAGATGTTAGTCGAGCAGCACTTTTTATATCTAAGAGTACATATGAACAACTATTGAAATTGCAACCATATGGTATATCTAATACGCTAAATTTAAATAACTTAGAATCAGAAGAATTGCCGGAAGATAATGTAGAAATATCAGATAAACGTACGGAATGGTTAAATCAAAATGATACTGAAAATTTGACATTTCCTTATGAATGGTATACATATGGTCAAGATGCAAAACCGCTTCAATATACGGTATATAAAGAAACAATATTAGATAACGTACCGTATTTATATTTTTATGATAAACAGTTAGATTCGTTTTTCGTTATGAAGCGTGTTGATCAATTTTTACCAACAATAATAAAAGAACAAATGAACCCAAATTTTACTTCGTATACATGGATGAAATTATGGGATCAAATTGATATATCAAAAGTAACTCCAGAAGAAAATACTAAATTACAAGCAATTTATCAAAAAGAAAAATAATTAGTTATGCGCCGTAACCATTTCCATAGTTCTGGAAATTCGAAACGAGCTAATGCTTTAAAGCATGGTTATAAATCAGGTTTAGAATTAACTGTTTCAGAACAAATAAAAAGTACCGAATATGATTTGAAATATGAAACAGAAACATTAAATTATATAGTACCAGAACGCAAAGCAAAATATACACCTGATTTTGTATTCGTGAAAAAGAATGGCGAATTTATGTTTATTGAAACTAAAGGGCGATGGACAACTGCCGATCGTACCAAAATGAAACATGTATTAGCATCTAATCCTGGTATCGATATTCGTATGGTATTTCAAAACCCCAATCAAAAACTTGCAAAAACATCTCCAACAACATATGAAGTATTTGCTAAAAAATTAGGCATCCAACATGTTGCAAAGAAAGATATTCCTACAGAGTGGTTAGCAGAATGTGTGAAAAAAGGTGAAGAACCAAAAAAAGTTATAAAATTCTTTTGATTTACGAAAAATTTTTAATATATTGTTCATGTATTAATGAAATTTATTTTATTAATAGATTGATGAATTTATTGAATCGATCGTTAAGCCAGGAATGTAATGTATGTGCTTAACTAATATTAATTATTATATTAATTGGAATCCTTACAGAATTTTATTATTATTTAAATAATGAAGAATCTTAAGTTATTACAATTATTAGAATCAGTATTAGGTAAAGGTAAACCTACATCTGGTAATAATATTGCTTTCTTCTCTCCATTTACTTCACATTACAAACCGAAGTTAGAAATTGATATTAACACAACCCGCGGCGGCGAAAATGCATGGCATTGTTGGATATCAGATAAAAAAGGTCGATCTATTTCTAGTTTGTTTAAGC
>JACCDW010424110.1_pt1 | contig 11391 bp, 9 predicted proteins | sample 7449781 | NCBI WGS metagenome assembly JACCDW01 (sample SAMN15323449, study PRJNA562643) | freshwater metagenome | isolation source: river surface water | place: USA:Blue River Watershed | collected 2017-08-18
GATTTTCAGAGGCGATTTGATTTTCATTCATTCGAACCTTTCACGCTCATTGCTTATGTAAATAAAGAATTGGAGGAGTTGAAATGGGATGGTCAATTAGCTCGAGTGAGGAAATTACCAGTCGATAAAAAGGCGTATATTTGGTCGAGTGTCACCCTGTACGATGAACCGACAAGAAAACAAAGGGAGGAAACATTTTACCAATTTTTGGCCCAAAACCTGCCTGCAGCAGAACCCATTTTTCAATTATTTTTGAAAACATTTTTGTTGAATCGGGAACCGATTATAACCCTATCTACTTCACAAATTGTATTGGACCCAGCCTTTATTCTGTTTAAATCGTATCATCATATCGAACAACAAGAAATAAGTAAATTATTTTTAAGAGATGAGACTTCCGAAAGTTAACGTTTTCTCGGCCATTCTACCGTGGGAGTATTGGAATACCTGGCTCATCTATTTACCACTTTGGCCTTTTTGGTTATATTATTCCTGGAAAAATAGAAGTGTATATTTTTTTCAAAAAACGAATCCCGGCATTTCTTTTGGAGGAATGGCAATGCAGTCCAAACGGGAAATTTATGACCTCTTACCCCCTGAAACGTTTCCTCTCAGCCGCTATTTGAATGTAGAGGAAAAGGAAAATTTTGATTTTTCGACACTTCCTGAATTTCCATTCGTCGTGAAGCCAAATGAAGGATTGAAAGGATTAGGAGTCAAGTTTATCAATTCAAATGCTGAATTAGAAGCGTATTTTAAAAAAAATGACTTGAATGTGATCATCCAAGAAAAAATCTCGTTGCCATTAGAATTAGGTATTTTTTATGCAAGATTCCCTTCCTGTGAAAAGGGATTTATCACGGGTATTACGCAAAAAAAATATATGCAAGTGCAAGGGGATGGCGTTTTGACGGTACGCGAATTAGCCATGAAAAATGAAAGAATTAGGCGTCAGTTGAGGTTTTTGGAAAAATCTGATCCAGACCTTCTCAACTTAATTCCATTAATGGATGAAACAATTTCTCTTTTGTCTATCGGGAGTCATACGCGTGGGGCAGAATTTATTGACGTGACAACTCGTTATCAGGAGGCTATTTTTCCCTACATCGATGATATCGCGACGAAGATACCTGGTTTTTACTATGGTCGATTTGACATCTTGTGTGAAATCGAGGGTTCTCCACTAAGAATCAAGCAAGCCAAAATAATAGAACTCAATGGGGCCATGAGCGAACCGATTCACATGTATGATCCCAAAAATTCCCTACTATATGCATGGAAGGAAATTCATAGGCATTGGAAAATTATGTCTCAAATTGCTTTTCAAAATAGGCAGGTCCCTTATCGAAAACATCGTTTTTGGAATGGGCTTAAACGGATATTTCAGAACTTGAGATTAGAGAAAGATTTAAAAAATAAAATGGGGTGATTTATTTGTCATGAGGGTATTAATAAGAAAATTAAAATGATTATGGCAACACAAATTAAAATCAAAAATGTTTCTGAAGGATTTCAAAGCATCATCTCCAACGGAAAACATAGTATCTTGGGCGATGAACCTATTGCGAGCAAAGGAACCGACTTAGGGTTTAGCCCATCAGAATTACTCTTAGGAGGACTTGCCATGTGCAAGGTTGGCACAATCCGATATATTGCTCGCCAAAAAGGTTTGGAAATAGGTGAAGTAAATGCCGTTCTTTCTCAAGAGGTAAAAAGAGAACCCGATGGTCTCAAAACCCACATCAACGTAGCCATCCAAATAGATGGAAACATTAGTCTCGAGCAAAAAAAAGAATTATTAAAACAAGCGGATGCGTGTTACATTCATCGCCAAATTCTCGGGAATTGGGAAATAGAACATGCTATTGATTTGTAAATTCAAATTTGAAAATAATATTATTATTTTAATTGAACTCTTTTTTAAACGGCCCCCAAATGCAATTAACATTTGGGGGCCGTTTCTTTTGACTGAGCGTTATAGCCTTACCCGATTTTCTTGTTTTGAAACCGTTCTTTTAAACTGTCAACGAGATAATAAACCAAAGGGACTAGGAAAACGGTTAATAGGAGCGAGGAAGAAAGTCCCCCTATAATAACCCAAGCCAAACCATTTTTCCATTCAGCAGCAGTTCCTGTAGCTAATGCGATGGGCAGCATCCCTACGATCATCGAAAGGGTTGTCATGAGAATAGGACGCATCCGACCCTTTCCGGCCAAAAGTAATGCTTCCTTGAAGTGATGTCCTTCTGCTTTCAATTGATTGGTAAAATCGACAATTAATATGGCATTTTTGACGACTAATCCCATTAACATGATCAATCCCAATAAGGCAAATAAACTTAAATGACTGATGGATAAATTCAACGCAAGAAAGGCGCCAATGGCTGCTACGGGAATTGAAAATAGGACAACAAAAGGGTAAATAAAGCTGTCATACAGGGCAACCATGATCAGGTAAATCAGCAGGAACGAAATGAGGAGTACTGATCCCAAGGCGCCAAAACTGTCGTTTTGTCGCTTGATGTCACTTCCCCATGTTAATTCGATGCCGGAAGGAAGCGGGTGTTCCTTCAAATAGGAAACCACTTCATCCGCAACCGTCCCCGAAGGCCTCCCTAAGGCATCAGCCGTTAAGGTGATGGCAGCTTGTCGGTCTTTTCGCTCTAGCATCGAAGGCGAATTGTCCTGTTCCACTCGCGCAAAGCTGGAGACCTCTGAAGAAAAGCCTGCAGGATTTGTGACCGTAAAATGTTGTACATCACTGAAATTATTCCGATTAAAATCGTCTAACCAAATTCGTATAGGGAATTCAGTGCCTTTTTCAGTCATCGAAGCATCTGCATTTCCACTAAAGGCGGTTCTTAAGTTTATTCCAACAAATGAGGTACTTAAACCCAATCTTTGCATTCTTTCCTGATCAGGAATAACGATAAATTCAGGACTTCCAGCTTCCACGGATAATCGAACATTGTCTGCTCCAGGAATCCGCTCCACGAGGGACTTTAAGTCAGCACCCGTTTTCATGACTTGATCGACCTGACTTCCGCTCAGTGTAATTTCGATCGGTGCCGAACGCGGAATAAGCCCTAATGTCGCCATCGAATAATTAATCCCAGGATATTGATTTTTCAAGTCATTACGGAGTTTTTTCATAAACGACTCCGTGGCTAATTGCTTTATTAGTTTTTTAGGTTTTAGTTGAATGGTGAATTCTGTTCTATTGGGAGATCCCATACCAAGGCTACCTATACCTGTACTAGGCCCCCCAATATTGCTAAAAACGGTCGCAACTTCAGGTTGTTTGATAATGTACGTTTCGATTTTTTGGGAAATCAAATTGTTTTGCTGAATTGAGGTCGTCTTATCGAATTCCAATGCGAACCGAAATTTGCCCTGATCGCCTGTGGAAATTAATTCTTTGCCGATTATTCCCATTTTCATGATTCCCAAAGTCATTCCAAATAAGACGAGAATAAACCCGCTAAATGCCAATTTATGGCCCAATACCCAGGCTAAAAGTCGGCAATATCCCTCCGTGAATCGCTCTAGCTGATGTTCGAACCCGAGTAGAAAACGATTCAGCCAGGTAGTTGCTTGTAAATCTTCTTTTTGGCCAATTCGGGAGGCTAACCAGGGGGTTAATGTAAACCCTACCAACAAACTCGTTAAGGTAGATGTTACAACGACGACTGAAAATTGTTTTAACATGTCGGCGACGAAGACTTGTAAAAAAAGGATGGGTAAAAAAACAACCACATCGACCAAGGTGATGGATAGCGCCGCAAATCCAATTTCCATCCTTCCATCCATGGCAGCATTACGTTTGTCTTTGCCTAGGTCAAGGTGTTTTTGAATATTTTCTAACACCACCACCGCATCATCGACAAGGATACCTATGATGAGCGACATGGCAAGAAGGGTCATTAAATTTAAGGTATAATCTAATAGCCACATTACTGCGAATGCGGAAACTAAGGATGTAGGAATGGCTACAATGACAATGAACGAGTTTCGAAAACTACGAAGAAATAGTAACATGACGAATGAGACCAAAATAACCGCCAGAAGTAAATCAAATACGACCGAATCTACGGCGGCAATGGTATTGTCTGTACTATCGTCAGCAATTGTGAATTTTAGTCCTGCTTGTTCATGGGCATGTTGGATGGCTAAAAACTTTGCTTTTACGAGTTTTGATACCTCGACAGCATTCGCATCTCCTTGCTTTTTAATTAGTAAGCCTATCCCATTTTTGCCGTTATATCGGCTAATAGAGCTTGTTTCCTTCATGCCATCGACTACCTCAGCCACATCTTTTACATAGACTGGACTTCCTATGCTGGGCATGGCTATTTGTACTCCTTGAATATCAGCGATGGAGCTGAATTTCCCGATGATGCGCAGCGCATTATTTTCCGTTGAATTTTGAACTTTTCCAACAGGTAAATCTAATCCTGAGCGCTTGATCGCTTCCACCACCTGATACATGGAGATTTTGTAAAGCTTTAGTCTATGGGGGTTAATTTTTACTTGAATTTCTCGCTCTTCTCCACCCAGCAACGTGATTTCCGCGACACCCTTGATCTGCTGGATTTGTGGGAGATAGTCGTCTTTCATCTTTTGGAAAAAATCCGATGGTGCTAATTGACTTGTTGCACTGATGGACATGATTGGAAGGTCATTGGGTGAAACCTTACTCATGACGGGACTCTGTATGTCGGCTGGTAAATCTTTTCGAATATTATCGATGTAACGTTGTGCATCTTGCATCGACTTATCTAAATCGGTCCCGTATTTAAGATTAGCGATAATGATGGAAGCGTTAGGCAAAGATTTGGTGACTAGGTAGTCGACCCCCTCTAAATTAGAAAGGGCATCTTCGATTTTCCTGGATACGGAGGTTTCGACCTCAGTAGGTTCAGCCCCAGGGTACACCGTTTTTATCACAACCACAGGCTGGTTAAAATCAGGCATTAATTCGTAACTCAAATTTTTATAACCGATCACGCCCAAAAGCGTAATTACACTGAATAATACGATGATCAGTGAGGGTCTTTTTATGGAAATTTCGGTAATATTCATCGTTGGCTTATTTATTTTACCTGGACATTAGCCCCTTGAAATAGATTGATTAGACCACTGGTAATAAGCAGATCGTTTTCATTTAGCCCTTTTGATACCAGTGTTTTTCCCAGAATTTTTTTCCCGAGTTCGATTGTTTTTATTTGTGCTTTCCCATTTTCCAAAACGTAAACTTGCGCCTGAAGACTAGAGCCCATAATCGATGAAGAGGGGATGAGTATTGCCTTTTGAGATTCAATTTTCCCAGCCTTGACTTTGCCAAACATCCCAGCTTTAATACGTAAGTCTGCCGTATTTTTCAGGTCAAATTGAACAGGGAAACTGCTTCCCATGTTTGCTTTGCTGCCGATTAGGCTAGCTGTTGCGTGAAATTTGGAATCGGGATAAGCGTCTGCTTGGATGGAATAAGCGCGATGTAAAACGAATGTGGCTAAGTCGATTTCTGGCACGAGAATTGTGAATTTTAACTGGTTAATGTCGGTAATTTGGATGATTGGAATTCCTGGGGCTACAAAACTTCCCACCTCGCTTAATTTTGCGGTGATAATCCCGTCGAAGGGAGCCTTGATGCTGCACTTGTTTAGTTGTTCCTGGATCGTAGCTTTTTGAACCTTAGCTGCCCGCAATCCTAATAGGGATTTTTCTAATTGAACTCCTTGGATGGCATCGGCTTGTGTCAGAATTGTGTAGCGTTTTACATCGGCAGTCAATCCTTCGATTTGTACATCTATGGATTGAAGTTGGAGTTCCCAAGTTGATGGATCTAAGGTTAAAATTCGTTGACCCTTTCGAACGTGACTACCTAAATCAACGAATAATTCCGTGATTCGGCCGGGTATTTCGGCACTCAGTTTGGTCTCCTTGTTTGCCTCAAATGTGCCTGAAAAGGACTGTTCATCCTGGATCAATTCGGCATGTAACGTGTCGATTTGTACAGGTATTTTCTCTAGCTTATCCTGGTGGTACACTTTTTGCTGAGTCACGTCTACATTGCTTTTTAATTTAAAAATCAAAAGGCCAACCAGGATGATCCCAATTAATATCCAGCTTATTTTTTTCATCGTTTTGTTCTTTTAATCAATTCTTGTGGAAATATTTCCGGTGATTTTTTGGAGTTCTAGGTCTGCTTTTAAATAGTCAATGATAGCTGATAAATGAGCCTGCTGTGCTTCTCGAAGCGCATTTTCTGCAAGGAGGATGTCGGTTACGTTAGCAGTACCTTGTTTTTGTTGAATACTGGTCTGATCATAAATATGACTCGCTAAAGTCATTTGCAACTTGCTCGTTTCAATTGTTTTTCCCGCCACCTGCTTTTGGAGTCGGGCGTTTTTCTCTTGCATACTCATTTGCTGCTCGATAATTCCCGTTTGAATTTCATTACTTTGAATTTCAAGTTTTTTCAACAGAATTTTTCTTTTTGAAAATGGGCCATTATACAAGGGATAGGACATTTGCAGGCCAATGAAACTTAAAGGGAAGAACTTTAAAAAGTCATTGGGCTGTTGGTCATAGCCAAATCCTGTACTACCATACGATCCCATTAAACTGAGTGTGGGAATATGGCGCGATTTTTCTAATGTGCTCACCTCGGTTGCCAATAATTGATTTTGGCCTTCACTAAGCTGGATTTCAACCGGTGAGGTCATCGCGAATTCTGCTTGGTTCTTTATTACAATGGCTGTTGAAATTTGAATGTTTCGGTCTAAAGCAATTCCCATTGCGAATTTTAGGTTATTCTGCAGTTGGCTTATTTTGTTTGAAATCGTCTCCTTCTGTGTGGATAATTGGGCTAATTGCAATTTGATTTTTTCAACATCGGTTTCTTTGGCCATTAATTGTTGGCGGACTAATTGGACCGTGCTCAAAAGCTTCTCTGCATTCTTGTAATTATGTTCAAGGAAATCCAGTTGATTTTGTAGAATTTGGATGGAGTAATAGACCGAGCTCACGTCAAAGTAAACTTGTTCTTGGGTCTTTCTAGCCTGAAGCTTTGTCAAATCGGAAGCCACCTGACTAACTTGAATTCCGCCCTTGATTTGGGGATTGATGAGTGGCCAACTGACTTGAATTTGCGTAGAGATGTTGTGAGGAACACCAAATTGCGTTTCTTTGAATTGCCCCACCGGGCCGTTAAAAATGCTCGTTGGCATTAATTGGTATGGTAAATTACTGAAATACCGATAATCTGCATTTGCCGTCACTTTGGGCAATATGTTGGATTTTGCATCTAAGATTCGTTCTTGCCCATGTTGTATGGAAATCGCACTTATTCGGATCGCCGCGTTGTGTACAAGGGCTGTATCGAGACACTGCTGTAAGGTCATCGCTTCGACGGGGGCCTGTGCTTGTATGAGTCTTGTCCCCATAAGTGATAAGACGAATAAGGTGATTGCAATGGTTCTGCTATTCATGGGAGGAAGGGTTATTGCGTGTGCCGCCATGTCCACCTGCGACGATGCGCATGATCTTCAAGCTTAGGTAGATATACTGAAAGAACTGAATGAAAATATTCTGCTGGTTTGCAGGTATTTTATGATTGATTTTCGCTGTCATGTCCTAGTTATTTGATTGATTATTCTGGAATAAGCCACCAAAAGGGCTTCATTTTTGCTTTATATAGGAAGGCATAATGTAAGGTTAGTTTTAACCAATGTCCTGCCAAACCGATGTCTCCAAAAGTTTTTTGAAGATCCCTTCCTTGAGTTTTGGGGTATTTTTCATAATCCGGGACTATAGGAAAAGTTGTAATGCTTATGCCGCTACCCTGCGTGAAACCATAACCGGCGGAGGCAATGCAGGCAGCACCCATATTACCCATGGAACCTCGATGCGGCAGGTTTTTTGAGCCTGTCTCGATTTGGGCTATGATATTGTCAGCGACAAGTTTTGCGGTTATTCCAGATGGCATTCCCGTTCTCGGGGGTGCGGGAAAAATATCTGTGCCATTTTTACTTTTTCTCGGTCTTGAAATGGCGTGCGGGGGTGCAAATGCAATTCCAGGAGCAAAGATTTGAGGGAAAGTCGGATTCTGATAGGTTTCAGGCCAATCTTGTACCGACCATTCTTCATAGGGCTTTGCTTGGTAATTCGCATCGACAATCATAAATCCTTTGAACAATAAGTCGGTGATGTCCTTCTCCACTTTGTCGTATGCTTTGAATCCATGTCCTGAAAAAGAAGGAATGAGCATGGCAAAATCAAATAATTCGGTTTTGTATTTGCCATCCAAATTTTCGTAATGCGCTAAACCCTGTTCAATTTTTGTTACTCCAGCGCCCAGAATCCATTCGATTCCTCGCTCCCGAAACACCATTTCAACCATTTCACTTGATTGCATCGTCTCCTTTCCATAAGAAAGCAACATGCCATCCATGCCAAAATCTCCTAAACTAAATTCATTGGAAATCCAAGTCAATGTGACAAGGTCTCGTACACCCAATCGCACTAATTCTTTTTCTACATTTAATATATATTCGAAGGCAGCACCCTGGCAGGTGGCACGCGGGTGTCCGGTTCCGATGAGAATTCGTACTTTTTCCCGACTAACCTTTATTTGTGCGATTAAATCATGCAAGGCCTCGGCGGCATGGTTGGCATGTTCATAAGTACAGACTGAGAAAACCTTGTTTGTCCCAGGCATAAGCCCTTCCGTTAATTCAAAGGCTAGTTTAGGACCCGTGGCGTTAATCAAGTAATCATAATTAACCTTCTCTATTTGTCCTGCTTTCTCCCCGAATGGATAGGAGATGGTCACAAATCCTTTCTCTTCAGTCTGGTCTCCGGCTGGGTGAAAATCAACAACATTTGCCTGCTTGAATTGAATTCCCTTTTTTTTGTAGATGGGTGCTAGGGGGAAATGAACTTCGGCCGCCTTCATTCGACCCGTCCCCACCCAAATATTGGAGGGAACCCATTGATAGTTTCGGTTGGGTGAAATAACCAGAATCTCGTGGTCGGATCCTAATTTTCTCCTTAAATGTCCGGCTGCAGTATGCCCAGCAATGCCTGCACCTAAAATGACTATTTTGGCCATAGTATGAGTTGTTAATTCGTTTTTAATAACATAAGTATGGAGTGAATGACCTTATTTCCTTGTTCATGAAGATCAAATTCGAAATTGGCCACACGCCATTTATACATGTGTAAGCGAAATGTGCCCAACACGATATGAAGCAAATGCGCCGCTGGGATCTTATTTGTGAATATGTTTTGCTTTTGTCCTTCGAGGAGAATGGGCATCAAGTGCTTCATTTTCACCTCCATAATTTGCGAAATAGCTTGATTGATTTTCTCACTTTCTTCTAATAATCCATCCGAAAAAACAGCCACAACGAAATGGGGGTTTTGTTTGAAAAAATCGAATTGATTATTGAATATGCGAATGAATTTTTCCTCGGGAAGCGCAGCTTCATCAGCTAAGTTTGATAAGCGCTGTTCCATGTGCCAAGCTAAATACTGAAGCAAACCAAGTATGATGGATTCTTTGTTTTCAAAATGTCGGTATAGCGCACTCTCGGAAAATTGCATTTCTTTTGCCAAATTTTTGGTCGTCAAGCCGCTGATTCCCACTTTAGTCAATATTTTTCCAGCTGCTTCTACGATTTCAATTTGCCGTTCTGTTAGCTTATTTGCCATTTTTCTCCCTTCTTATAATATGTGAGTGAATATTCACTAACCAAATGTAGGCATATTATTTATATGTATATAGGGAAACGCATATTTTTTTTAAAATACTTTGGACAATAAAAAAGAGGAGCTCGTGAAAGCTCCTCTTTTAACTAGAATGAAGTTTGCCGATTATAAATCGACCGCCTCGCCATAAGCCGCTTCCGTTGCGCCCTTGAAGGCTTCCGAAATGGTTGGGTGTGGGTGAATCGATTTCATGATTTCATATGCCGTACTTTCTAGTTTACGCACAACAACTGCCTCAGCAATTAATTCTGTTACGTTGTAACCGATCATGTGTGCGCCTAAAAGCTCACCGTATTTGGCATCATAAATAACTTTTACAAAACCATCACGTGCGCCAGCAGCGGTTGCCTTACCTGATGCCACGAATGGGAATTTACCTACTTTGATGTCGTATCCTGCCTCGCGAGCCTTCTTCTCTGTCATTCCCACAGAAGAAATTTCTGGCGTGCAATAGGTACATCCTGGAATATTGGAGTAATCCAAGGCCTCCGTCTTGTGACCCGCCATTTTTTCCACACAAATAATTCCTTCCGCAGATGCCACGTGTGCTAAAGCCGGTCCCGGCGTCACATCACCTATGGCAAAATAGCCCGGAATATTCGTTTCATACCATGCGTTCACAGGAATACGCCCTTTGTCCACAATGATACCTACTTCTTCCAAACCGATGTTTTCCAAATTGCAGATCACACCCGCCGCAGAAAGTACGATGTCACATTGGATATCTTGATTGCCTGTTGGTGTTTTTACACTCACCTTGCAACCTTTTCCTTTGGTATCTACTGACTCCACACTCGATGAGGTCAAGATATCGATCCCCATTTTCTTATATTGCTTCGCCAATTCTTTCGAAACATCTTCATCCTCTACGGGAACGATGTTTGGTAAAAATTCAACAATGGTTACCTTCGTTCCCATAGCCGAATAAACATAGGCAAATTCAACGCCAATCGCACCTGAACCGATAATGACCATCGAATCTGGACGTTTTGCCAAACTCATTGCCTTACGATATTCAATTACTTTTTCACCGTCGATTGGGATATTGGGCAAGGCACGTGCACGTGCACCTGTCGCAATCATGATATTTTTTCCTTCGTAAACCGTCGCTTTTCCATCTGCATCCGTAACCTCCACCTTCTTACCCGGTTGGATTTTACCAAATCCCATGATCACGTCGATCTTGTTTTTCTTCATTAAAAACTGAACTCCTTTGCTCATGCTGTCAGCAACGCCACGTGAACGCGCGATCACTGCAGCGAAATCGGCTTCCGCTCCTTTGACTGTAATTCCATAATCAGAGGCATGTTTGATGTATTCAAATACATTCGCTGATTTCAATAATGCTTTGGTCGGGATACATCCCCAGTTTAGGCAGATTCCTCCCAAAGATTCCTTCTCCACGACTGCACATTTTAAACCTAATTGAGAAGCTCGGATAGCTGCTACATAACCCCCTGGGCCTGAGCCTACCACGATCAAATCGTATATTTGCGCCATTTTATTGCTTGATTTAAATGAATGAGGCCGCAATTTAGCACAAAATCGGGTATATTTGTACTTTATTTAGCAGAAATCCACATGACAAGAGACAGGTTCAATGACCTGAAAGCCAGA
>JACCDW011808035.1_pt1 | contig 11391 bp, 12 predicted proteins | sample 7449781 | NCBI WGS metagenome assembly JACCDW01 (sample SAMN15323449, study PRJNA562643) | freshwater metagenome | isolation source: river surface water | place: USA:Blue River Watershed | collected 2017-08-18
AGGCGCGGGAGAAGTCCGATGCCCTGCGCACCCCGTATCTGCACCTGCGCACGCACAAGGCCTACATGCGCGAAATCGAGCGCATCCGCAGCCGCCTGATGCCCCGCTTTCTGTCCATCTCCGACATGCGCGTGGCCGCCGGCCGCAAAGAGGCCTGGTTCATGCTCACCCTGGCACGCCTGCAGGCCGCCACCGGAGCGGGGAGTGCGCGCGTGAGCGCCGAAGTCATGACCTATCCGCGTACCCGGCAGTGGCGCACCAATGTTCCCGTGGAATTCACCGGCCATGCGATCGATCGGTTAATCCAGCGCGCCCACGTGGTGGAGCTGCCCCTGACCGATTCCGATCTGCACGCCATTCATGCCGGGTTTGCCTCGGCACTCATCTGGGCCGTGGCCGCCGTGAAAGCCATCGAAGGGATGGACGCAGAAGACGTGCGCCGCCTGGACGTGATCATTCCCGCCGAGCACGGCATCTTCTTGGGGCGGTTTGACCCCGAGGCCGCGCACCTGGTGCTCACCACGTTTGTCGATTCCGCCAAGCTCTGGGAAGAAGAGGTCTACGCACTCGATCAGCTCAATCAACTGGGGGAAGAGCGCCTAGCCCTGTCTGCGCTGGATCTGCTGGCCGAAGGCTGGATGGCGCACGACGACACGCACGTTAGCGAGCGCCTGATCGACATCTGGAAGACCTTCGGCTGGGTGATTCGTGAACGAGAAGAGCGGCCGGGGAAGATGGATGCGGCGTGGCGTGTACCAACCGCCTAATTAAGAGAATTCGGGGTCAGCGCTAATTATGTGAAATCAGACAAGAGGTGGTTCCCAAGGTCGTCATACCGCACAACCCGCTTTTGCCAGTTCGCGTAGTAATAGCGCGCCCTGATCTGAAACGGCAGGATGTATTCACAGCGCACCTGCAGCCCGTATTGGCCCGCCAAGAAATCGCAAAAGTCAGTGGCAGGCTCTAAATAGGTTTCATAAGAGATCAGATACGAGTCATCGACCTGGCAGGGCCGTGCAGCCCATTTCTACGCTTTCGAGAACTTGTGTTTTTCAGCGATACAAATTCAAATAACCTCCAGACCTAACGATTTTAAATAGTTGAAGGTGCCGTCATATATTTGAGGGTCTCTGGTGGGGTCCGCAGAATCGCCCTCTGGAATTACGAGAATCATTCCTTGCCGGGCCCGCGTCATCAATACGCGATATGCGTTTTCAAGATAACGCTTTCTTTCGGGTTTATTAATTCGTATCCATTTAGACCCTCTGAACTCGTGGTGCGTCCAATTATTTGAATCAAAGCGAAGGTCTCCGTCCCACACGACACAGGCCCAGTCAAGCTCTAGACCTTGAACCTGAAATTCAGTGGCGACGTCTTCAAGGTAGAGAGAAGATCTTGTGTCGTCTCTTCCGTCCAAGAACCATCGCACAGGGTCCGTATCAACTCGGACATCGATCGCGTGTGGCTTTAAGCGTTCAGCCTGGGACGACACAACAATTCCATAGCGTTCTGTTCCTCGAGCTCGCTCCCGTAGCCATTTTTTGGCATCCGAGATACTGCGCGTTAATGCAAGTGGGTAGCGGCTCTTGAGAGATTGAAAAGTGCTCGCGGCTTGTGCGACCTCAAGTTCAAGTGTCTCTCTGACAAATTTACTCAGTGCTTCCGCCCGAAAAGATCGCATCGATGTGGACAGATGTAATTCGTTGCTTGTAAAAGTATTTGGTCTTTCTAAAATTTTTATCAATTCGTGGCTACCACGATATTCCTCTTGCGCAAGCGTGGGTGATAGATAGATATCCCAAGAATTGAATCTGTCTAATATGGCCTTGAACCACTGATCAATTCCACCTTCGCCGGTATTGATCTCTTGTCCGCTGCCCACAAGGCACACAACTACCGCCCAGTCGGCGTGACGATCGAGGCAGGAAATGAGGAACTCAGGCTCTGATTGCGAAAAGCCATGCAAACCTCGCTTTCGTTTCATAAACGAAGAAGTCATTTCAAGGTTCCATGCTCGTTGAGCCTCGTCGAACAAAACCACATGTTCTGGCGGTGCATTGGCATCTCTTAGGTATTCATCGCGGAAATGGTGAACATTCTGAATGAAGCTCTCAACTTCCTTTCTCGCTTCACCTTTGCGCATTCGATTTCCAAGAGCGCTTGCTAGCTTAACTCTATCTCGTGCAAGCGCCTCTCTTAGCACTGCGACGAGTGGTCCGTTACCAGACAAAAAGACGCTGTACGTATCAGACTTAGAATCAAGGTGTCGATTAGCAACGTCTAGGCCAACAAGGGTCTTCCCTGCTCCAGGTACTCCGGTCACAAAGCAGGCTGATTTTCTCTTTTTGACCTTTGCGGTCTCGATAATATGATCTATACAGGCCGAGGTGAGAGATAAATTTGTAGCTCCTGCATCGCTGCGTGAAATCTCCCCAACGTGATGGCCGGCATATAGAGCTCTAGCGGCTTCGATTATGGTGGGCGTAGGAAGATACCGGCCTGATTCCCATATGGTTGGGTCAATCAGCTCGCCTGCCTGAGCCGTCAGGGTCTCTTTAATTAGAAGTGCAAGCTGTGCCGGTGCAATGCAGATCGGCCGTGGCGGCCGGTCCGCGTAAGTTCCCTTGGGTGCTATGAAATCTTGTTCCTCTGCTTCTGTCGCTAGAAGCACTGGCACCGTACAAACCTGGTGACTGCTTTCGTGAAAATTTTTGTAATCAAGTGCGTAATCCCAAACCTGGTCAATCGCACTGCGATCAAACCGATGTTCGCCCACTTTAAACTCAATCAAAAAAAGAACATGGTCAACTATCAGGCCGACATCTGCTCGGCGCCCTAGTCTGGGGACGGTAAGCTCAAAGTAGAGCTTTACAGATTGAAATGCATTAATTTCATTCCCAATTTTTTTAAGAATGTCTATCTGCTCATTCCAGGCATTCAGCTGAGTTTGTTCAACATTTCCGTGAGCGCTTTGTGCCAGTTTTCCCAGAATTGAGTCTGGCCCTTCAAGCAGGAATTGTGAAAATTCCGCCGCGTATCCCCATCGCTGAATACTTTTCCGTTCCATTTTGAGTATCAATGATCCAGTCGCGCGATGCGCCATTCAAGCGCTTCCTGTTTTGGCCACAAGGACGATTGAGGCGGTAGAAATAATTTTCGTCCATTGAGCCGGCTTAGTTCCTGAAAATCCGGTACACGATCGTCAATTTGATTGCTCACCTTCCATACGAACGCGGGAGTGGGGGCGATCAAGTTTCTATCTAACGCCCAATGCATGTTCGGAGTAAGTGCTACCCCATTACGAGGATCATCATCATGGCTTTCGCTGAATGGGATCAGATGCGCGGCCTCTACCATGGCCGCTCCGTCTGGAAGGATCAGTCTTAATCCGGTTGCGCAGCAGCGGTAGTCATAAGCTTGCGTAACTACCCGACGAAAAGCAGGGTCACGCACTAGCTGACTTGGGTTGGAACTCATATCTCTTGCTTTCAGATCACTGGCCGTATCCCCTTGTCGCAAGATGCGTTCGTATCGGCTTATTTTTCCTAGGGTCGCTAAGTGGTTCATCATCGCTTTAAGCTCAGAGTGTCCGCGTTGAAGCTGATCAGATAGTGTCTCTGATAGAACGTCCTGGGCATAATCGTGCTGTAGCAATTCGAACAAAGGCTGATCGAGTTTGGCGTATTCGATATTCTCAGTAATTTCTTTGTGCGATCTCGCTGTAGTCATATTCCCGAGCTGAATCTCACGACCCTTTAATGGAACGAGATGCCAAAACGACGGGGATCGATCCCTAAGCTCTTTGCTTAAGTGAAAAAAGGGGTAGTAGGGTTTGGCGTGATCGTTTGGACCCGCTGCCACCGCGAAGTAGCTAGTGAATCGATCAAGTATGTCAGGACCGTAGAAAACCGCGTTTTCTGTGAGACCGCCCGCACGAGCTAAGTCGATAACCGCTAGGAGCATACAATATTTGTGCGGAGCGTTCGGAGCTGTCCTAAGTTTTTGAAACTTAAGCTTGTACAGTTCTAAATTCAGCGTACTATTCAATCCCTGGCCCTCTGCTTTTCATGGCTTCCAATATTTTGCTTTGTCTGCAATCACCCAGCGCACACCGCCGCGCGGGTCGGGCACATCGCCTTTGTAGCGCGGAATCAAATGCATGTGCAGGTGCGGTACGGTCTGGCCTGCGGTGGGGCCATCGTTAATGCCAATGTTGTAGCTATCGGGCTGGTGTTCTTGGTCGATCGTGGCTTTGGCCAGATCCAATAAGCCAAGCATTGCGCTGCGCTCTTTCGGGCTGGCTTCAAACCAGCTGCCCATGTGGCGCTTTGGGATGACCAGGCTGTGGCCGATAGATACCGGGTAGGCATCGCGAATCAGCAAGGCGTGCTCGTTTTGTTGAACAATGCGCGCGGGCGGCAGGGTGCAAAAGGGGCAGTCCATCAGGGAAGGATAGCGGGTTTACAGGCGCAGGATTTGAGCCACTGGGCGTGATTACAGGTGCTTGACAAGACCTAGCAGCAAACTCAAACTGTGAATGTGCATTAAGAGTCTGGGCTGACGCCCACGCCAACCTGCCCCTCCCGGGCAAGGTGGTTCGCCTGAAAAGGCAATGTGACCGGTTTACCGGTAACCAAGCGGGAAGCGTCAGCCCTCTCATTGCAGAGGGCTTTTTGTTTTGTACGGGGGATTTACATCCGACTTGCCAGCCCGGGCCTATCGCCAAACTGGCTAAACAGGAGAGAAGTTATGTCGTTGCAAAACCATGGCCAGGTGCTTGATGCCCTTGGTCTTTATGGGCTTGATGACCTTGAGCCCATCATTCTGGCCGCGCTAGCCGGTCAATCTACTTTGCTGTTAATCGGCGAGCACGGCAGTGGCAAGTCGCTGCTGCTAGAGCGCATTGCAAACGCGCTGCATCTTTGTTGGCGGCATTACAACGCCAGTCTGCTCTCATTCGATGATCTGGTGGGCTATCCCGTGCCCGATGCCAATGGGGAGCTCCAGTTTGTGAAAACACCGGCTGCGATTTGGGGTGCCCAGGCGGTTTTCATCGATGAAATCTCGCGTGCACGGCCTGAGATCCAGAACAAAATCTTTCCGGTGATCCATGAGCGTCGCGTGCAGGGCATTGATCTGCCGGATCTGGTTTTTCGCTGGGCGGCCATGAATCCGCCCTCGGCAGAAGGCGAGAGCGACTACCTGGGCAGCGAGGCTTTGGATGTTGCCCTTGCGGATCGCTTTGCCTTTCACGTCACGGTGCCAGCCTGGAATGCTCTGCCAGAAGCGGTGCAGCGGCGCATCCTAAGTGGCGGCTATACGGACTCATCTGTGCCGCATCTGGCTGAGCTTCTCAATCGTATTCGGCAATCTGCCGAAGCAGTGGGCGAGATGCTTGGGGATCAGATCGCAGACTATGTCTTGCGCATGACGGCGGGCCTTTCTGCAGCGGGCCAGCCTGTGAGCTCGCGCAGGGCAGTGATGCTGGCCCAAAACATCGCGTTGGTGCATGCCGCGGTCTTTGGCGGCGATGCTGGCGAGAGCGGCGGCGTGCGCCTTGCCCAATCCGCCTGGCTCGGGTTTGCCAATTCCCTGCCATTTGCGGCCTGCGGCAATTCGGTGGAGATGATCAAGCTGCTTGCGCTGCACAGAGAGGTCTCGGTGATCGCCTTTGCCAATGCGGGAGATGCCCGCTCCGAGATCTTGCTTGAACGTGATCCGCTAAAGCGAATTCAGGCGGTGCTGGGCTGCGAAGAGCTGGCCCAGGATGAGTGCGGCGCCTTGGTGATGGATGCCATCAGCGGCCTGGAACCCGGGGCGGCTGCGGCCTGCGGATGGTGGCTCGTGCACACCGGGGCCCATGAGCGCTTGCCCCTGGCCGTGAGCGAGGATTTAGCGCTGCTGTATCGAGAGGCGGCCGTGCCCACCCGGCTGGTGGAGCGAATTATGAATGGCTCGGAAAGAGCGAGGGCTTTTGCACGGTTCGAGGAACTGCAGAAAAAGACCAACCTGGATCGGCCTGCGCAGGTGGCACTGCTTAACCTGATGTCGAGCAGGCTGCACACCAAAGCGGCAGCAAGTGCCAAGGATCTTGATGCACTGGCGGCAGGCTGGTGGCGTGCGCTTGAGGAACTTGATCCCCCCTTAACCATAGGAGTGGCCTGATCATGTTTGGACTCAAAACCATTGAGTGGTTTGGGCTGGAGGCCCTGGCCCAGAATGTGAATGCCGCTTCTGCGCGCACGGGCTCGTGGCTCAAGCTCGTGTATCAACTCTCACGCAAAGATGAAGCCCATCCCCGGCAGTGGACCAAGGCCGCGCATCTGCTGCGGCTTGTCCGGCCAGATTTTTTCAGCACACAGGCATCGGGACATGATTTGAGTGAGCGGCAGGCCCAACAAGCGCTTTCCAATTTGCTGGAGCTGCACATTGGTGCACTGAACCTGCCCTCAGTCGTGGTGGCCGAACACGACATCTGGACACCGGATCAAAAGCACTGGGTGGTGCTCTTTCAATCCCGCATCTATAGCCATGCGCTGACGGTGTTCTCGGTGCTTGTCAAAACATCAGAGGGGCTCTGCTCGCCTAAGCGATCCGTGCACTTATCCAGCCTTTATGCGCCACGGTCGGTGGTGATTAATGGTGAGCGCACAAGCAGCTGGGAGCTTGGGCTGTGGCTTGGCGCCGGCTTTTCTGAACTGGTGTCGCGGGCGGTGGCTTCGCCTGCCAATACCGTGCCATTGGAGGAGTTGCTATGAGCCTGCGATTTCGAATTGCGGAGAGCCTTCCGCGCGACAGCGTCTCCCTGCGCGCCTTGCTGTCCATTGCGCGTATTGAGGAGACTGGTCGTGTGCCCACGGCCTGTGTGACCTTTGGTGCGCAGCCAACCCTGATGATCAATCCCGCGTTTGTGGCCCAACATGCCACCACAGCCGAAAAGCTTCAGGCCCTGGTGGGCCATGAACTGCTGCATGTGGCCTTGGGTCATACCCGTCGCTATGCGCAATGCACACCCATGGATAACCTGGTGTTTGACTGCCTGATCAATGCCATGCTGTGCAAGGCCGACCCGATACCGGAGCGCACGGCATTGTTTCGGGATTTTTATAGCGATGCAGCCTTTCCGCAGTGTTTCCTGCGCCCGCCCGATGATTGGCACCCTAGGGAACGGGTTCGTCTTCCCGCTGCGTTAAAGCGTGCAGATTTTGAAGGTCTTGCGTTTGTGAAAGATGTCTATCGCAAACTTTGGGGCTCCCTGGGGGCCAGCGCTTGGGAGATTCGTGAGGCGATTCGTGTGGGTGCAAAAGGCCTTGGGCTGGAAGTCACGGTAATCACTGGCGAGGTGCCCTTGCTCGGTGGCCACGATCACGATCAGTCGGTGTTGGTGAACAACTCAATCACGCAAGAACTGTTGCGAAATATAACGGGAGAGATCGCGCGGAAACTGGGCGGTATGCCGGTTGAGCCCGGCGTTGATGCATCGGAATTATTTTCGCAATCGCAAATCGCACCGAAAAAAGTTTCCGCGCGCGCACAGCTTCGAACACTCTTTGCGCAGCTTGCTCATGGGCGTGGTACGGCGCGGATTGGCCGTGATTCGACTCGCGAAGTGCTGCACACCACCCCTGTGCCCAGCCGTGATCGGCGTGCTGTGGTACAGCGGATGCTAGGCGTGCAGCCCATGCTGTATCAGGCGCCCAGTCTGCAGCGCAGGCAACAGTTGAGTGAGCGCATTCATGTGTACCTGGATGTGTCGGGCAGCATGGCCGGTGTTACCGCATCGCTTTATGGCGCCATGCTGGACTGCCGCGATTGGATTGATCCATGTGTGCATCTATTTTCGGGGGAGGTGAAGGACATCACCCCGGCGCAGCTAAGTGCTGGGCTGGTCCACACCACAGGCGGCACTAGCATTGAGTGCGTGACACAGCATATGCACAAGCACAGAGTCACCCATGCCCTGATCGTGACTGATGGTATGGTTGGTCGCCCAAGTAACGCTGCTGCCGACGTGCTTCGACAGTCCCAGGTTGCGGTGGCGTTTTTCGGGTCTACAGTGAGTGAGCAGATCCTAGCGCCTTTTGCGCGTGCAACGGCGCGGCTTGCGGTCTAGATTGGGGCAGGGGGTGTGGCACGGTCTGGCCGGCCGCGGGGCCGTCGTTAATGCCGATGTTGTAGCCGTCCGGCCTGTCTTCCTGATCAATCATTGCCTTGGCGGCTTCCAGCAAAGCGAGCATGGCAGTGCGCTCGTCTTCGCTCGCTTCAAACCAGCTGCCGATATGCCGCCTGGGGATAACCAGGCTGTGACCGGGTGAGACCGGATAGGCATCGCGAATCAGCACGGCGTGTTCGTTTTCCTGGGTGATGCGCTCAGGTGGCAGGGTGCAAAAGGGGCAGTCCATGGGGAAAGGATAAGCCGAATGGATAGGCCTGAGGTTGGATTTTCAGGAACGTGTTTTTAACCCAAGGTTGTGGGCCGACGAATTTTTTCTTAAAATAACCCAACCGGTTAGGTTATGCCGACAATATTTAGTTTTAATGCCGTACGCGTAGTGGTGTACCCGAACGATCATCGTCCAGCCCATGTTCATCTGATCGGAAAGGGGGTAGAGGCGGTAATCGATTTGAATTGCCCGCAAGGGCCACCGACATTGCGTGAAAACTATGGGTTTTCAAGTCAACACTTGGCTGAGCTAAAGAAACAGGTTTTCGAAGTTTTAAACGAACTATGCGAGGGGTGGAGTGAAATCCATGGCACTTACTGAAGCGGAATTTAAGTCTGCCAACCGACGGGGGGCTGAAACTAAGCAAGCCGGTCCCACGGCGCGAAGTGTTCGGTATGACGGGCGTTCAAAGCGGCTGGTTGTAACTATCGGCGCGGGCGTTGATTTGGTCGTTGACCCGAAAAGATTGCAGGGTCTTGAGAGCGCTACGAATGATGGCCTTAAACAAATTGAGATCTCTCCTTCCGGGCTGGGTCTTCATTTTCCATTGCTTGACGCGGATATTTATCTGCCAGCACTGCTTGAAGGTGTGATGGGGTCAGAGAAGTGGATTGCCTCTGCAATGGGTCGGCGAGGTGGGGTTGTTACATCGAGCGCGAAATCCAAAGCCGCACGGGAAAATGGAAAACTCGGTGGTCGGCCGAAGCGAAAAGTTTCTTAGCCAACGACGGTAATGCGTGCGGGCGGCAGGGTGCAAAAGGGGCACTCCATGGGGCAACGATAGGCCGAATGGGTAGAGCGAAGGTCGGATGGCGCCGCCTGCCGTAATCCCCTAACGTGACTTGCTTGGGGGTCAAACTTACGTATTGACAAAGTAAATACTATCGTACAGGATGGTGGCGGGTGGATTTTGTTTTTGAATATCAGGGAATTGAGTTCGTCTGGGATGCTGAAAAGGCTGCGCGAAACGAGCAAAAGCACGGCATCGCATTCGAGATCGCTGCAACAGTGTTTTTTGATCCTTTTATAAAAGTGATGGATGCCTCAGGTGGTGATGAGCAAAGGGATGCAGCGATCGGATTTGATTCGATAGCGCGCTTGTTGTTCGTCGTTCATATCCAGCAGGCCGATGATCGTATTCGGATCATTTCGGCAAGAAAGGCCACGCGCGAAGAGGAGGGGTTTTATGTCCAATGAACGTTTGAAGGCGCGATTGCGCAAGGATCGGGCAATGACATCAATCACCGTGCGCATGCCGCAGGATGTCATTGAGTCCATGAAACGTATTGCCCCGCAACGGGGATTGAGTGGCTATCAAACGCTGCTGAAGCTCTATCTGAGCGAAGGCCTGCGCAGGGACGAGGCCCTGCTTGAGCCACCGGTGAATCAGCTCATTCGTGCGTTGGTCGCCAATGGCGTATCGCCCGAGGTGATTGAGCAGGCATCCAAAGCGGTAGTCGGTAAGCGGAGTGGCGGGGTTTGATCCCGGCTGGCGCTGGTATGTGGACGAGGCTAGCCTTCTGAATGAAACCGAGGCCGCGCTTAAAGAACTGATGGATCAGGGCTATGCACCCGAAAACATCGTGATCCTGACCTTCCGTGGCGCGGAGAACAGCATGTTTTTCAGTGAACGCGCTCCCAGGGGGTTAAACGCCGTGGCGCTAAGCCGTGCCCGATTGCATGCGGTGCTGGTGACGTCCGAGCGGGCGAAAAACGTATTGCTCGAGATGCTCGGCTAGGGCAGGGCTTTGCTTAGGGAGCGGGGCGGAGGGCGGGGCGCCGTCTGTTGGGCGAATAGACTCTATCGCCGATATCAATTTCCACCGACAGCTCATAGCCTTGATGCTCAGTAATTTTAGGAGAGCGTCATGCGGCATGGACCTTTATTTTCTATATCACCTGGTGGTACATTATGACCGAGGGCGATCCTGCCATTTATCGAACCAAGACATTCAGCCACTGAAAATTGATTCAAGTCGGTGAACTAACAAGGGTGATTCATGGCGACACAGCGTAAAAGAAGAATTCTTCAGGAAACGCACGAGACGGCAGCCGGGTTGCATAGGGCGGGCGTAATCAGCAAGCGCGACATGATTAAGTTCGATGCCTTGTGCCACCTGGATGTCAAACCAATGTCGGCGGCCAAGATCAAATTACTCCGGAAGAACTCGCATGTGAGCCAGGCCGTGTTTGCAGCAATTCTGAACACCAGTGTTTCCACGGTCCAGAAATGGGAGATTGGCGATAAACAGCCGAGCGGCCCTTCGTTAAAGCTTCTAAATCTGCTGGAGCGCAAGGGGCTGGAGGCAGTGCTGTAGCTCGGGTGGATCGCCTCGGCGGGGGTCATGGCTGCCAATACTTCGCTTTATCTGGAATCACCCAGCGCACAACGCCACGCGGATCGGGCACATTGCCATTAAATCTTGGAATCAGATGCACGTGCAGTTGCGGCACGGTCTGGCCGGCCGCTGGGCCATCATTAATCCCGATGTTGAAGCCATCCGGCCTGTGTTCCTGATCATGGGGCAACGGTAGCGCGCCGGGTGGCCTAGGCTGAGGTTTGGATGTAAACCGCAAGGATGGCCATTGCCTAATGCAGAAGCGCCGGTGAGCAGCGTTGATGGTTGCGCATCAAGAAACAAAGGGGACGCAATGACTGTAATCCCCTTAAAGGGTGGCGCGGCTGGCAGGATGTGAACCCATGGCTTCTGGGGTTCCTTGGCATCTTCATCCCAATTTTTTCAAGGCATGAAGTACCCAGTCCGGGTCGCTATCGCTTGGAAAAACGGGATAGTGGACTTCCTTGATCACACCATCGCTGGCAATCAGTGTGATTCGTTTCAATAGCCGCATGCCCGCGGTTTCAAAGGTTGGTAGATTAAGTGCTTTTTGGAACTCATAGTTCACATCGCTTAACACCGCAAATGGCAGGTGCAGGAGAGTGGCC
>JACCDW012009599.1_pt1 | contig 11391 bp, 15 predicted proteins | sample 7449781 | NCBI WGS metagenome assembly JACCDW01 (sample SAMN15323449, study PRJNA562643) | freshwater metagenome | isolation source: river surface water | place: USA:Blue River Watershed | collected 2017-08-18
AAGTCAATCAAAAACAGCACAAGTGCCGCGAGAGCCAACGCTTTCCAGTTCATAATTCTACCAATGAAGCCATATAAAAACACATTAAGCAATTCCCTACAGTGCAAGCCCACATGGACCGTTCCGTGATTTCTCTGGATGCATTTGAAGCCTCCCTCCGCGGCTCCATTTCCACATGGTACTTAAAGGACGACACGCCCGCCCACGGCGCCGGCTATGCCGACCAGGTCTACACAGAATCACCGCCCATTCAACGACGCATCCTCTTGTCCGCGCCGGCAACTTCCCAAGCCTGGTCCGTAGTAGACACCTGGGATATACACTATAAGGTATCCGCGGTCACAGACTGGGGAATTGTTCTTGCCATTCTCCAGAACCAGCAGGTCCCCTACGTCGTCTGCGTGGCACCGGAACTCAAACCACCGGCGGGCTTCTTCCAGAAACTTGTCGCCAAGCCGAACCCACGTATGACAATGATTCTCTATAGTGTTCTTGACGGGTCGGCTTTTGTCGCAAATCCCTATGTCTCGGCCTATTTCTTTCCCTCGGTAAGCCCCATGGATACCGTCCAAGTAGAATATATTGAACGTATCCAACGGGCTCTTCTTGGGAATGCGCCGTTTGTACTGAAGGATGCACTCAAGGATATTTATAGCGCACAGGCGGGGCTCGTCGTATCCAAGGTCGGCTACTCAGCCTTCCACGTCTTCTGGTACTACGCCTCGGCAGCGGCGAAGGCCAAGACACCACTCCTGGAAGTCATTCAGGCATATCTCAGCCAAGGGGCATAATAAGAATCATTTCTATAGTGTTGCACTATAGGGATTATTCAATGGGAGGGTACTTAAGCCTTCACGCCGAGGAGGGAGTCCATGGCACCCATAGGGGCGACCGAGGTACTACCACCGCGCTTCTTGGAGAAGAGGGTGAACTTGCCCTTCTTGGCAATGAATCCGAGCTTACGGAGGGTCTTGATGGCCTTCTTGCCGGCGGCGTGCTTCTTCTTGGAAACAATACGGCCGGCGCGGGTCTTCATGAGGTGCTTCTTGAAGAGACCACCGGAAGTGTGCTTGGCGGTGCCGTGGAAGACTTCAGCCTTGGTGCCGACGGTCTTCTTGTACGCGCCACCTTCCATGGGCATGTTGTTCTTGCGAGTGTTACGGTTTTTACGAGTGACTGCCATCTTTTTGCTTTTCTACTTCTTGCGGCGACAAAAAAGTCGGCGGCTCCTTGGGATTCCACATATTTAAACGCGGCACACGACCCGCGTCCATTGCATCCATCAGCTCGGCCATGAGCTTAGCATCATACACGCCGGCATAGTGGACTAGGAAATCCCCAGGCAGCCACAGCCGGCGCCCAGGGAGTCCCTGAATATACGCATTGAAAACCCAGGACTTCATACATACCTCCACCGCCTCCAGGTCTGCCGGCAGCGCCTGTCCCAGAATCTTCACCACCGCCGCATTCTCCCACCACTGATGATTGATACATGACTCCTCAGCCCATACACGCTTCCAAAAGTCTACGGCCCACACGCCTGGCCTCACAATCATATTCCCAGTATTCAAATGCGCACATACATCGTATGTTAACATCAATTCCTTCTCCGCCGGCATGTAGGGCAGGACATGGTCTTCCAGACGCAACGCCGGATTCGTTATGTAGACATCGGCATCACTAATCCAAATGTAGTCATATTCTTCCACCAATCCACTATAGTAAATCCACGCCGGCACCTTGCTCCAGGCAATTGGCCGAGTGCGGTCCCACCACTCTTCCCCCAGCTCTATGTATGTGTAGCCATGTCGTGCAGCATACGCTCTCTTTGAGTCCAGCGCCTTCTCCAACGACCGCCGGTAATCCGCCCCAATCACCAGCGTCAATATACATAGCCTCTTTGGGTCAAATGCACTCATTACACAATCCCTATAGTGCAACCTTTAGGCATGGCCTCCTTTCAGTCCTCAGAATATTCTTTAAAATCAACCCTCGGCACAAAAAATTGAAATCGGCTGACAGCACACACTATAGGTGTAATTACTTCATAAAATGTGTGCCGCCGTCTCTGTTTCCTCCGCGTCCATGTCCGTGTCAGTGTCCGTCAAAGCGGATGCCATCACATACAAGAAAAATGCGGAGGGTCTCTATGTATGTCCGCATTGTCCTGCGACGTATGAGCGGCAGAACTCCATGCATTACCATCTGAAGAAACATGCCGGCATGTATCCCCACAAATGTAAACACTGCGATAAGGCATTTCTTCAGAAACAAACTCTTGACCTTCACATGGAGGCGAAACATCCTGACAAGTTGAAGGCCGTGGAAATGTATACGTGCCCCTGTGCCGAATGCCCTTATGAAAGCCGCACGAAGGCGAACCTACAGATTCATTATATGCGTATCCATTGTACGGATACATGTAAGTTTACCATTCGCAAGGATAAACTTACAAAATGCGAAGGCTGCTGCGACACATTCAAGAGCGCGACGGCCTACTATTACCACGCCGTCCATTGTACGCCGCCGCCTAAAACGGCAGCCAATTACGCCGACTATGTCAAAATTCTCAAGACCAATGAACCAGTCAAGAATAAATCAAAGAAGTAATTCTCTGCTGGCCTAAATGGCCGTCCCCGCGTTGTGGGGTAGTGCAGCATCCTCAGAAATGTCCTCTTTTTTCTTTCTATAAAAGAGTTCAAGCCCAAGAATTACAACCACCATTGATACCCAACTCAGCCCATAATTAAACGCGGCCCCTTTTGCCTTTCCAAAGGTTGCAACCATAAGTGGGAGCAGAAGGAAAAAGAGAATCCATGAAATTAACCAACCCGTAAAGGCAAACGCAGAAAGTTTTATGAGTTTTTGTATGCCATCGTATGACCAGTCCATCCTAACACCTTTTTAGAAAAAAGGTTTTCAGCACTATGTGCCAATTGCGCCAGAGCTGCTAAGCCAAAAATATTAAGGTAATTCCTATAGTGTAGCACTATAGGGATTAGAGAAGAATATTAATATTATTACAATATTTTACAGGTAAAAGTCTCTGTTGCTTCGCACAACCCTCGCTTTTACCTTACAAGTAAAAGTCTCGGTGTGCTTCGCACACCCTCAATTTCTATCTAAAGATAGAAATCTCGGCACGCATTTGCGTGCCCTCGCTTTTACCTTACAGGTAAAAGTCTCGGTACACCGCCATTTCATACAGGTGATAGCCGAACGCCGCAAAGGCAAACAGGAGCAGGGCCTCATAGTACGGCCGCTCCGTATCCACGCCGTTCAGACCAATATAGAGGAGTAGAGGTCCCACGAGCAGTGCATGGATAGCATTTACCCACGCATAAGAGGAGCCCTTCAGGAACCGGTTGACAAACTTGTAGCCATGATAGAGAACAAGCACCGCACCGAGGACAATCAGGGTCGTATAAATCGCTGCGGGAACCGCTGACTTCATAATGCCGACATACATGAAAAACGGCGCAACAAGGAGTACATGAAAAAGGTTGATGTAAATATGTGGGTCCATTCTACATGAACATGGATAAAATTGAAACTGAATGAAACATACCCTATAGTGTATTCCTCTCAGGACAGAATGGATCCCCCTCGGCCAAGCACTATAGATATGTTCGTAGACGGGGCATGTCTCGGCAACGGGAAAGATGGTGCACGGGCGGCATGGGCGTGGGCCTGCGCTTCGGCAGGAGACCAAAAAATCACAGAAACTCACGCCGAGTCTGTGCCGGCCGACCAGCCCCAAACAAATCAATACGCTGAACTCTGCGCTTTTGCATACGCATTCCTGCGACTACCACCATCAAAAGACCAATTTGTCACCATCTATAGTGATTCCGCCTACGCCATCAATTGTATTAGCGTCTGGGGACCACAGTGGAAGGCCAACGGCTGGGCACGTAAGCCTGGCGGCCGAGGAAAACCCCTGGAACACCTTTCAGTGATTGCGCCCCTTGTAGAGACCTACTTAAAGGAACAGGTGCGACTTGACCTCGTCCACATACCGGCCCATCCAAAAGCGGCGGAGGGGCGACTCTATCCCGCCTCTGGGAACGTGTTGGTGGATAAGTTGGCTCAGGCGCAAGCTAACCAAGCTCAGGCGCAAGAGCTAACACAAGAGCTATCTGTGCCGCAATGAATGAAGTGCCTTTTCCGTACCTTTAAAAGTAAGCACAGTCACTAATGCCGCAAACAACATTCCGCCTCCCCCTGGTCCTCGCGGCGGCCTTGGCCCAAATGCAACATACATTGCCTCCAAATTTAACAATCGCCGAAACATATTTTTTTGTCGTCCTGGAGTGCCGACATCCATTTCAGAAAAATTGATTCTATACATACATAAGTTTTGATTTTAGACCAACAACATCAGAACCTAAAACTGATCCAATCCCTATTGTGTAAGCATTATGGCATCTTTCTGGGTAGAATCCATTCGTGCCGCGGCGGTCGGTACACTTGCTCTCAGCGGGTCCTACGCCTTCTACCGCCACTCCATTTCCAGTAATACTGGCCATGTACAACTCATTCAAGACAAAAATGTGGTCGGCGTACGACTACCACCCCTGGACCCCGCTGTGGAAAAAGTCATGCATAATACTCAATGTCTTACCAACGTGAAGCACTATAGGGTATTGTCTCAGACGGATCGTGAGGTGTACTTTGAGAAACCACCGATGACATTAGACGTGAATTTCAAGGCCGACTGTAAGGAGTGCGGGGCTGGCTCTGTCCTCCTTTACGACAAACACGAGCGCGACCCCGCCTTTGAATACATTTCCTGGACAATTTAAGATAGAACAATAAGAAATATTATATGAATTATTTTTTATTGTTCTTATTTTTCTTATTATTTTTACGAGTATGCCTTTTATTTCCAGAACCTGATTTAATTTTTTTTTCCGTTTTTATATAATATAGAACCTTTCTTGTTATTTTATTTATATTTTTACCACTTAATGTACTTATTATTTCTGTATCTAAAATCCATTGTATATTATGAGAGTCTAGTGGTTTATCACGATTATATGTAACATTATCATGATGTATGGGTAACTTATAAATATAAAATGTATAAGTCCCATCCTCAAATGGTAATGTTACATTATCTACAACATTTTCTTCATAGGGTCTTATGTCAAACTGTGTTTCTTCTAATGTTTCACGAAATGCGGTAGTAAATATATCTTCACCTACTTTTTGTGAACCTTTTGGTAAGGACCATTTTCCATTTTTTTGGTGCACCATAAGAATATAATTAGAATTATCAATAATAATTGTTCCACCCTTTATATTTGTAATATCATTTGATGCTGGAAGATAATCCATTTAACCTTCATTACTTTTAATTATATACTTTAAAATAATAAATAATAAATTTATCAATTTTTTTATATCTTATTTTAAAGTATATAATTCTTCTCTATTCAGAGATACAAGGCGACTACTCCATTCCACCCCCACTTTGGCCACCTGCGCCTGGCCGAGTATGAAGAATATACGGCACACAATAGGCCGCCAAGAAGCCGAGGAAACCGGTCAAGTGCGCCGGCTGTCCCTTCAGGACCATGGCAAGGAGGCCGGACCCTGCGACCATCAGCGCATCACCAAAGATGGCATTCGCACCCGCCGCTTCGGAATAGTCCTTAAAGAGGTCAATCATAGAGTTGGTCCCACGACTGATGTTCTGAATCACCAGCTTGTAGAACGCGACATCGTGAATCATGCCGAGACCAATAGCGAGCCCCAGGAAAATCCAGGGAGACCAGGACCGGTCAGCCATGTTCGGTTCAATATAGGATGTGTAGACATAGCGTGCAACCAAGAAGACCAGCACTATAATGAGTACATCGGCAATGACACCATTGAGACCAAAGGTGGTGTACCAACGGTTGAGGTTGGACCCCATCATACTGGGATAATAACGTGTCAAGAAGATAACAATCACATCAATAATCAGCACAGCAACAAGAATGTACCAGAAGTCGCCGGCCTCCGCGTAATAGCCAATGTTCTGGAGTGATGGCTGGGCTAAGGCCGCGCCGGCTGCGACACCTGCGCCGAGCACAACGGGAGCGACATAACTGGCTTCAGGGGCCTTGCGTGTCTGCTCGGCAGCCATGGGCGGTGCCGAAACGGCGGGGGTACCGTTGCCAAGAGGCATCTGCTGCGCCGGCCGTTGTTGCATCACCATCTCATTCACAGGGTTAGAGGCCTGGTAGCCATTGCCCCCCTGCTGCGTCATTTGGGGCTGTTCGTAGCCTGAACCCATCGTTGGACCCATTGGTTCATCAACCCAAAGCGCATATTCACTCATTCTAAATCAATTCCTATAGTGTAGTCCATAGAATAATCCAAAGCATCTACATAAAGCCTGGCCCAGCGCATACACTATAGGTATTCATTACGAATGGCTACGACACCATATTCCCCCGCCGTACAGACGCGACATTATCGCACGCTCGTCTTTGACCCGTCCCTGGAAATCGTCCTGGAAACGGAGGGCGACTGGAAGCGGCCACGTGAGGCCGACATTGCCAAACATGGGTATGTTGCGGATGTGGATATGGAGCCGCTGCGCCAGTTTATCAAGGGGAAGACACAAACGGTGGAAATAAAGGGAGTACGAATTGACATGGAGGCTCGGTCCATTTCTTTCCGTGGATACGCTCTTTCTGCGGATGGGTCGCGCTGGATGGCATCACGCTACGCACCTGATGTATATGAAATCCCTATAGTGTTTCCATTGGAGAAAGTGCGAGGAGTAGTTGAATATTTTTACCATATGTTTACAACTGTCTAAGACATGGGTATGTTGATGTTCAATGTTGATGTTCAATGTTGATGTTCAATGTTCCAAATCCGATGCCAAAACCAGAGCCGATGTCCGATGTCAAAATCCGATGTTAAATCTAAAAACAAAAAACTGATGTACATACCCATGTTGAAATAAACAATCCCTATAGTTCTGAATTATAGGGATTGTAATCTGACATCTGACATTGACCTACCTATGTTGTACATCAACATGGTATATCCTATTTTATCATCTTCACCACGGCCTCCGCTGTTTCCAGCGCCCCCTCCACCCAACATTGATTTCCTGCCGAAAAACTCTCGCCGGCAACATAAACTCCAGGCAAGGACCGAGGGTATGGCCGATGGGTCCGCGCCATCAGCTCGTCCGCCGAGACATAGGCCTCTTTCGCCCCCAGGGGCTGCCAATACGTACAACCCGCAGTCCACAAGTGCGCCTTTGTATAAGTTGGAGACGGCACTCGGATCTCAGGCCACCAACGACGCACATCGCCCATTACCGCATCCGCCAATTCACGCGACTCATCTCCATACTTCTCCACCAATTTCCTATAGTGCTTTGTATCGGCACCGTCCGTATAACTAATCATAATTGTCCCCTTGGATTCATCTATAGGAATCATGTATCGCAGACCACCGCTAAAAACCACCCGCCCCAGTCCTTTGAACCACGGCCCAGACTGACCGACATCAAAAATCATGTAAATCCGCAACAACGGCTCCATCTTTAAGTGCCGCAAGGGCCCCCATGACTGGAAAGGCGCAACAGCCTTCAGGGCATCACTATGAAGGGCAAGTACACAGGCCCTCCGCGCACGAAGAACAATCGTCTTCAAATCCTTGTATTCAAAAACACAGTCGGTCGCCCCACCCTCCGCGGGTCGTACATCCGTAAGTGTATGTCGGCCAAGAACAACGACACGGTCGGCGGGCAAGGCGGCAATCATACGCTGGACGAGCTCGGAGAATCCCTCGGCAACAACGGAGTAGCCTTCGTGTGTACCAAGCGTCCCTTTCGGTCCTAACCCCATTCCCCCCAAGAACGAGTTTAAAGCAACGTCCGCGCGCATAGACCGTAGTTCAGAACTATAGGCGTAGTGATTGAGAATCCAGTCTACTTTCTCTTTTGAATAGACTTTTTCCAACAATTCCTGTAGTGTATGCCGGCCGAGTGCCGACGGTCCAAGCCGTGCGAGCGGCGCCAAGAAAATTTTAATACCGACAGATTCAAACAGATTGTCTACGACCTCGGACCGAGGGGTCGCCTTGTAGCCGAGAGCTGACCCAATCGGCACGGCATGGAGTCCATGCTCCTTTAGCAGCTCATGAACCCGCTTGTGAGACTCGTGAATCCGTCCTGCCCCCGCCTCCCAATGTACGGGGGAGGAACACGGAATACTTTCACAGCCTGCGCGCGGACCTTTTGGCCGTAAGTCTTTGGGCGCATATGACATAAGCCGCCCCCCAAACGTCTTGTACTTCTCCACAACTGCGATGGTCCACCCAGGATGCCGCCGTGCGAGTTCCGCCGCCGTCCACAAGCCGGCTACTCCCGCTCCCACAACAATCGCATCATAAGCGGGACATATACGACTCACGGACATCCCCAACTAGAACACAATTCCTATAGTGTAGGTCTTAAAGAAAAACTATAGGAAATTTACAAAGATTATCTAACGTTTAGAAGCTTGTGCCATTTTTAGTTTAATCATATCACTATATGACATTAATCCTCTACGAACACCACCACTTATTGTATTGCCTGCTCTAAGAATAGTATTAATTTCATTATAGGTATTATTTAAGACAAGAGTTCGGTCGCAACATGTAATATCGGCGGTGTTTGATATGCCAGCTAGAACAGTAAGACTAAAAGTTGTAATGTGATAACTCCCAGTATTACGAACATAGATTGTATATGTTTGTAGAGTTGTTTGAGACGTTGTCATTAAAGCACCTGTATTACTATCTATTGTAATTGTTCCATCATCATTTTCTATTTCTAAAATTGTATATGATTTTCCACTTATAAGTGCGGGAATAGAACTACTGCCGGCTTGGATTGACTGACTATATGTTTTTATAAGTTGAGAAGACGAATTAATAATATCTATAGTGTAAGGACTATAGCCAATATTGGTAAGTTCATATGGTTGATTCAAACCAGTTGATATCCATGTTGTGCCAATTAAGGGACTTGGAGTGCCTTGGAGTTGTGTATTTGCGCTATTATTAGACCATGAGCCATTTGCTTTATAGCAGTTTGTTTCAAATGTATTTGTGCCTTTTCCAGTTCCATAAATTCCTCGCGTTCCTCCAGTCCAAGAACCAGCACTATAACAGTTTGTAGAAGTTGTTGTTCCTTGTGGATTAGAAAAATCATTCCCTGCTCCTAAACCGTATATACCGCCTCCATCTGCTCCAATATTTCCTTTTGTATAACATGCTGTTGCTGTAGCATTTCCATTATTTGCTCCTGCATAACGTCCATAAATACCACCAGCATTTTCTCCTATAAGACCTTCTGTATAACACTTGTTTGCGACTACAGTTCCATTATAACCGGCTGCATCACCAAAAATACCTCCAGCAAAATTTCCAATTATTCCTGTAGAGTAACATTCAATACATGTTACTGTTCCTCCATTTTGGCCAGCATAGGCCCCTACAATCCCTCCATCTAACTGACCCATACTTCCAGAACTTGAACATCCTAGAATAGTTAGTTCTCCTGTATTTTTTGATGCTAATGCACCAACAATACCACCAGACCCAACGGCTCCTCCTGGCATATTTCCAGTGGAAGAACAATTTACAATGTAGTTATTTGATACTCCATTTGCGAACCCTTTTTGTCCTAGCCATCCAGCTCCTATTTGTAAAGAATGACCGGTTCCATTAATAATTAGATTATATACATGAATATTATTATAACCTGCTATTGTTTCTTCTCCGTTTTTAATAAAACCATCATAATCATCAACATTAATAGTTATAATAGGTCGTGTCCCATCCGTTTTTAGAGATTCACTTCCAAATTGAATATTATCAGAGCCACATATAAAATGCATAATATTTGAATCAACATTGATATCCGTTTCAAATAATACTTTTAGTGGATAGGATGTGTTTGTATTTGTTATCGTAATAGGTAAAGAAGGATCAATATCATCTCCAGAATTAATTCTATAAAATATTCCTGTACCGCTTATATACTTAAAATAAATAATTTCGTTTTCTCCATTTGCGCTAATTGTAGTTGGAGCGCCAACTGCCAAACCCCCTTCACTCATTGGGCCGAGCAAAAGGCGCGGCTCAGAACCAGTGCCAACAGTTTCATGGCGCAACCCTTCAGAAAATACATACGCCGACCCCTGAGTAATTGGATACGACTCCTCCCCTATAACAAGCGCACCGACACTATCCGTTAAATACATCAAATAGGTCTTCTCAAAGTCACCCACCCCTCGGTCAATATGCGGCGTACTATCTCCCTTAATCCAACGGAACGGAATTGTGTCCACTCCAGCCAAGTCCAGACCAAGTTTTTCATAAATCACCGCCTTCAATTCCGAAGGAAGCGCCACGGAAAAATACACAGAACCAGACACCTGCGCTTCAATACGCGCCTTTGCTTCATTCACACTCGGAAGAGAAAGAATAAAATCCAACTGTTCACGTGTTAAAACATCAGACCTAGTATATATCAAAGAATCCATCCCTATAGTGAGAACCATAGAAAATATCAAAAGAATACACTATAGGAATAGTAGGGTATTATTTTGCCTTTGCGACTTTTGACTCGTATCTAGTAATATCACGCACATCACTATCCGAGTCCTTTACACGTTTATTAAGTTCCTTTTCAGTATAAGAAGCACAGTTTGCGGTAATACGACCAGGGAGTCCCTGGAGATCATTATTTATAGTTTTATACTTGTTGATATTAGTTCTGTATTCTTCCGTCTTGGTAATGTTCTTCGGCTTTGAGGCGGTGCGATAGCCAAGAAGGCTCTGAAATTTTGCTCTAAAACTTCTGGCATTTCCTTGTACTTTTTCAGAAGCCTCTGCACAAGTAATGAAGTATTCAACTGTGGTCCAAAGACTAAAGACGACCGCAAGAACCAGAAGCACAAGGCCGGTTTTACGCGCCTTGCCAAGAGGACTCGCCCACAAAGCCCACAATAAGATGGCAGTAATCAAATATTGAAACATTTCCTATAATGTATCAATATTTTGGGTAGACTATCGGCACTTCGCCATCCACGCATTAATGGCCGGCATGTCAATCGTCCCCTGGAGCTTATCCACAAACCGGCCATTCTTGATAAACGCGAACGACGGAATCTTCTGGAGACCACAATAGCCATGCGTGTACCCATTCTCATCCACATCACAACCATACCAAACAACATCAGGATGTGTCCGTAGTAGCGCCTCTTTATCCAGCTTCTTACATGGTCCGCACCAGGCCGCACTAAAGAGAATACATACATATGTCGGCACCGCAACCCCCTTCGGGTTCAGTATCTGCGTCTCAAACTGCTCCTGCGACTCTAGCCG
>JACCDW011847243.1_pt1 | contig 11390 bp, 14 predicted proteins | sample 7449781 | NCBI WGS metagenome assembly JACCDW01 (sample SAMN15323449, study PRJNA562643) | freshwater metagenome | isolation source: river surface water | place: USA:Blue River Watershed | collected 2017-08-18
CATAATCTCTAAATATATCAGCAAAGAATTTTTCAGGTGTCCAGTTTATGGATGGCATAAATGGCAATTTTATTCTTGGTAATGTTTTTCCTGGTTGTGATGTTATCAATTGATAAGCAGATTCTAAGGCACTTTGTGGTGGTAGTTTTTCAAGATTATTATCTCTAAGATCTTTCACTCCTGGATGGTCAAATCTTAATTTAGGTCCATTCCAAAGAATTGCAGTTTTTATTAGATTATCAATATCTTCACTTAGTCTATATTCACCAAGTTGATCAAGTTCGTTGGCTAATTTATTAAGAGCTATTATATTTCTTTTATCATTCATTTTTTTTCTTTTTATAATATCTCTATGTACTTAATATTTTCAGTAGAGATACTGACTTATTTTTTTTTAGCTCTTGTAAGTAAAGAGTTTATGGATTGGTTTATGTATATATTTTGTTTATGGGTAACAGGTTATTACTGTTGGAAATATATACATGAAAAAATAAAATCATATAAAATAGTTTATGTTTTTTTATCTAATATTATTTTTTCTTTTATATTATTCTGCAAGCTATTAAGTTTATGGATTTCTAATCTTTAGTTATTGTTGTGGGAATTGTTCTTGATTTTGTTTTGGTGTTTTCATCATAGTCATAAGTTGATTATGAGCTAGGTTTGTATTATCAAGTAAGTTTTTAGCTATTGATAAGTTTGCTAAATCTGTATTACCTGAAGTTAGGTTATTAGAGATTGTCATAGCTGATTTGGAAATGTCTGCAAACATTTTAGCAATCATTTTAGGATCGAAGGTAGTTTGTGTTTGAGCTAATTTTTGCATCACCTTAGTAAGATCTGTAGCTTCTTCGTAGTTGCCTTGTTGATCAAGATTAGCTGCTAGTCTATTTAGTTTTTGTATTATTTCTAAGTCGTTCATTTTTTCATCCTTTAAGATATATAGAATAATTCTTTAAAGATGATTTATTGTCCTTCTTGAGCTAAAATTATGGCATTATCTTTGATAAAAGGATTTCTTATTATTGCGTGTTTATCCGCATGACAAAACTTACATAGCATTGTGCATTTATCTAATTCTGCCCTTATTTCATCCCAATTATTTCTGATGATAGAGTCTGATATTGTAAACTCTTTATCTTGCATATTTTTATGGTGAAAATCAAACTTGTTTAGGTCTTCAATTGTTTCTCTCATGAATCCACAATTTTGACATTTATCATCAAAGTAATTTGAGCATTTAATTCTTAGAGATAGTCTGTATACTTGTCTTCTGCATAGCCAGCACATTGTTTCATTTGACTTAGCTATTGTCTTTTTGCAATCTGGGTTAGCACAATAGATTTTAGGTTTAGGCGCAGCTTTAGATTTTCCCATAATATTGTTTTACAAAAAATAAAAGATGGCTTTCGCCATCTTTTATTTTGTTCTTTTGAATTTTAGTTGTTTCTCTAAAGCTTCTTCATTTACACCTTTATTAGTTGTGTCCACCATAAATCCTAGTGGTTTATCATAAGGTTTTTTTCTACTATAGAGTCCAGCATCATCTAATAGTTCTTCATAGAATTTTTCGTATGATTTTTGGTAATGTTTTTCTAGTCTGTCAGTGAGAGAAGATTCTGTATTAGTGTGTGATTCTTTAAGTCCATCATTGAGAGTTTCATATGGGACATCTGTGCGTACCTCATCTAATTGTGTTTCTTGAGGTTCGTTTCTTTCTTTCACTTTAAGAAGAGCAGTTTTGATAAATTTATTCATATTATTCCTCTGGGATTGGGTCCCCTGATTTTTCCATATTTCTGATTGTACTTTGGGTCAAATGTTCTTCTAAATCTCTTAGTGGTTTTTTCATTTCCTGATGTGTTTCAAATATCGATGATTGGAAATTTTCAATTTCGGTGCATAGGGCTAAGAGTTTTTCTTTTATCTCATAGTAGTTGAGTGATTCACCATCTATTTTTATTGGTTGTCCAGTAGGGTATGTGCCTGTGATTGTCACCTTTTCATTTAGTGATTTCACAGGTTTATATAAATTTTCTAAATCATCTAGTGCTCGTTGCCATAATATATCTGATGTTTGAAATTCAGTAAGAGCTTTTTCGTTAGATGTTCTTAGTCCAATTTCGTTTACGATATAGTCAAAATCTCTTTTGTCGTAAAAATTATTAATTGCTTTCACAAGTGCATTAAAAGTAAAAGCATCTTCCATAGCTTTCAACAAAAATATCATGCTATTTTTTTGCATCATAGCTGTGGTAATTTTGTCAGCTAATTTATAATTCTTTTGCTGGTCTAATTTTTGTGCGATTTTGATTATAGTTTTGAGATTCATATTTTTTCTCAAGGGGATGATATTGTAAATGTATGGGCGGGAAAAAGGAGCCCATACATTTACAATATTGGCCCCGTATTATTTATTTGGTGCGTATTTAACAAACTTAGGCATTTTGTCAATTTTATGATTGTGACTTGATGCTGAAGTTCCAAAACCTGAAGTTGGGAGATTAGCAGGACTTGTAGGACCAGATGGGCTTGAAGGACTTGATGGGGACAATGATGTTCCTGGTGTGCCTGGAATACCTGGTGTGTTTGGAGTGCCTACATTTGGTACAACATTTGGATCAATAGGTGTCACTGCTACAGCTAATTTTCTAAATTTCATTTAAGTTCCTTAGTTTATTATTCTATTAAGTATTCTTTTTTTTCTTCAAATAATACTTTAATATCATGTACATAACTAGCAAATCATTTGCAAGTGAGAATGCATTTGATTTAATATGTTCAAGATTAGTGTTGAAATGTTCTTGCCTTAATTTGTTTTCTACAAAATCTATCCAATTTTCAATTTCAGCTATTTCTTTTTGAGTGGTATAAGCTTTATCTAATTGGTTTTGGTTTTTATATTCTTTTAATTTGTTTTTCTTAAGATTGTAAGATTCCATTAAGTCATAAGGTATTTGTTCTTTAAAGTTGATTTTTGAATTTTGGTATATGTTGTATTGAGCTTTAGATATAGTGTATGAATCTTTGATAAAATTATAGACAAATGTAAATAGGAATATATTTATTGCTATTATTATCACTTTGCCTTGAACAAATATTCTGAATTCTTTTTTATGTTCTTCAGAGGAAATATTGATAGGTTGTATTAGGTCATTGTTTTTTAATTTAGTCCAAAAGCTTATTTTCCATTCTTTTGGAGCTAAGGATTCATTTTTATATCTAACATGGCCTATAGATTTATATCCACGTAGTTTCAAAATTATATAATCAACAAAATGCCACATCTCAATTAGAAAAGGGGACCGAAGTCCCCTTATTTATCTTCCTCTAACTTTTTTCAGTTGATTTACCATCATCATGATTTTAGTTTTATCATCAAATGATAATCCACCAGGCAATTGAGAGAACTTCATTTTTCCATCAGCAATATCGGATGCTAATTGGTTGATAGTTGGTTTAGTAGGAGCTTGTGGTGTTGCTTGAGGGGCTAGAGCTTGTGGAGCAACTGGTGCAGCCATTGGTTGTGCTGGAGCTTCGGTAAGTTGTGGAGCTGATGTCATACCTCTTCCAACAGGCTTCATGATATTTTGAATAAAACCTGGCATTTGAGGTGCATTCTGTGCCATCTGTGTAGCTTGTGCAGCTCCTTGTGGACCTACACCTTGCATAAATTTATTTCTGATAGTATCAAAAAGATTAGCAGCGGTCTTGGTAAACACTTCATTAACAACTTGAGCTTGTTTATAGTGCCCAGATTGTTCTAATTGACTAGCAATTTCATTTAGTTCTGATAAAATTTGTTTTTTGTCCATAGTAGGTTCCTAAAAGTTTATATATATTTATTTACTTTCCTCTACTACCACTCCTTCTAATCTGTGGTTTTAAGGCATTTGAATTTGCTTTTTGATTAGAATCTTGGTTTAGAGGGGTTGTTTTTTCACTAATATTTTTTTGAAATTTGGCCAAGAGTTTTTCTTGTTCCGGTGATAATAAAGATTTACGATTCGCCATTGAATTAGTTTCCTTTTTTAAAGTTTTTATTATTATACACACCTGCATAGGCCCAACTTTCATCTTTATCTGTCATTGGCCTTTCAGTAAGTTTATCAATTGTTTGGTTATTATTTTCTTCTGTTTCATAATTAGGAGCAAATAATCTTAATTGCGATCTGTCATTTATTTTTTGTTTTTCATGAAGATCGATTAGTGGTTGTGTTTTTAAGAATGGTATTATTTCATCTTGGCTATAATAATTTTTTCTATATCCATTTGGCAATTTATATTTATTGCCTGTCTTTTCTTCATAATCCAATGCAAATTTACTGGTTTCAAAGAAATTTTCTATTTTGTTTGCTAATAAGAAATAAATATATTCAGGTTGTTTTTCATACCATCCCATAAAAGATGGCATTATATCTTCTTCGTTAAAATTATTTCTAAACTCTTGATATTTTTCTTTAGCTTCTTCAAATTTCTTAGTTGCAGTTTCGAGTACATTATTGACATCTAAATATTTTTCAAATTCGTATCTATCACTATTTTGTCTTAGTGATAACTCAGCCTTATCAACTAAAGCTTCATAAAATGTTTCAGCGTAATCTTCTATTGGGTAATCTTCAAAAGTTAATTTGTCACTATCAAGTCTGTATTCATTTCTTTCAGCAGATATTCCATCGTTAATTTCATCTACAACATTTTTCATCAAGTCAGGAATATCCGCATTGTAGAGATTTCTTTCTGCAAATGTCTTATGATCCCAGGTTGGTGATTGAATTCCGAATCTATTGAAATCTTCTGTCGATTCATCATCATCATAAGGATCATATTCTGTTTCGTCTGGCCCATAAATTGCATATATGATGTTGTTCTCAATTTCTTCAGGATAATGGGTCCAATCTATTCTATCTTCCCAGTCTTGAAAATAAATTTCTTGATAATTTTTTCTATCACTTGTTTTTTGAATATCTTCTCTGTCATCAAAGAAATCTTTTATTTTTTCAACTAAATTTTCATCTGTAACTTTTGCATTTGAAGGACCTTTGATTTGAATAACTTTTTTGCCTTGTACTTCAATAGTTACCATAGGTTGGTTTTGTGGGTTTCTTAAGGAATAAATTCTTGATGTACCTGATCTTACATTATCCCAATATCCAGCAACACAGTGATGCATTTTTGCACCTTCAACATCAAGATCATTTTCTGAATTGACATTTACCATATTCCAACCATCAGGATACGCCATTACTACTTCTCGGTCAGCTGGATTGTAAAATTTACCCCCGCCTCTACCTATCAGTAATTGTTCCCATTCATCTGTATCTTGAACCACTTGTTCCCAGGTTTTTAATCCAAGGTTATAATCTGGATCATTAGTTGAGATATTATTTACAAAATCTTGCATATGGAGGGCTTGTTCTAAAAAATTAGCATGCTCACCATTCATACCACCTGATGGAATATTATGATCATATTCACCATTTGGTTTTGGTGGTTGTATTCTCCAGCTTTTTAATTTATGAAATAGCCAGTTTTTAAATCTTCGATTAGTGAAGTTATCTAATATAAATTTTTCTTCTAATGTTGGTTTATTTTGACTTGAAAGATTTTTTAATTCTATTAGTGAAACATTTGGATTTTGTTTGATTGCGCCTAACATTTTACCTTTGGTAGCATCATCAAATTTTGGGTCAGAAAAAACAGCTAAAATAGATTCATTTATGCCTTGAGTTCTAAGCTTTTCTACTTCATCTTGTAAATTTGCAAATCTGTACCACATTATAAATTAAACCTTTGCTGATTTGGATTTTCATTAATTCTTTTTGGTTTTTGATTTTCAGGTATAGTATTTTGTTGGGCTCTTTGTGGTATTCTGTGAAAAGTGTCCACTGGTTTACCCCCAAGATAACTTCCTGGTACACCATCTGCACTTGGTCTCAAAAGATCATAGATATTATCTACATCGATAGCTGTATTGCTAAGTTCTTCTCTAAGATTAGATATTTGATCATTTATATTGTTTATTTCTTGTTGAGTTTTTAATTGGTCTTCTGGTGATAAAGTTTTAATATTTTCTTCTAAATCTTTTTTTTGTTTTTCTAAATTAATTAATTTTATTTTTGAACCAGCAAATGAATATCCCTTACCAGCCATTTCTGGTTTACCAAATATTTTATCTTTTGCTTTTAATGATTGTATAGAATTATTATTTCCGACAATATAATCTGCTTGAGAAAGAACTGGGTCATTTTGAATAATTTCTAACATTTTTTTATAAAGCATGGTAACTATTCCTTTACCAGTATTCTTTATTACATAATCTTCATAATCTTCTTCTTTTAATTTTTCAAATTCTTCATCAGAGATAGTAAAAGCGTCTGGTAATGTATATTGGATATCAAATACTTCTACCATCCAAATAAATATAAAGTTATTTTTTTGTTCATAAGTAAAAGCTAATCTTCCAATTTTATCTTTGTAACTGGGAACAAAAACTGAAATATCATACATTATATCATTAGAACTTTGGGCATTTTTAGCTTCTACTTCAAATCTTAATTTTGAAAGATCAAATTTGCCACTTTTCATTCCAGGTAAAACTAATTGTCCTGAATCTGGTTCAATTTCTGTGAGAGCAAATCTATACCACATAATTAAGCCTTGTTCGCCAATCTAAATTTTTTGTTATTGAATGAATATCTCCACTCATTCACGCCTTCAGTAAATAATTTTTGCTGTTGTCTTCTACTTAAGAAATCTTGGTAATAATCTTCTGTTCCTCTATACAATGCTTCGCTTGGAGTTACAGGAGAAACATCTAAATTAATAGAGAGTTTATTTGCAATATCGTAAAACTCTTTTGGCATATTATTTCTCATGTATGTATACAGAGCATTATAAAAATGAACAGAGTAAACATCATAAATATTTTCGTATTCTTTGAGTTGTCCATACCCTCTTGCATCATTTCTTTCATATGGTTGATTTGCTAATTCATTTATTTGATCATCACTCATATTTTCAAGATTCAATTTAACAGGTTTATTTCCAGGATTGAATTCTTCACTTACTGCTGCTTCTTTATAATCAACAATTTTTTCTAATTCGGTTGATAGAGCTTCTTTGTATTTATATCTAATATCATCTATATTCAAACCGCTTGTTATAATTTCTCTGTTTGTTCCTAAAGCACCAACTTGAGATGCATAATCTTTAATTTTTTCTAAATCTTTACGAATATACAAGTCACCAATTAAAGAAATTAGTTCATCAAATTTATCATCATCAGGTATTTCTTGATAGGTTTTAAAATAACCATTATTATCTACTCCAATTTGACCGACCATATATTCAACTGCTAAATCTTTATAAAGATCATCATAATCTCTTTCAATTGGTCTATAACGAACACCTAATTCATCAGTAAGTGATTCATCATTTTCAGGTTGTAAATAATTTGCAATTTCATACAGAGCATCTGCTTCAGAGGCATTTTGATTGAAAGTCAAATCAGCATTAAGATCGTGCTGAGAATAAAAATTATTTTGTTCAATCCAATGTAGAACTAATTTTTTATACTCTTCTTTGGGTGGTTTATTGCCTTTGCCTTGAATTTGCTTAACTTTGTCTGGCAATCTTATTTCCACAGTAACATGTGGTTTGTTTGATTCATCTCTTAAAGAATAAGTGTCGCTAATGCCTTGTTCATACAAGCCATGGTAATTATTTGTGCCTGTACAGTGACCCATATTTTGACCTTCAGCTTCAAAATCTCTTTCTTGTGTAAGTTTGACTATCATCCAATCATTGTATTCTTCAGGTAATCCTAAAGATTTAACTGTTTCTGCATCAAATATCATTACTACATTTGGGTCAACTATTTTGCCATTTTCTTTTTTAATTTTAGAATATGCAGCACCAGGTTCTTGATTACTTAATTCTTCATGCCAAATTTCACTGGCTCTGTTTGCTTGATCTAAATTCATAGAAAAAATATTGAATCTTGGATTTTTATCAACATATTCAACATACCAATCTAAAATATGATATAGCTCATTAGTAACGCCGATAATTGGACCTATAGCAATATGTGAAAATTTAGGATAAGTAAATTTTTCTGGGTCATGTTGATTTGGTCTATAAGAGGGTAAAGCTACTCTTTCAATCCATTTGTAAAAATTAGCTTTTTGTCTTTCAGAAATGTGCATGCCTGATAATCTCAAATCTAAATCTGCTAACAATCTTAATTCTTCATTAGATACTTTTGGCAATTGATTAGTTTGGAATTTGCCTTGTAATTCGTCCCAAGGCATAAGAGGATTTTGCATCAAAGCTCCAATGTACTTTCCTCTTAATGGAATATCAGTCATCGCTTCGAGATTATTAATTATGTCATCACTTACACCTTTAGCCTTAAGTGTTTCATAAGCTCGTTCTACATTTTGTGCAAGTCTATACCACATAAAAATACTCCTACTTTTTGATTTTATTTTTTTATGCAATAAAACCTTTATTGTATTATATATATTTTAATGCAAGGGTAATCAAATAGTCGGTTTGTATAATCTATAATATGTCTATTTTTCCAGTAACCAATTATTATGTAATAAATTATGATGTCTTAAGAACCTCTACATTTAATGCTGGAATGGCTTTAGTTTTAGACTCAAATGGATATGCTGTAAAAGCAGATAGAGCTTCTTCAGGTACAGACACTTTGTCAGAACAAATGAGCAAATTTATAGGTTTTGCTTCAGGAGACCATGACACACTTAATAATATTATTTTATCTGACCCTGTTGGAAGTAACTTTGTAGATTCAAATTTTGAATTTAGAGATAATGTAAATTCGCATTATGGTGTGTTTAAAAGATCAATATCTGAATTTTCTGATGAAAATGTAAGTAGATATTACAATATATTTGACAACTCAACTCAAGCTAGGCGAGGTGTTGCTGTTTATAATCTAAAGGGTGAATCATATATCACTGACCAATTTGTAAGAGTAACAGCTTATACTCAGTATGCTGACAATAATACAAGTGTAGATTTTTATCCTGGAGATTTATTAACATTTGGTGCTGGTGTCAATGCTGGCAAATTAGTAAAAGTTGATACATCAGGTTTTGGGCCTAATGTAGTAATTATAGGTGTAGTAGAAAAGTTTGATGTGGGTGCGAATTTACTTTACTTTAGACATGATTTTTCTATATACAGAAATACACCTTCAGTATATTCCACTGGCTTAGTAATGAATTTGGATGCAACTAATGTTGCTTCTTATGATGTTGGAGTTGGCGGAACTATTTGGTATGATCTTTCAGGCAATAGCAACAATGCTTACTTAAATAATGGAACAGCCTGGGACTCTAATGGGTATTTTGTTCTTGATAACTCTGATGACAATATTGAAATTTTAGATGCAAACACTTTAGATTTTCCGGGTGATTTTACTGTTGAATGTTTCTATAAAGCATATGGAAGTGATTTACATATGATTATAGGAAAAAGAAATCCAAATGTTGGTGGAGATGGAGTTTGGGCATTTTCATCATTTTTCGGATTATTTGGTGTGAAAACTGCTTTCTGGTCATCTCCAGGTGGTGGAGGAGTTTCTTTAGATTCTGCTACCACTTATGTAGTAGAGAATGTTTGGTATCACTTTGTTGTGACTAGAATATCGAATGTTAAATATTTGTATATCAATGGAGTACAACTAAATTCTGGGGCAGATAGTTACGATTATACAAACCCTTATTCAATTTATATTGGAAGATGGGATGGGAATGTAGTTTCAAATCCAGGACATGTGATTGCTGCAAGAATTTATAAAAATGTTGGGCTAACTCCTGATCAAGTGAGACAAAACTTTCATAATCTTGTAAGTAAATTAATTTAGAACTTTTTCATTCCTTAATCAATTTTTCATTTTTGCTTCGTATAATAAGATACTTGTGAAAGGAAAAAACAAAAAATGAACAAGTTTTTCGTTAGTATTGCAGCTTTGGCTGTAGTTGGTTCTTTAGTTTGGGCTCAGCAAGAAGCTCCTCGTCCAGGTCAAGGCCCTAAGTTTGACACTCCTCAAGGTGTAAGAGGTGGTGGCAATGGTGGCGGTGGAGCTATTGCAGTTTCAGACAAGTATGTTTTTGTTTTGCGTGGTGATGTTGTTTATAAGTTTAATATTGACACTATGGTCAAGCTTTCAGAAACTCAATTGCCAGCAGTAGTTCGAGGAAATCGAATACCTGAATAAAACTAAAAAAGAGGGGAGAAATCCCCTCTTTTTTATTATTTAATATTTACTTAATAAAAAAGCTGTTATTTTTTGGAATAATATTTGTGGATATTTTTTCAAAGGAAAAAAAATGAAAAAAGCTTTTACATTAATCGAACTACTCGTCGTCATTGCAATCATTGCAATTTTAGCTGCTATTCTCTTCCCTGTTTTTGCTCAAGCTCGTGAAAAGGCTCGTAGTGCATCTTGTTTATCTAATGAGAAGCAAATTGGTCTTGGCTTGATGATGTACACTCAGGATTACGATGAGACATATCCCACTGCATATTTCTACAAGAACAACACAGCTACAACAAATGGTGGTTCTGCTGGTGGCTATGTTCATTTTACAGCCATGATTCAACCATATATCAAGAATGAACAAGTTTGGGTTTGCCCTTCAGATCCAAATAAGGGTGTTCGTCCTGACAACCCACCATGTGCAAACTGGCTCGATGTTGTTACTATTGGTTGTGAAGCACAAGCACCGCGACTTTCTTATATTCCAAACTCAGCTGTTCTTCCACGCAAGCGTGGTCCACAAGATGCTCCAAATATTGTTTCAATAGCTGCAGTTGATGCACCAGCAGATGTTATTGCAATGGCAGAGATGACCAGCAACCTCAATTGTATTTTGCTTGGTTCTACAGGTCAGACAAATACTGAGCGTCGTAACAAGTCACACAGACCAGTAAATGCTATGATGCGCACAGCAGCGGGTGGTCAATGGGCAGGACAAAACTTTGCAGATGCTACAGGCCCTATTTTTGCTATCACTAAGCGTGAAGCTGAAGGAGCACTTGGTTGGGGTGGTAGCTCAGATACCACCAGTACAAACGGAACAGGTGGATGTAGATCAGTTTCAGCTGATACTGGATATCACACCCGATTTATGGAACCAGGTAGACACACAGGTGGAAGCAATTATGTTTTTGCAGATGGTCATGCAAAGTTCTTCAAGTTTGATACAACAATCAATCCAAATAACTTCTTATGGGGTAAGAGTTATTACCCAACAGGTCAACAGATTCTTGATCAAGCTGGATTCCCAGTAAGATAAAAAGAGGGGAGAAATCCCCTCTTTTTTTATTTCCTAGTCACTTGTATTTTTTGTGGC
>JACCDW011783231.1_pt1 | contig 11387 bp, 9 predicted proteins | sample 7449781 | NCBI WGS metagenome assembly JACCDW01 (sample SAMN15323449, study PRJNA562643) | freshwater metagenome | isolation source: river surface water | place: USA:Blue River Watershed | collected 2017-08-18
TAATTCTGATCACAGGTTTTACGCTTGATGCTTGTGACAAAATTTTGTCGCGCCACGGACTTTTAAAACGAAATACTTCTTTTTTTGCTTCTGCTGCTTCACGCATTTCAGCAAGCTCTTCTGCAGATGTGTAACACAAATAAGCTTGGTTTTTTTCCAGCAATTTTTCTGCCACTTCTTTGTGACGTGCTAAATTTTTTGACTGCAAAATAAAATCACCATCATGCTTTAAGCCAAGCCAATCAAGGCCTTGCAAGATTGCATCAATTGCCTCTTTGGTTGATCTTTGTGCATCAGTATCTTCAATTCTAAGTAAAAATTTACCTGAATTATGCTTGGCAAAAAGATAATTAAATAAAGCGGTACGAGCACCACCGATGTGCAAATAACCAGTTGGAGATGGAGCAAAACGAACTATTACAGACATGAGATTTTTTTTTGAGTTTGGTTTCTTGACAAACGAATGAGTCAAAACATATTTAAAAATATCTTCCCCTTCAAAGACAATCAAAAAGACCAAGTATTATGGCAACAGCAACGACTACAGCAGATATTGGCACTAGATTATTAGATAAGAAAGTTATCTCCGAAGATCAGCTGACGATTGCGCTAAAAGAACAAGCTCGTCTTAAAGACGCCAAAACTCTAGGCGCCATTTTGGTCGACATGGGTTTTATTTCCGAAGGTGCGCTTGGTGAAATCTTGAACGAATCTACAGGTATCAAAAAGTTTGATATCAAGGCCTCAATTATTGACGCAAAGTTAGTAAAAAAAGTTCCTAAAGAATTTGCGGTTCACAACAAACTAATGCCGGTTTCTTACACTCACGATTCAATAACCATCGGCATGTCAGACGTTTTTGACATCATCGCGATTGATCAAGTTAGAAAATATTTTCCGCCAAATTTTCGTATTAATCCGGTTTACGTTCCGGAAGTCGATATCTTGCATGCAATCGACCAGTACTACGACTACGAAATGTCGATTGAAGGAATTTTAAAAGAAATTGAATCAATTGGCACGGCAAAAATTAACGACGAAACCCAACTAAAAGGCGACTACAAAAGTCCGATGGTGCGTTTGGTAGACGCAATTTTAACTGACGCAGTTCACCGTGGCGCATCGGATTTACACTTCGAACCAGAAAATCTTTTCTTACGCATTCGTTATCGTATCGACGGAAAAATGGTACAGGTTCGCAGTATCCACAAAGACTACTGGCCGGCCACTGCTGTAAGAATTAAAATCATGTCGGGAATGAACATTGCCGAAAGTAGAAAACCTCAAGATGGTCGTATTAATGCAGAAATTTTGGGACGTAAAATCGACTTTCGTGTTTCTACTCAACCAACTATTTACACCGAAAATATCGTAATGCGTATTTTGGACGAAAAGCAGTCCATTCTATCGCTAGACAAACTTGGATTTTCTGATCACAGCATCAATTTGATCAAAAAAATGGTGCAGCGTCCTGAAGGTGTAATCATTCTAACCGGTCCTACGGGTTCTGGTAAAACCACAACTCTTTACACAGTTTTAAACTACATCAACTCAATCGATAAAAACATTATGACACTCGAAGATCCAGTCGAGTATCACATTCCTTTGATTCGTCAATCTAACATTCGTCACGATGTTGGTATGGATTTTGCTTCAGGTATTAAAGCCTTACTTCGTCAAGATCCTGACGTAATTTTGATTGGGGAGGTGCGCGATAAAGACACTGCAATCACCGCTTTACAAGCTGCTATGACAGGTCACCAAGTTTATACCTCACTACACACCAACGACGCTTTAGGTGCTATTCCTCGTTTGATGAACATGGGAGTGCCAAACTATTTAATGTCTGGATCTTTGATTTGCGTTGTGGCCCAACGTCTAGCAAGAAAACTTTGTCCTCATTGTAAAAAAGAACATCCTTTAGACGCTTTTGAAAAAAGACTTCTCGGCCAACAATACGGACATGTAGATAAAATTTTTAAAGCTGTTGGCTGCGAAAAATGTCGCGGTGGTTACAAAGGGCGTGTTGTGGTTTCTGAAATATTACCATTCGATCGGGAACTAGACGAAATGGTTGCAAGTCAAGCAAATCGCAAAGAACTTCTTACTTACGCTCTAAAACATGGTTTTGTTCCAATGGTTGAAGATGGTATTCAAAAAGTAATCGCCGGGATCACAGACCTAAAAGAATTAGTGCGCGTAGTCGATTTAACAAATCGTATGAATTAAAAAAATCCATGACCAGAATTTCTAAATTTAATAAACCACTAGAACGAGAAATTTTTGAAATTTCGCAATCACCATCTCAAACGCCATACACCGAAGTTAGCAGAGATATTCACATTACGGTTTGGCCAGAATTTATCGACAGCAAATCAAGCGTCATCGGCGATCTCTTTATTTGGGCTTATCACGTGAGAATCGATAATAAAAGCCAAGAAACCGTAAAATTAATCAGTCGTTACTGGCGCATCATTGATGAAAAAGGCATTGTCCAAGAAGTGAGCGGCGAAGGTGTAATTGGAGAACAGCCATTAATCGCGCCAGAATCTTCTTACCAATACAGCAGTGGTGTGCACTTACGTTATCATTCTGGAATCATGACCGGACACTACCAAATGCAAAAAAATAACGGCGATGTTTTTAATGTAAAAATTCCCACTTTTTCTTTGGATGTTCCAAGCATTAAACCGGTGATTAACTAGTGCAGATTAAATGAAAATTCTTGCCTTCGACACCAGCGCTTCGGGGTTTTCCGTTGCACTTACTTCTGACGATAGAATCCTAACAAAAACTGCCATTACCGAAGCCGGAAAACAGTCAGAATTTTTGATTTTAGAAATCGAAAAAATCCTCAAAGAAAATAAAATCTGGTACCAAGATTTAGACCTAATCGCCACCACTAACGGCCCTGGTAGCTTTACTGGAACCAGAATTGGATTAACCACAGCGCGCACCATCAAACTAGCAACAAACCTGCCACTGATTTTAATAAATTCATGCGAGGCCGTTGCCTACAAATATCACGAAAAATCTGAAAAAATTTTTGTGCTGCTTGACGCCAAAGCTGATGATTTTTTTTACACTGATGGTTATTTAGAGCCTCAATTAGCAAGACGTGATGACCTGCTTTCGATTTTTCCAAAAGAAAAATTCTTTCTCTGTGGCTCTGGTAAAAAAATCGCTGCAGAAATTTTGAAAAAAGAAAAACGTAAGTTTGAAATGAGCGAAGAAGAAGACGAAATCGAAGCCGATTTAATCGCACTTCTGGCCCACAAAAAATTCCAAAAAAATAGAAAAGGTACGCAAGATTTAGACCCTATTTATTTGCGAGACCCGAGAATCAGCGAAAGAAAAAAATAAAAAGAAGTAGGCTGAAAACAAAAACCCAAAAACCGAGTATTTTAAGTGATAGCTAGGCGGCTAAGTTGCGAGCAACGTAAGCGTACCACTAGGTACGTGCGTAGGCGCAGTAACTTAGACAACGACGCTAACGCTTAAAAGACGAAGTGTTTTTGTGGAGGCCGGGGTCGGAATCGAACCGACGTATAGGAGCTTTGCAGGCTCCTGCATTACCACTTTGCTACCCAGCCAAGATGAAATGTTGCTAGAGATTTTCTAAAAAGAAGGTTGTGCAACTTAAAGAAGCGTTTCCAATATTACAAGTTCTTCACTTTAGAATAAGTGAAAGTTAAAAAACCCAGCATTTTACAAGAAAACTCTCTCGCCTATTTTCTAATTCTCAAAATTACAATGGCTCACACTCTATATTCGCAGCAATTTAAAAATATTTCCGCTAAAGATATTTCAAAAAATATCAAAAAAGATTGCGATAAGTTTTCTGCAGTTTTGCGCAAAGAAATTAAAGATAAGAAAATCGCTTCAATCGAAGTTGTTTTTGCCAAAGATGATTTAAAAACTTTTGAAAAGTTAGCCAAAAAAATCTCAGCTTACAAAAAAGTATTAGTGCTAGGAGTTGGCGGATCAAGCCTTGGTGGCAAAACTTTAAGTGCCTTAAAATTTCAAGATAAACTAGAATTTTTAGAATCAATCGATCCTGCAACCATAAAAAATTGTCTTGGTAAAATTGATTTTAAAAACACTTTTTTTCTCGTAATCAGCAAATCTGGAGAAACTATCGAGACTATCTGTCAAACCTTGATAGTATTGGATGAATTCCAGAAATTAAAAATTAAAAACTTCTCTAAACAATTTCTTTTTGTTACTGAATCTAAAACAAATTCTGTAGCCAAAATCGCAAAAAAAATCGGCGCTGAAATTACCTTTCACCCAAACACAATTGGTGGAAGATATTCTTGTTTTTGTGTGGTTGGAATGTTGCCAGCATTGATTGCAGGCCTTGACGCAAAAAAAATCAGAAATGGTGCAAAAAAAATTATTGAAAATTTCTTGCAGAAAAAAGACCTAATCACCGACTCTTGCGCTACCCAACTTTTTCTTTATCAAAAAGGCTTAGAAAGCAATGTTATCATGCCCTACATTGATAACTTAAAAAACTTTACCGACTGGTACCGTCAACTTTGGGCAGAATCTTTAGGTAAAAATAATTTTGGCTCAACTCCAATCAACTCGATGGGAACCGTTGATCAACACAGTCAGTTACAGCTTTATCTTGATGGGCCGAAAAATAAATTTTTCACTTTCGTTACCCAAAAAAAACATCCAAATGACTTTAACATTAAAGATCTAAGTGGCTGTGAAACCTTATTTGGCGGTAAAAAACTGAGCGATATTGTTAAAGTTGAACAAGACACCACTATCGAAGTTCTAAATCAAAAAAAATTACCTATTCGTATTTTTGAAATTGAAAAACTTAATGAAGAAGTGCTTGGTGGATTGATGATGCAAATGTTTTTAGAAACAATTTTGATTTCTTATGTCAAAGGCATCAATCCTTTTGATCAGCCTGCAGTAGAGCTTCGTAAAGACTTAGCAAAAAAAATTCTGAAAAAAAATGGATAAAAAAACGGCGTTAATTTTTCTAGCGATTGCTTCAATTTCTGGTTTGGTTTTTGCTTATATTTCGCAATTTGTCTTTGGTCACGAGCCTTGCAATTTGTGCCTTTATCAACGCAAACCGTTTTTTGCCATCATCTTTCTAGTTCTGTTTTGTTTCACTTTTCTTAAGTCAAAAAAATCTCAACAGCTCACTTTTCTTCTTTGCATCACATTACTTTTAATCAACTGTGGAATTGCTTTGTTTCACGTTGGGGTCGAACAAAAAATATTTCACTTACCCGAAGCATGCTCGTCGGATGGCCTAAATAATCTGAACAATTTGGAAGAATTACAGGCCGCATTAATGAAAACAAAATCTGTAAGATGCGATCAACCCACCTTCTTCTTTTTAGGCATCACTATGGCTGCATGGAATTTTGTTTTCTGCGCTTCGCTAATAATGCTTACAACAATTTTACACTCACCTTTTCAGGCTTTACTAAACTTTTGCAAACACCACTTGAACAGTCGGTTAACAAAGAATTAAGTATCGAATCAAATAACATGCTTAGAGTGACTGGTCCTCGAGTTGTAAAAGGCACAGCAACTACACGTATTTTAGTAATTTCCTGAAGTTTTAATATCTGTCTTTTATCTTCCCAACGCGCGAAAATTATGGCCTCAGCTGGACTAGCCACTAATTTTTCCGCTATGGCATGCAAGCCAACTAAGTTTGGAGCAGCTCCTGTTTTTGGATCAACAATAGTGGTAATTTTTAAACCCAACCAATCAGCTAAATAGGTCCAAGAATTATCATTTGCGACTAGAGGCATTCCTTTAAGAATTGCACCTTTCTTCTCCCACCCCTTAATTGATTCTGTCCATCTCTTAGTAAAATCTTCGTAATTTTTCTGATAAATATTGGCGTGAATTGGATCAATCACTTTAATTCTACGAGTAAATTCAGCCGCAATTTTCATGATATTGTGCGGATTCAAATGCACTCTTACACCATTTTGTAAATAGGTGTTTTCTACAGCAAGTTTAGGTTTTGGCACATAATCTGAAGCAAGCAGCAAAGTATTTTTGTTAGAAACTGCTGCCAAATTATTACTACGATTAATCATAGATTTTAACCACTTACTCTCAAGATCGCCACCTGAACAAAATATCATCTCAGCACCACCGGCAAGCGAAACCAAAGTAGATTTGACAACAACATTTCTAGGATTTTGATCAATCGTGCTTGCCACATTGATGTCCATTTTATCTTTAACAATCTCACGCGCCAAACTGCCCCACTCTGGCTCGCAAGCAAAAATTGACATCTTCGCCTCAGCAACATTTGCAGCAAAAATTAGACCAAAAAACAAAAGGATTTTTTTCATTTATTTTACCAAAAAATGGACACAGATATCTTGAGTTGAAGATGATTGCTGCGGTGAAAACTTCCACAATCTTAAACTCTTTAACAACAGTTGGTTTAGTTTTGGATTAGCGCAAGGCTTTGTCAATTCAACGCGTTCTACTGATCCGTCAGGCGCAATATAAAAGCGCGCCGTTGCTTGACTAACAAAAGCTTCATCGCGCAATTCATCTGGAATTTGCGGTAGTGGATTACTCAACAATCCCACCGGCTTTATTTTAGAATCTGATATTTTTTCACCTTGATGAAGATGCGTATTTTCTGACAATTCTTGTGTCTCTGTCTTGTGATGTTGAGACGATTTTTTTACAGCTCTAATTTCTGAACTAAATTCTTTACCTGAATTAATAATTGTCACTTCAAGCACTGTGGCATTTGGCTGAATTTGTTTTTCTGGGTAAGACCAAATCAGCCAAAACAACAATAAATGAAGCAGACAGGCGAGAAAAATCGCGCCCATCTGCTCATATTTTTTTGCAATAATGTTTCTGAATTTATTCATTTTCTTGTCAAATTTGAAAGAACTCCAGAAAGCCCAGAAACAGATCTAGGAAATATTAATTGATTAGGAGTTTCTTCTTGAAAATCTTGCCTATCCAGTTCTCCCATCTCTAAATCAATCAAATCTTTAGACACATCACCTTCCGAAATATCATAAACTTTCACCTCTTTTTTATCAAAAATCGAGGACAACTTCTGAAAATAATAATTCGATGAATGGCTAAGATAAGCTCTAAAATTTTCCGCCTGATGCGTAACATCATCAAACATTTTTGAACCTAATTGCTGATAAGCGAAGAATGGCGCAACAACAATTCCTAAATGTGTAGAATTTTCTGCAAAGTTAAACTTTGTAAAAAAATCTCTAAAAGAATCAGAAATAGTCGCATCGCCGCCAAGATTTTCATACATTTGTCCAAGCTGCAGCCAGGAAAATAAATGATCTGGAAAATTCGTCACATAATCAGTCGCCGTTTCTTCTTCACCAGTAATCGCTGAATAAATTTCCTTCGCCGAATAAATTGCAGCAATAACCGAAGCAGCCAAAAGCACCTGTCGACCACTTGGCATATGAGGAAGAGATGAAGAAATTCTTTCATCAAAATTTACCATTTGATGATGCGCTCGCAGACAAAAATCCGCTGATATCGCATCCTTAGAAGGCTCTTTTAAAAAAACTCCGTACAAAGCAAAAACTTCCGCAAAGTTCTCCAATTCAGATTTGATAGAAAAATCAGCGCCTTTTTTGGCAAAAAATTCTTGGTAAGAATTAAGCAATAAAGACATATCAGACAAAGTTTGGACATATTCTTGAGTAATGTAATAATCACCAAAAACACTTTGCGTTTGTAATTTATCAATCAACTCAGCGCAATTTTCTTTCAAATGCATTTCAATTGGGTTGTCTTGATGAGCTAACTGTCTTTTGCGTAAACCTTCCCAGAGCTGATCTTGCTGCAAATATTTCTGCATTTTCTGCAACGCAGCAATTTCTTCACGATAATTTTTCACCACCCCAAACGAATTAATCTGTGGAATTTGTTGATGAATTTCATCAGTTAGATTTTGCTGTTCTTCTTCGCCTTTGATTGCGCGATACAAACGATCATAAACTCCAGTAGCAACATAGGCTGGAGCAGCGAGAATCAAAGAATGCGACAAATTTTCTAAAATACCATTAGCCAAAACAAAAAACGCTGCCATCTCAGTTGAAGCTCCAATATTATCCCGCAAATTATCTGCTTTATCTTGATGATTCGCCGCCCGCAAAATCATCTGCGCCGTTCCCAAAGTCAAAACAACTGTAGAAAGCGATGGCGCATTACGATAAGCAATTTGAGCAGCTTTTGAAACTGGATCCGCAACAAAATCACGAAAACCAATATCGACAATTTTCATCGATCTTTCAAAAACTCTTTCTTTCAAATTCATTATCGCCGCAGTTTGCTCCTGAAAATTCTCAACAAGACCAAGCCTTTCTTTCAAATGCTTCTTTGGATCAAAATCTGCAAAAACTTCTCCGGCAATTTCAAGGCCGGATATTTTTCCTTTTATGTCAAATTTATTGCAAAAATTTTGCGTTCTTTTTGACGTATATTTTTTCGCATTAGATGCTTGATCAAGCAGTAAATTCATGGCATAAACATCGAGCAAAGGAAATTTGCTCGATATTCTTCGTGGATCAAAATCATTTTCGAAAACTTCTGAAATTGATTGCAGAAGTTTTACACGTGCTGCTTCTAATTTTTCCTCTGATCCATTCCTTGCAATGATTTGCGCTCCTTGATTGTGACACGCGCAACCCAATTGCACAAAATCATTTCGCAGAAAATTCCAGAAATTTGCATTTTCTGCGAGCAAAAGAAGGCCGTCACGAGTGATAAGATTGGGATCAGCTTTTGCCGATCCCAATCTCTTTTTTACAGAGTTTTTAGACATTAATTAGTTCTTAGAAACTCTTCGAAGCGATTAAGTAGAAAGTACGACGCTGCGCGTAAGTTGACGCTGAAATACCAATTCCTGAACCGTTAGAATATTGGTAAACTTTGTCAGCCAAATTGACGGCCGCTAAACGTAGGTTGATTTTTTCAATTACTGGCAATGAGAAATCACGAGACACGCTAGCATTAAAAAGCCAATAAGCTGGCATGGTGTTTTTGTTATTGTCACCAGTACGAAGCCCTGAACCATAAAGCATATCACCACTTAATTTAGTTCCGTAAAGATTATACGACGAACCCAAAGCCGCAGTGTAAGTTTGCGCATGATCCAAAGTTACGTAATGTTTTGATGTGTAAGACAACTCTTCAAAATCAAGAATATATTGTCCTGAAATGATGTTTTTTGCCTTAGCACGTTGCGTCGCCAAATTCATATAAGCAGCGAAATTATCTTTTTGATAATCGGCTTTGAATTCTAAACCATAAACTTGACCGTGCTGATAGTTAAATGGCGTGTAAATCAGAGAATTACCAAACTGCCCTTCATCAAGCAAATTTTTGATTTGTTTGTAATAACCATCCAACGCCAAAGTCAGGTGATCTGTGGCTTTGTGTGAAACACCTAAATCAAAATAATGCGTTCTTTCGGCTTTAACTTTGCCATTATCTGATGACCCCGAAGCGTTGCTAGTTCCATCAAATTTAGAACGAGTAGTTGCAGAAATTGCTGAAGTTGGTGGCGGCGTGAAATAACGCGAATAACCAGCATGAATTTTTGTCGCTTTGCTTAAATCATAAACAGCACCAAATCGTGGACTTACTTGCCATTCGTTAACGTAAGCCCGCGACATATCAAAACGACCACCATAATTCAGAGTTAACTTTTCAAATGGTTTCCACTCATTTTGCAAATAAGCTGCATAAAGCTGAGAATTTTTAGAGCTTTGTTCATCAATTCTAAATGGATCGGTTAAATAACCTCCAGAGCCATCTTCTTCAAAAACCCAATTTTCCGACGAACTTTTCACCTGATCGTTACTCGCATAAAAACCATAACGCACGGTGTTTTTATCATCTAAAGCTTTACTGAAATCACCTTGCACACCATTGGCAAAACTGCTGCGATCAAGGCTTGAAGCAATACCATTAAAAATCAAATCACCATCATGATCTGGTTTAAATTGCAAATTGCTGTAACGAGTAAAAAGCGAGATTTGGTAATCAACATCCGAATTAGTAACACCTTGTATTGACGCAACTGCAAAGCGACCAGAATCAACCTGCTTTTCATTTAAGTAATTTGAGTTCGCTGTTTTTCCGGTAAGCTCGTAATCCGCTCTTTGATTAGGATTATTCGGAATTTGAAAACGATTATTGTAATTTGAAACAATCAAACTCAAACGCTTCGAAGCATCTAAAATGTAAGAGAAATAACCAAAAACATTATCTTGCGAAGTGTCGTTGTGATTAGAGTTTCTACTTGATGTTGTTGATTCAATACCACGCGAATTTTGCATGTAAGTAGCACTAACATAATAATCTAAATTACCTTTGGTGCCACCTTGTTGCTGGTTGTAACGAAACATATCATTACCACCAACCGTCAATTCCGAACGACCACCTTTTAGCGCCGCACCGCTTTTGCTCTTAACATCAACAACACCAGCGGTGCGAAGACCGTATTGTGCCGGCATTGCCCCAGTTAAAAGTTCAACTGATTGCGCAAAATGCGTATCTAAACTTTGACCAAAACCATTTACGCCTTCTGGCAACATCACACCATTAATGCGATATTGCAAATTGCCGTGATCTCCACGCACGTGAATTTGATTTTGCGAATTGACCACTACACTTGGTGCGCGCTGCAACACTTGATTTAAAGGCGTTGCCTGACCTTGTGGTAAATTATCGATGTCTTTTTGATCGAATGAAAATGAGCTACTGCCAGTTCTTGGCGATAAATTGCTACGCGATTTATCAAGTTTTGAAGCAGTAACTTGATATTGCCAAGCATCGGCAGAAAAAGCTGAAGATGCGCTAAAACCAAGCGCAACGATAAGTAAAAGTAAAAAATTTTTCATGAGTAAAATGTAATTTCTTAAAAGATTGAAATAACTCATGAGATGCTTCGCGCTAAAACCAACATCACAAAAACTAGTTGTGATCCTGAAAGCGAACGATCTCTTGAGACGATATTTTTTAAGAAATTACTGGCGGGGCGCGGGGAGATTTTGAAGAAAGAAGATAGGAAAGTTTAACTTTAGAGAATTTTCGTAAAGCAAAAACCAAAAAAGAAATCACAGCACTAAAAATCAAATTCGGCACCAAAGAAATTTGATTTTGCAAACTTGAAAAAGAGCAAAGAACACAATTTTCTGATTTTTTATTTGCCGGCTTTTCGTGATTAAAAAATTTTCCCAAGAAACTTTTTTCTACCACAGACACTTGATTTTCTTGGTGCAAATAAGTGTGAACAAGCGCAACTGTTTTGCCCAAAACAAAAAGAATGAGCAAAAAAGCGGTAATAAACTTAATAAATTTGGACTGGATTTTTAGTGCAA
>JACCDW010150739.1_pt1 | contig 11385 bp, 10 predicted proteins | sample 7449781 | NCBI WGS metagenome assembly JACCDW01 (sample SAMN15323449, study PRJNA562643) | freshwater metagenome | isolation source: river surface water | place: USA:Blue River Watershed | collected 2017-08-18
ATTGAGGCTGCGCTGATTGAGATTGCAACCTGATCACCTTTCCAGACCGCTAAATTTGGTGTGATCAAACCTGGTATCGCGTAACCATCTGTCAGTACATACTCTGGTTCAATCTTTAATGCATTAATTGCCCTGCGCATACCTTCAATATTGCACTTATGTAATCCAAGGGAATCAATCTCATCCACGCTAACTTCAATAATGGAATAGGAAGCCGACTCAGCAATTACAAGATCAAATAACCGCTCGCGCTTTGCAGGGGTTAACTCTTTAGAATCGCGAATCTCACCCAATGCTTCAGAGAGTGGATCTTTTAATATTACTGAAGCGATTACTAATGGACCTGCACATGGGCCTCGTCCTGCTTCATCAACTCCAGCTATTTTGGTAATTCCTGCTGCAAGGAGTTGTTTTTCAATCATTTAACTTATTACTTTTTTACTGGAAGCTTTCCTAGATCTTCGCCTTTTTCCAAAAAATCCCAATTGGTAAATGGCCAAACAATAAATGCAGCTCTACCAACAACCTTTGTTAATGGGACCATGCCTTTATTTACATCATCGGTGTGAAATCTGGAATCGGCACTTGCTGAGCGGTGATCTCCCATCACCCAGATGTAACCCTTTGGTACCGTTACATTAAATTTTGATTCACTTGGAAGATCATTTTCATAAACATATCTCTCGTTAACCGAGGTGCCATTAATCTGTAATTTTCCGGTCGCATCACAGCAAATTACTGTGTCACCACCTACGCCAATTACACGTTTGATTAAGAATTGCTTTGCTGGATCTGGCACTACGCCCAGAGTGATCAATCCATTTTTTATTTGCCCAGTGATTCCATTATTTGAATCCTCAGGAGCGGCACCTAGCCAATTATCGGGATCGGCAAATACAACAACCTCGCCACGTTTGATCTCAGAGAATAATGCGCCAAATTTATTGACTGCGATGCGATCGCCAATTTGTAATGTGTTTTCCATCGAGCCTGATGGGATAAAAAAGAAATGAAGAAAGAAGGTCTTAACGATTATTGAGACAATTAATGCCGAACCAACAATTATTGGAAGTTCGCGAAGGATTGAACCCTTCTTAGACATTAGAGCGCTGAGTCTTTAAGCGTTTGGTTTTTCTTCTGCAGCAGCTTCTGCTACTGGCGCCTCGGTTGCTGGCGTTTCTGCAACAGGTGCTTCGACAACCTCTTCAACAACCTCAGCTGCAGCAGGCGCTTCAACCTTCTCGGCCTTTACAGGTGGAACATATGCTGGCTCAACAATTACTTCACCATCTGCACCACGACGCTCTTTAATCTTTGTTGCCTTACCAGTTAAGTTGCGTAGGTAGTAAAGCTTTGCACGACGTGCTGAACCGTGACGAACAATTTCAATTCTTTCAATTACTGGAGTGTGTACAGGGAAGGTACGTTCTACACCGACACCGTATGAAATCTTGCGAATAGTAAAAGTTTCGCGAACGCCTGCACCTTGGCGGCGGATTACTACACCTTGGAAAACCTGGATACGAGACTTGTTACCTTCGATAACTCGTACGTGAACTTTTAGCTCATCGCCTGAACGAAAAGATGGGATGTCGGTTTTAAGTGAGACGGCATCTACAGCATCTAACACGTTCATTTATTTTCCTCTTTATCCTCTATCGATATCTTCTGTTGAAATCTTCTACTGCTTTGGTAATAAATCTTTTGCGCTTAAGAGCGAAGCCGTATCCTGCCACAGCGAGGGCAGATAGATCAATTTGAGTCAGATTTGGGCCAGTAGTTGAGCATGCAGAGAAGGGCCAGCACAGACCACCATATCCCCGTCAGGTGAGCCGCCAGTGCGTCCTGATATGAGGGCGCCAGCTTCAGTTGCTATTAATCCTCCTGCTGCAAAATCCCACTCCTTTAATGAACTTTCAAAGTAGGCATCAACTGCGCCCATAGCAACATAACAAAGATCAACAGCTGCAGCACCATTTCTGCGCAGATCTCGAATTTGTGGAATCAATCTTTGCATCCGTTCACCTTGCTCTTTACGTAACTCTAAATCATATGAAAAACCAGTTGCAATCAATGCTAAATTTAAATTTACTGGATCATTGCATTTGATTGAGTTGTTATTTAGAAACGCACCGCCGCCTTTAGTTGCCTTCCACAGAGAGTTAATTGTTGGCGCAAATACAACAGCCGCAATTACACCCTCTGAATTCTTAGCAGCAATTGAAATATTCCAACCAGGCAGGCCATATAAATAATTAACAGTTCCATCGAGTGGATCAATTACCCAAGTAATTCCAGATTTGCTTGAATGCGCAGCTCCCTCTTCAGCAATAATTCCATCATCTGGCCTGGCCGCCAATAAACTTTTTACAATCAAACTCTCGGCTTGCTGATCCATTTGAGTAGCAAAATCAACAGCGGAACTTTTCTCGGTAAAGGTAAATGAATCTGGGCGTTGCATTAAAAGTGCACCAGCTGACCGTGCTACCTCTTCGGCAAGTGATACCAACTCAAGGTTCAAATCTGCGCTCATGGTGTTATCTAATCACGCTAATTAGAGCCAGATTAACCAAATTTTAAGGGTGGCAGTTTTATTCGAAGAACCCTTTATGGCAATCTACTCTCATGAGCGAATCCACTGATTTACGGTTAACCGGTCGCTCCGCCGATGGCACAGAACTTGAATTAGTAGACCAAGATGGCAATAAATTTAATCTACGAATAAGTGATTCTCTTCGTGCAAATGTAAATCAACCTCGTTTAGCTGCGGTGACAGATTTTCAAGAAGAGGTTTCAACAACTGTTAAAGAGGTTCAAGCCAGATTACGTGGTGGCGAATCTATTGACTCTATTTCTCGCACAACAGATTGGTCGATTGAAAAGGTAGAAAACTTTGCTGGCCCAATTTTGCAGGAGCGCGCATTTATTATCGCGCAAGCACTTGCTACCCAAATTAAACGTGAACCTCATGCACCATATTTAGAGACTGCAGTCTCTGCCAAGTTAGCACCACGTGGTGTTGATATGGCTACAGTTGAATGGAATACCCATCGCAAACCAGATGGCAATTGGCAAGTAACTTTGTACTACCCACTTCGTGATGGTGCAGCGGAGGATATAAAGGGTGAAGCAACATGGTTATTTAACTTAGGTCGTCGCTCACTGCTTGCAGATGATGATGGTGCACGTTGGATTGGTGGCGAAGAGAAACAACAACGCCCAGAGACAACTGTCGGCATGGTTTACTCAGAAGCGCCAAGACTAGTTTCAATTAAAGAAGAGATTGAACCTTATAAGCCAACGTCAATGTCAGTGGTTGAAGATTTGCCAGATGAAGAGGCCAAAAAAGATGGTGTCACGAAGCGCATCAAAATTCCATCATGGGATGACATTATGTTTGGCAAGGATAAAGATTAATTAATTTGCAGTAAGCAGTGGAATATTTACCTCTATATCGGTTACTCCCCCATGATGTCCCACCATTCCAGTTTCTTCTCTAACTCTTGCCGGATCGACCAAAATCAAATCATTATTGGGAATCGCAATTAAATCACCCATCCGCTCTTTGGAATCCTCGGTTACAACATCACCAAATAATTTGTTAATTACCGCTTCATCTCGACTTAATACTTGAACCTGATCTTTATAAAACTCACGCCATTGTGCAATTGTTTCTGCCGCTGCGCCCTCTTTAATATAAATATGTCGAGCCCTAGGCTCGCCACCAATTAAGGTGACATTCTTAAGTAAATCATTCTCCTGACCCAAAATACTTTGCTGGGTGCTATTTACCATTCCATGATCTGAGGTAATCCATACTCTGGTACCTGCAGGGACTGTTGAAATTACCTTAGTAATAAACTCTGCAACTTGTTGCAATGCAGTAAGCCACTTATCTGAGCCAACTCCTTCGTTGTGCCCAGCGGCATCCAAAGTATTTAAGTAGGTATAAACAAAGGATGGTTGTGGCTTTACTGCAGCTGCAACTGCGGTGACCATTTCATCAATTCCATTTGCACCAATGTACTTAGCGCCGCGAAGTGCGGCTTGAGTAAAGCCACTTCCTTCGTATCTTTTTGCCGCTACATGTGAGACGGAAACACCAGATTGAACTGCACGTTCAAATAAGGTCGGCACCTTTTGCCACATAACAGGATCTACTCGCTCATCCCATTTGAGAGCATTTAATAATCGATTATCACTTCTTGGCACACGCACGGTGTAACCAAGCATTCCGTGCACGCCCGGCAATTCTCCAGTTCCTAATGTAGAAAGACTGGTTGCAGTAGTTGAAGGAAAATTTGCTTTTAGATTTGCCTGATTTTTCAATTGTGAAAATACCGTAAATTGATCTGCAAATTTATCTAGCGCATCCTGTCCCATGCCATCGATCAAAATTAAACACTCGCGTTGTGCGCCAACGCCTAATGAGAGTGCATCAGATGTATCCGGCACTGCGAGGGAATTGAAGATCGAATTTGTAAGATGAGAAAGCCCAAACTGATTATTCATTAAGTGGTGGGTGCTTTCTAATTCTAAGGTGAGCCAAATCCTATCAGCCAGCCAATTCATCGATAATTTGGCTTGTCGTTCGATACGAATTAACTGTTCTATTGGCAAGATACTCCGCATGGCCAAGACACCCAAAGCAACTCTGCCGAAAGCTGGCGAAAATCCTGGTCGCATCATCGATATCGATGTTGCATCGGAGATGTCAGAATCGTTTTTAGAGTACGCATACTCAGTTATTTACTCACGCGCATTACCTGATGCACGTGATGGATTAAAACCAGTACAACGACGCATCCTTCATCAGATGAATGAGATGGGCCTTCGTCCAGATAAAGGTCATGTTAAGTGCGCACGTGTTGTCGGCGATGTAATGGGAAAGCTTCACCCACATGGTGATGGTGCAATTTATGATGCGATGGTTCGTATGGCGCAATCATTTTCAATGCGCCTGCCATTAATTGATGGACATGGAAACTTTGGATCTTTAGATGCAGGCCCCGCTGCGATGCGTTACACCGAATCTCGCCTCGCCCAATCTGCGATGTTGATGGTTGATGAATCAGATGAGGACACCGTTAACTTTGGCGCAAATTACGATGGTCAATTATTAGAGCCACAAGTACTTCCAGCCGCCTTTCCAAACCTATTAGTAAATGGTGCAACTGGTATCGCAGTAGGTATGGCAACAAATATGGCGCCCCACAATCTTGGTGAGGTAATTGCAGCAACTAAGTTTTTAATGGAAAACCCAAAGGCTACTTTGAAGCAATTAATGAAGCATGTGCCAGCCCCTGATTTCCCAACGGGTGGATACTTAGTAGCAACTGAAGGCTTGGTAGATGCATACGCATCTGGCCGTGGCTCTTTTAAGGTTCGCGCTACTACAACTATCGAGAAAATAACCGCCCGCAAGCAAGGCATTGTCATAACTGAGCTTCCATACAACATCGGTCCAGAGAAGATTGTTGAAAAGATCGCTGATTTAGTTAAAGCCAAAAAGGTACAAGGCATCTCAGATATCGTCGATCTATCTGATGGCCAATCTGGAACCAAGGTAGTAGTTGAAATTAAAAATGGTTATGAGCCTCAAGAGGTACTAGAAAATCTTTATAAATTAACCCCCATGGAGGATGCCTTCTCCATCAACGCTGTCGCATTGGTTGATGGCAAGCCATTAACTCTTGGCTTAAAGGAGTTGCTACAGGTATTTATCGATCACCGCGTTGAGGTTGTAACTCGTAGATCTAAATTCCGTAAAGCAAAGGCACAATCTCGATTAAATCTAGTAGATGGCTTATTAAAGGCGATTGTTGATATTGATAAGGTAATTAAGTTGATTCGTGGCTCAGAGGATGCCACTGTTGCAAAGGCTGGATTAATCAAAACCTTTAAATTATCTGATGAACAAGCAACATATATCTTAGATATGCCGCTTCGTCGTTTGACCAAGATGAGCAAGATTGAACTCGAAACTGAAAGCAAAGAGTTAAAGGCTACAATCGCCTCCTTAACTGCAATCCTTAAATCTGAGGAAAGCATCAAAGCTAAGGTCGCTGAGGAGCTAACAGAACTTGAAAAGAAGTACGCATCACCTCGTCGCACCCGCCTTGTTGCTTAAGCAACATTGATCTCAACTAACGCGCTAGAGCTTCGTGCTGCCGCCAGACTTCTGGTTAAAGATGTAACTGTCCGCATCAACCATGGTGATCGAATTGGATTTGTTGGACGCAACGGTGCAGGTAAATCCACTTTAGCTAAGGTACTTGCTGGTGAAACTATGCCAGCAGGTGGCGCAGTAAATCGCACTGGAAAGATTGGTTACCTGCCGCAAGATCCACGCACTGGTGAAGATCAAGGCACAGTTTTAGATCGAATTCTCTCTGTACGTGAATTAGATCTGATTACAAAACGTATGCGCGCAGTTGAAGAGGAGATGGCAACCTCTGAAGGCACCGCCTTAGAAAAAGCAATGGAGCGCTACACCAGAGTTGAACATGAGTTCAGTGCAGCCGGTGGTTACGCAGCCGGTGCAGAAGCAGAGGCAATCGCATCTTCACTTGGCGTTCCCGATAATTTATTTGATCAAGAGTTAGCAGCGCTATCAGGTGGTCAACGACGCCGAATTGAACTTGCTCGAATTCTTTTCTCTGGAGCAGAAACCTTAATTCTCGATGAGCCAACCAACCACTTAGATGCAGATTCCATTATTTGGCTTCGCGAATTTCTACTTAAATACCCAGGTGGCTTAGTAATTATCAGCCACGATGTAAACCTAATTGAAACTGTGGTTAATCGAGTTTTTTACCTAGATGCCAATCGCAATGTGATCGATGTTTACAACATGACATGGAAAAATTACTTAATTCAACGAGAAGCAGATGAACACCGCCGCAAAAAAGAGCGAGCGATCGCTGAAAAGAAGGCGGAGATTTTGCAGAAACAGGCGGAGAAGTTTCGTGCTAAAAAAGATAAAGCCGCCTCTGCTCGTGCCATGTTTCGTCGCGCTGATCAATTACTAGCAGGCCTTGAAGATGTTCGAAAGGTGGACCGAGTCGCAAAACTTCGCTTCCCTACTCCATCTCCTTGTGGCAAAACACCTATAACAGCAACTGAACTTTCCAAATCTTATGGCTCACTTGAAATCTTTACCGATGTCGAGCTTGCAATTGATAAAGGATCTCGCGTTGTTATTTTGGGATTAAACGGTGCTGGTAAAACAACATTGCTAAGAATTTTAGCTGGCGATCTTCAGCCTGATACTGGCACGGTCGAAGCAGGTCATGGCTTAAAGATTGGTTATTACGCCCAAGAGCATGAAACTTTGGATTACGAGCGAACCATCTTGGAAAATATGCTGAGTTCATCACGTGAAATTCGGGAACCAGAGGCGCGCAATGTTTTAGGTTCATTCCTATTCACTGGCGATGATGTTCATAAGCCAGTAAAGGTTTTAAGTGGTGGCGAACGAACCAGATTGGCTTTGGCACTTCTTGTAGTAAGTGCAGCAAATGTTTTACTTTTGGATGAGCCAACTAACAACTTAGATCCCGCATCCCGCGAAGAGATTCTGGGTGCATTAACTGAGTATCAAGGCGCAGTGATATTGGTATCTCACGATCCAGGAGCGGTTGAAGCATTAAAACCAGAACGAGTTTTATTGTTACCAGATGGTGATGAGGATCTATGGAAAGAGGATTACTTCGATCTAGTTACGATCGATTAATTAAGCGTCAATCCGCTCGCGATCAATCTCAGCAGTTGAAATGAACTCTTTACGTGGTGCAACCTCATTGCCCATCAATAACTCAAAGATCGCCTCAGCCTTAGTTACATCCTTCATTGTGATGCGACGAAGTGTGCGCTTTTCTGGATCCATTGTTGTCTCGCGAAGCTGATCAGCATCCATCTCACCTAAACCTTTGTAACGCTGAATAGGCTCCTTCCAACGCTTGCCATCCTTCTTTAATTGAGCAATTACCTTCTTCATTTCATCATCGCTGTAGGTGTAATGAACCTCGCCCTTTTTGCCGCCAATTACATCAATGCGATGAAGTGGTGGAATTGCAGCAAATACTCGACCAGCCTCTACCAGCGGGCGCATATAAGAATTGAATAATGTGAGCAATAAGCAACGAATATGTGCACCATCAACATCAGCATCTGACATCAAAATAACGCGACCATAACGAGCATCATTAATGTCAAAGGATTTTCCAGAGCCTGCACCGATTACCTGAATGATCGATGCGCACTCATTATTTTCGAGCATCTGGGAAAGTGATGCCTTTTGCACATTTAAAATCTTTCCGCGAATTGGCAGAATCGCTTGAAACTCTGAGTTACGTGCCGCCTTGGTTGTACCAAGTGCTGAATCTCCCTCAACAATAAATAACTCTGTTCGATTAGCATCATCAGATCGGCAATCAGATAATTTAGTTGGAAGTGATGAGCTCTCTAATGCATTTTTGCGGCGCTGCAGATCCTTGTGTGAGCGAGCAGAGATACGAGTACGAGATGCGTTTGCAATCTTCTCAAGCAATGTGCGACCAGTTTGCTTCTCAATGCGCTTGGTGGATGCGAAATACTTTTTCATCTCATCTGCAACGACCTGGCTAACGATTTTGCTAGCAGCCGCTGTTCCTAAAACCTCTTTAGTCTGTCCTTCAAATTGTGGCTCTGACATTCGTACCGTTACAACCGCAGTTAATCCCTCTTGCACATCATCTTTAATTACATCTGCTTCATTATTTTTTAAAGTTTTAGTTGCACGAAGTGCATCATTGACCGCTTTGGTCATAGCGCGATCAAATCCTTGAACATGTGTTCCGCCCTTAGGCGTTGAAATAATATTTACAAAGGAAGCAATTGTTGGCTCGTAACCATTTCCCCATTGCATTGCAATATCGACTCCCATTTCACGGGCTACCTCAGTTGGAGTCATATGTCCTTTTTCATCAAGGACAGGAACAGTTTCGGTGTAATTACCAGAGCCGGAGATTCGAATTACTTCACCGACAGGATCATCTGGGCGAAGGAAGGTGCAGAACTCTGAGATGCCACCTTTATGGAAAAAGGTTTCACTTGTCTTAACCTTTGTTCTGCGATCATTTACAACCAAGGTTAAACCTGGAACTAAGTAAGAGGTCTGGCGAGCGCGAGCATAAATATCCTCGATCGAAAGCTCTGCCTCTTTTAAGAAAATTTGTTTATCAAACCACCATTTAATTCTGGTGCCAGTTACCTTTGCGGAAACTTTACCAATTACACGAAGTCCTGATTTTTCAGTAAATGTTGCATTTGGTCCATCGCCCTCGAATATTCCAGGGTTGCCGCGTTTGAATGACATCCAATAAATTTTGCTATCGCGATCTACCTCTACATCAAGACGTGATGCAAGTGCGTTAACCACTGATGCACCCACACCATGCAAACCGCCTGATGGCGCATATGATCCGCCGCCAAACTTTCCACCTGCGTGAAGTTTGGTCATTACAACCTCAACACCAGTTAGTCCGGTCTTTGGTTCCTTATCAACAGGAATTCCACGACCATCATCATGAACCTCTACAGATCCATCTGACTCCAAATTAATTTCAATTGTTTTGCAATGTCCAGCAAGTGCTTCATCTACTGCGTTATCAATAATTTCCCAAAGGCAGTGCATTAATCCACGGGAGTCGGTTGTTCCGATATACATTCCTGGACGTTTGCGAACCGCATCTAATCCTTCAAGGACAGATAAATCCTTTGCGGTGTAACTGGTGGCTATAGCTTCGCCATTATCGGTATTTTTTGATTTGGTAGCCACGGGGGCATAGATTATCGGCGGTATTACTAGATATAGATGATCAACACCTACTCACCCCTAGAAATATCTAATTATGAGATTTATCCACATTTTCTACGGAAAAATTAACCATTTTGAAACAGTAATTGCCTGCAGGGAATAAAGGTTCATGGTTTGATGTTCCCCTTGCTACATAAGGTAGTAAAGACCGGCAAAACAGATTAGGAGCAATTGATGTCAGATCAGATCACAATGGAGCAAACCCCATTGAACTCTCTAGATCGTTGTGACCGCTGTGGCGCCCAAGCATATGTTCGGGCATTACTTGCATCAGGTGGCGAATTAACATTTTGCGCACACCACGGCAAAGAGTATGCCGAGGGTCTAAAAACTGTTGCTGCTCGAATTCAAGATGAAACTGAAAAGTTAGTTGAGCAGTCAATCAATTAATCGGCGATGAACTCCGAGGCTTTATGTGAACCATCGCAAAATGGCTTTTCCTTTGAATGACCACAGCGACATAATGAAAAATCAGTTTTAGTATCTAAAACATTTCCATCAGCATCAACAAAATCAACAGTTCCAGTAACACGAATTGAGCCATTTGGCTTTACTCGCATAGTTATCTTCTCGCTCATTTGAAAATCCTTCTCTTAATCTAGGTAATCGCGCAGTACTTGCGAACGTGATGGGTGACGAAGTTTGGACATTGTCTTGGATTCAATCTGGCGAATACGCTCGCGAGTTACCCCGTAAACCTTGCCGATTTCATCAAGGGTCTTTGGTTGTCCATCTGTTAAACCAAATCGCATTGCAACTACTCCTGCTTCGCGCTCTGACAAGGTATCTAGAACTGAGTGCAACTGTTCTTGCAGCAATGTAAATGAAACTGCATCAGCTGGCACGATCGCTTCGGAGTCTTCAATTAAATCTCCGAACTCAGAATCGCCCTCTTCACCAAGTGGTGTGTGTAGTGAGATTGGCTCGCGGCCATACTTCTGAACCTCAACCACCTTCTCTGGTGTCATATCAAGCTCTTTTGCTAACTCTTCAGGTGTCGGTTCGCGACCTAGATCTTGCAACATCTGTCGCTGTACACGAGCTAACTTATTAATAACTTCAACCATGTGCACTGGAATACGAATTGTTCTGGCTTGATCTGCCATCGCACGTGTAATCGCCTGACGAATCCACCAGGTTGCATAGGTAGAGAACTTGTAACCCTTTGTGTAGTCAAACTTTTCTACCGCACGAATCAAACCTAAGTTACCCTCTTGAATTAGATCAAGGAAGAGCATTCCGCGGCCGGTGTAGCGCTTTGCAAGAGAAACAACCAAACGAAGGTTTGCTTCTAGTAAGTGATTCTTTGCGCGTTGACCATCCAGCACAATTTGTTCATACATGCGCTTGGTCTTCTTATCCATCTTTTTGTCTTGCGCAATCTTTTCACCAGCAAATAGACCTGCTTCAACTCGTGTTGCTAGATCTACCTCCATCTCCGCATTAAGAAGTGCTACGCGGCCAATTAATTTCAGGTAATCCTTAACTGGGTCAGCAGTTGCACCGGCGGTTAATACTGTTTGCTC
>JACCDW010443935.1_pt1 | contig 11384 bp, 7 predicted proteins | sample 7449781 | NCBI WGS metagenome assembly JACCDW01 (sample SAMN15323449, study PRJNA562643) | freshwater metagenome | isolation source: river surface water | place: USA:Blue River Watershed | collected 2017-08-18
GATACATCTAAGTGGGCAACCATAAACGGAAGTGTAATAACAACTAAAGTAGAATTATTATAATGGCGTTAGGATATTACAATAGATACAATCTTTTTTACATCAATGGTGAACAAACTGTTGTTCCTTATGTTACAATACCTACAAAACCTTCAGATAAGGTTTATGTTTATAAGGTTGGTGTGAGTAGATTAGATAAAGTTTCTCAAGAATATTATGGTACACCATTCTTCGGTTGGTTGATATTACAAGCAAATCCTGAATATAGTGGTATGGAAAATAATATATTTGACGGTGCTGTATTGAATATTCCGTATCCTTTAGTAACTTCTTTACAAGATTATAAATCAGCCGTAGAGGCACACTTCTTCTATTATGGTAGGTAATGGTTTGGCGGACAACTCAGGGAACATTTTTGTTGAGGCGGCATATAACAATGTTATATTAGTCGACCCCAACAAAACATGGCGTGTTGCCTCAAACGGACAACAAGTTATCGAAGAAAGACTTGTTGACCATGAGAACTTGGTTATGTATGCTAACCTTGAAGCTGAGATATTGCCGAGAACAAAATTAGCATTAGGAACAACACCACAAGATAACATTAGAACGGTATCATTGGCGAAGATTAATTTCTTACGTCCAAATGATGAAGATTTTTTAAATACCGGTTATTATGATGATTTAACTGGTTTAGGTTCCACAGAAAAGAAAGCCCGATTACAAAGATACGAAGATTTAGTTGATACCACTGAAGGTAAAAAATATTACAAACAGAGATTTCAAACTAACTTAGGTAGTACTGTAGACCCAGGACTTTTGGGTATTACAAGTATTGATGTTAATACAAATCTATCTTTTATCCCTGAAGTAACAATAAGATTGGAAGATGTTCAGGGTAGAGCATTATTTGAATTGGGAGACCAATCACCATACGCGGCATTTTTTAACTTACCGTATCCAGTATTCTACTTGACTATGAAAGGATATTATGGTCAGGCAATTAGGTATCAATTAAACTTACATAAGTTTAGTGCTGACTTTAATTCAATGAGTGGTAACTACATGGTTACACTTAATTTCTTTGGATACAAATACAACATATTAAATGAAATTTCAATGGGACACTTAGTTGCTGTTCCACACATGTATGAAACGGCATTTAATTTTTCCAAAACAATTGGTGGTGAAACACTGTATGGTTCTTCTGAAACCCAAGTTATAAACTCAGCCCAAAACATTCCATCTTCAACAGAATCAAACTCATCGGTGAGTATTGATACTATTGACGCAAGGGGACTTCAGAAAATAAATGAAGTATATTCAGAATACGTTGCCAAACAATTAATTCCTGCGGATTTCCCAAGATACACGGTTGCTCAACTTCAATACAAATTAATGAAGTTAGAACAAACAATTTTGGATGTTTACAAAGACAAAGCAGATTTACAACCATTAACAGATGCTGAGGATTATAGAAAAGGTCTGTTGGGTTATTATGAAAAAGTTCGTGGTTCAAAGACCTCATGGTTTGCCGAATACATGAGTCCAAATCCATATTATTTAATAAACTCGGACAATAAAGTTTATACATTTAAACAAAATGAAATAAGTTTTATTAAAAGAGGTGAGAGTAAATTAAAATCTTTAGTTCTTGAGGGTAATAGTGCCTTGGACGAAAACGCAACTTTTGGTTCTATTAGAGGTACTGCAAACTACAAGATTACTAATCAAATCACGTATAACACATTCACAATATTCCAACCATTAGAAATTGATTGGAGACGTACTTTTGTTGCTCAAACGGGAATTGTAAATCCAACTGCGGTTCAAATATCGCAATTCCAAGCATCTGAAATATTGAAGTGGGGTGTTAGAGGTGAAGTGACACAACAAGGTATTAAAGAAGTTAAGTTACCATTTTTCACTTTTGATGGACCAGGTAGATTTGAAAGTTTGGTTAGGGACATGGAAGGTCAACTCAACGCAAAACAAAATTCAATTGAGTTAGAAATTTCGGAAAAACTACAAAAAACAATTTCGTCACCAACTACGGGTATTGGATTTGTACCAAGTGTTAGAAATGTGTTGGCGGTTATTATGGCATCTACTGAAGCATTTATCAGATTGATGAATGATGTCCATACAAAAGCGTGGGATGTTAGAAGAGACCCTGTAAGAAGAAATGTGATATTGAATCCGTCAATTACAGCACCAAATCCTGATAACAAATTTAATGTTCAATACGCAGCAAATGCCAATCAACAAAGTGTGGATAATGCTGAATTAGATGTATATCCATGGCCTCAAATTTTTGTTGAAAATACAGACCCTGAAAAGGCTAAATATGAATTATCTTACCCAGGTGACCCATCAATTGTTGATTTAACAAAGGGTTACCTTTATGACAAATGGCCTGAAGTAGAGTTTTTGGAAGAATATTTGAAGGGAGTTACTCAAAAGTATCAACCACCAATTTCAACACCTCTACAAGATAATGAAACTTCGTTAACACGAAGAATTAATATCAACGCAATTTTGTTTCCATATTCAAATTTAGCGTTCCAAAACAAAAACCAAATTAAATACTTGTATGAAATTTATGAAAGACAATCCATATATTCTTACTACACTAATTTTGGTAGATTAATTAATAGCCCTGAAAAGAGTGATATTATTAATCTTGTTGGAACAACAGAGGCGAGAAATATAATTCAAAGTTTGGGGGTTAGTAATCCATACTTGATTCAAACCTTAAAGAACACACCATTAAATGCCACGACTTTCCCTGAAGTTTTGAGAAATTCATCTTTGGATGGTCAAGGTAGATTATGGCAAACATATATTAGAGGTGATTTTACCACAGATTATTTGAGAAATTCTGTAGACCATCCTAACGGTATCTTACCGATTGACATTTTTAACGTTGGGACACAGAATGATAGTCTTAATAATCCTGATTTAAGTGCGTTGGCTTCTCTATCTGTATATGTGGATGAACCACAATTACAGACATTACAAGAGATGTTAACCAGTACTATAACCAATACGCCACAAGTAACAGATTTATACCCATACACTAATGAGACTTGGGATGCGGACAATTTGGTCGAGTTCCAATTAGTAAGTGGTACTGAAAATGTGTTTAACACTACAAGAACATATAATTTTTATAGTCCAACAAAAACTATAACAAACTTTTCAGACCCGGTTGATTATAATGAAATAAGACCTGTAACATCGTTTAATTATATTGAAACACAAAAACCTGACTACACTTCAGGTTTGGTTCAGTTATACGGTAATAGAACTTTATTGTTACCAACCGAAGGTATTGTTTCAAATACACCTCCAACAAATAATATTGAATTTAGTCAACTTGAGATTAATACTACAACCTCAATGCTGAATACACCTTATTTTATTAATTCAATATTATATGGTGTAGAACAAGACCAAGCAGGTCAATCAAGCCCATACAAGCAATCAGCATACTTGTTTTTAAATTCTTTACCGTTAGCAACATTAAAAGAAAGATATAAAACGTATTTAGGTCCGGGTAATACTATTTCATTAGATTACATTTTCGCATCTTTCAAAAAGTTTGGTGCCGTACACAGACTACCTTATGTATGGATTTTGAAATATGGTTCTCTATGGCATAGATATAAAACTTCAGTTGAACAGGGACAAGATATTTTAAGTCCTATATGGGGTAATTTTGATTATGCTGGTCAATACGACCCAACATCGGCAACACCAAACACAAGTAAGACTTATACTGTTGGTAATTTCTCATATACATTACAAAAAGAAACCTTTATCAATAATGTAAGGACGGTTGAAATGGATTTAGGGTTTTACCCTAAAACAGTTAATAGTTTTAACTATTTCTTAAATGGTAGAAACTTATTTACAAATTATAGTGATGGTGAAATAACACAGGCGATTAATAATGGTATGAAAGTTATTAATCTTGCGGACTCTAATATTACAATAACAACCATAGATACCACAGGATTATCAACTACTATTGATTTAAGTACTTATTCTGTCGTAATACCTGACACAATTCCTGAGTCAAACCCAAGTATTACAAGTTGTTCTCTAAACGCTACAACACCACAAACAAACTATTATATTTTACCATCATTTGGTTCTCAACAAAACGAAATAAAATTCAAATGTTTCAATTCAATTGGAACGTTAACTGAGCCACTTTACAATAATAATTCGGTGTTTAATGGTTCTGTAAGAACTTTTTGGTCTTTACCAAACTATGGTTATTTTGACACAACTGACATTGAAAGACCAAATATTACAGACTATTTTGTTACCGATAATACTTTAGGTACTGCAGCATTTAAGTTTTCTAATACTAACGACTACGCCGAGTTTGATGAAGTATTCACAGTATTTGAAAAGAGTATATTGGATTTGATGGAAAGTGAGTTTTTAAATTTCTCACAATCATCAACTAAGTTTACGAATACATTTATTACTGCATCAAGTAGTTCTGTTGGTCTTGAAACCTTTGGTATTGAAAATGTTCAGAACGACAAATTCAGAAATTTTCAACTATTGTTTAGAGATTTAATGAGTGTTCCTCTACCACAATCTTCAGGTCAGCAAATGATATTGGACATGGTGGATTCTCAATACAGTTTGGGTATGTCAAAAATTCAAAATCTAATGAATTATGATGTTGCTTTGAAACTTGGGAATCCTACAAATTATGATAAAAGAGTTTGGTTATCCTACATACAACATATTACTAACACACCTCAACTTACAGAACCAATTCAATGGCAACCGTACCAAGTGTTAACAACAACATCACCAAATTTTTTGAATACAATTCAGAGTCTTAGGTTGAATTTTGGTACATCTACAATTGCTGATGCAAACACTTATAATATTGAGTTTTTTAACCTATCTAATATAGAATTAAGTCCTCAAAATATAAGTGACTTGAATACATTGGCAAAAATGTATACAACCCAAAAGTTAGAAAATAATAATTTAACGATTCAAGATTTTGCGGGACAGTTAAATGCTTGGATAAATGACCACACAACATTCTTCAACGATACATTAAATTTAACTAATACTAAAATTAAAAAACCTGACACAGGTTTACCTGATGTTACGGAGGTTCCTGAAGGAATAATTCAATCACAATGGGATGGAAATCAAACAAAGGTTGAATTATATGAAATGTTTAAGGCTTTGAATGATAAATGGATTGCAGGTTATGATGATACGAGAACATTGTTTGAAGATGTATTGTTCTTAGATAGAGCATCAAGAAATGTTGGTGACAAAGTTATTATCGATATTTTTGCTCTACAACAGATGGTTGACCCTGAGTTCATGAATTTGAAAATGAGTGTGTTTACTTTCATTAGTGGTATCTTAACACAAAATCATTTCTCTGTAATGCCCGTTCCGGCTTACGTTAATTTTTATAATGTTCAGAATTCACCCGCACCATTACCTGTGACTGTCCAACCATCACAAGAGTTTGCCAATCAAATGTGGGGAACCTATATGACTGTTGATACAAGACAATCAGGACCAAAACTTGTTTGTTTCTATACGGATAGACCATCGTCATATTTGGATATGAAAGATAATAAGAATTATCTATTCAGAAGTGATTCGTTTGATTTGAGAAATGAACAACTAAACCCGTTCTATGAAGACTTCTCAACTAAAACCGATTATGCTTTATCAAATAGAGTTGTTGGTTTCAATGTTGATATTGGTACCCGTAATCAAAATATATTCTATTCGTTTTCAATTAGACAAGATACAGGAAAGGCAACCTCTGAATCAATTCAACAAATTAACTTGATGGCTAATAGTGCTACGGGAAGAAGTACTGCAACACAAAATGTTTCATTGTATAACATCTACAAGAACATGAGTTATGAGTGTGAGGTGGTTGCTTTGGGTAATGCATTACTTCAACCAACCATGTATTTTAACCTTAGACACGTCCCAATGTTTAATGGTTCATACATGATTACTGAAGTTCAACATCAAATTCAGCCAGGACAATTCCAAACTAAATTTACGGGTATTAGACAGAGTTACATGTCATTACCAAGAATAGATGTATATCTTCAAAGTATTAAAACTAATTTAGTATCTAAACTATTACAACAATATAGAAATACTAAAGATAATCCTTTACAGACATCGTCAACTACTACTCAAGCAAATAACGCAAATCAAACTGTTCAGACAAATAATCAAATTGCTGCACAAAATTCTTGTACGTCTAAAGTTTCATTCCCATATTTAGAATCTGAGTTTGCTTTCCAATCAGTTGCAGGTAAAACGTTTATTTACACACCGCAACAGTTTTATGATGAAATAAGAAAAGTTGAACAAAGACCTGAGGTGGTTTATGGTATATTTGTAATTTCTTGGATGTCATCAGGTATTGAAAATAAGTTTAAGGGTTATGACTATAACTTTGGTAAAATTACTTTGACTAGTGATTATGGTCCGTTAGGTGACAAATATTTCACAAACACATACACTTGTCAATCAGCAACAACTGAAAAAAATAGTAATGTAACTCTCCCTTATGTTAGTTTTGTTACTTTACAAGATTATATCTTATTTGTGAGAGACAAGATTGTACCAAGTATACAGAGAATCAAGAGTAGTGGTATGATACCTTATTACTTACAAAATTGGCCTTACGATAAACAAGTTACTGAAACACAAAATATCACTCTTAGTGCGTCGTATGCTAAAGCCAGAGATTTATTAAATAATTTAAATCCACCAATTAGTAGTGTCTTATTACCACCAGTACCAGAACCTAACCCAACAAGAAACCTTGGTAATGTTGTTACCGCAACACCACCATGCCCAACACCTTCAGTTTCTACAGTATTTGTTCAAGGTCAAGGACCTGGAACTGGTAATATACCTCCAACACCAACACCAAGTACATCAAGTCTTCCACCAATAACAACTGATGATGTTATTTTGGCGAACGCTTTAACGCTGAATCAGTATGATTTGACTATTGATTATGTTTCAAGTATTGATAATAGATTAAGCGGTATATTAACACTTAATAGTGGTCAACTTGTCAATAGTTATCCAACAACGTTGGTAATCAATCAGGAGAATTTGGTTCAATCGGTACCTGTAGCATTCTTTGAGGTGTCAGGTAATACTGTAAGTAATAATTCTGATGGTACTTTTGTATCTCAAAATACATGGAATATTGCATTAGAGAAAATAACGGAAAATGGTGATTACTTTGTTGAATTTGTTGCAACAGTAAGAACCCCCGCAAGAGTTTATAATTTTACAACAACGTTAGGTATTTTACCACTTGATTGTCCTAATTTAGGGTACAAAGCAAATGATATTGTTTCGGTGAGTGTGTTAAATTCTATCGTGAATAATTTCTGTTGTAGTTGTTACCCTGATGGTACAGGTAGTAAAATAGTTAACTTCAAAGGAGTCCAATGTAAACAGGTTGGTTCTAATTGCTAATAAATCAAACTTTATAGATATTTATAATAAAAAATCTCAGATTATGGATTTAAATAATAGATTAAATCAGTACCTTGGTAAACAAGCCAGAATTTCATCAAAACCAAATGGTGATGGTACAACAGAAGTATGTGACCTTGACACGGGTGATTGTTATGTTATCCGTGAAAAAGATGGTCTAATAGAAAGAGCCGGTCATCAACATACTGTGAATCGTAAAGTAAAAGTAGAAACCGTACACGGAATAAAAACCTTATTAAATGGTTAATCGATGAATTTAGATAAGAAACTACTCAAAGAGATTGAGAGACACCATAGAATTAATAAATACATTAGTGAACTAGCGTTGCCTGCTGAAGGAGATGTTCCACCGGCAGCAACTGAACCTGGTGCACTTCCTGCAGAAGCACCTGCTGATGCACCTGCACCTGATGCATCAACACCACCAACAAAAATTGATGTTAAAGCTGATGCTGACGTTACTAAAATAGATGATGAAGGTGACACTGATGAAACAAGTGGAGGGTCAGAAGAATTGGATGTGACTGATTTGGTTAAGTCTCAAGAAAAGATTGAACAAAAACAAGAAGAGTATTTTAATAATTTGTTTGGTTACATTCAAAATTTAGAATCTAAACTTGGAGAAATGGGTCAAGTTATTGATAGATTAAATGCAATTGAAACCAAAATTGAAAAATATAGAGAGAAGACTCCACAAGAAAAACTTCAACTAAGAAGTTTGGATTCAGGACCCTTCAATCAAAAATTAAGTGATTTCTTTGACGATAAGAAAGAAGATTTCGAAAAGGCGGGTAAACACGAGTATGTTCTAACTTCAGATGAGATTGAGAATGTGAACCCATCAGAAATTAAATCTACTTTCAGACCCGACCAAGAAGAAGAAGATAAATTTAAGTTTTGATTTTTAAGAATTTTTTACTATATTAAGGTTGTGGACACCCACAACCTTTTTTTTTATTTGACTATTTGAAATTGAATTTATAACTTTGAACTAAACTTTAAAAATTAACAAAAACTATTATGACATCATCTTTAGACGCAGTACTCGCACAGTATGAACAGGCACAGAAAAACAGCTCAGGCGGAGAAAACCGTATGTCTACAGAAGAAAGAATGAAGAAGTACTTCGCTCTTATTCTCGACGAAAAATCAAACTCAGGAACACGACGTATCCGAATCCTCCCTACCAAAGACGGTAGTTCACCATTCAAAGAAGCTTGGTACCATGAAATCCAAGTTGGAGGTAAATGGCAAAAATTCTACGACCCAGGAAAAAATGACAATGAACGTTCACCTTTGAATGAGGTTTATGAAGAACTCATGTCAACAGGTAAAGAATCTGATAAAGAATTGGCTAAACAATACAAATCACGTAAGTTTTACATTGTAAAAGTAATTGACCGTGACCATGAGGAAGATGGAGTGAAGTTTTGGCGATTCAAGCACAACTATAAGAATGATGGTATTCTTGATAAGATTATTCCAATTTGGAGAAACAAGGGTGATGTTACTGACCCTGAGAAAGGTCGTGACCTTATCATTGAATTGACAAAACAAAAGACTCCTAAAGGAGCGGCATACACAACTGTGTCAACAATTATGTATGAAGACGCGGCTCCGATTCATACCGATAAAGCGGTTATGAAAGAGTGGGTAGACGACGAAATGACATGGTTGGATGTTTACTCTAAAAAACCTGTCGAGTACTTGGAGGCAATTGCTCGTGGTGAAGTTCCACGTTGGGATAGTGACAAAGGTGGTTATGTTTATGGTAACGATGAAACAGGAACACAAACATTTGGTGGTTCATCAATGAGTTCATCAACACCAAGTTACACTGACCCCCAAGCTAACGCGGAGGTTGACGAGGACTTACCATTCTAATTTAACTGAGCATGGACACTTGCATAGACATAGTGTCCATGCTTTTTTTTAACACACACAAAAAATGAAAATAAGAAAATTAATGTACGAATCACTCATCAAAAAATATGAGAGTGAGATTGCGGAATCTGAGGCGACTTTGATGGTGTACATGGAAAACCCTGTAGGTATTGGGGAGCATCCACAACACTTGGAAGAGATGGATAAGTTTGTTGAGAAATTGGCAAACGCGCAAGATAAAATGGAGACCCTGAAAGAATTTTACAATTACAACTATGGCAATTAAGAAAACCGATTTCAATTCAGTAAAGAAGAAATTCTCTACTTCAGCCAAATACAAACCCCAAAGGTTTTTTGACTGTGGTCCTGATTTCTTGGATGCTGTAGGTTTACCTGGTCCGGCTATTGGACATATCAATATGTTCTTGGGTCACTCAGATACGGGTAAAACAACTGCGATGATTAAAACTGCGGTGGATGCTCAAAAGAAAGAGATTCTACCTGTGTTTATCATCACGGAACAGAAATGGAGCTTTGAACACTCAAAGTTGATGGGTCTTCAATGTGAAGAGGTGGTTGACCAAGAAACGGGTGAAATGGATTGGGACGGGTTCTTTATCTTTAACAACAACTTTGATTACATTGAACAGATTACTGATTACATCAACAGTTTGTTAGATGCTCAAGAAAAGGGTGAATTGGATTACAGTTTATGTTTCCTGTGGGATTCTGTTGGTTCTGTACCTTGTAAGATGACTTACGAAGGTAAAGGTGGTAAACAACACAATGCGTCGGTTTTATCTGACAAGATTGGTATGGGTATCAACCAACGTATCTCGGGTTCTCGTAAAGCGGAGTCAAAGTATGAAAACACTTTGATTATCGTTAACCAACCTTGGGTTGAACTTCCTGACAATCCATTCGGACAGCCTAAAATCAAGGCTAAGGGTGGAGAGTCTGTTTGGCTTAACTCATCTTTGGTGTTCTTGTTTGGTAACCAAAAGGGAGCGGGTACCACCAAGATTACGGCAACCAAGGATAAGAGAACTGTGAAGTTCGCTTCTCGTACCAAAATCTCCGTAATGAAAAACCACATCAATGGTTTGGGTTACGAAGACGGTAAGATTATTGTCACACCTCATGGTTTCTTGGCGGGTAAAGATACTGCGGAAGAGAAAGCTTCTATTGAAGCGTACAAGAAGGAGTATTCTGACTATTGGAAAGAAATCATCGGTTCAGATGGTGACTTTGTGTTGAAAGAGGAAAAAGAACCTATTGAATAAACTTTTGTGAAGACCCTATTAGTTGATGGAGATAATTTATTTAAAATCGGTTTCCACGGAGTCAGAGACTTTTTCGTGGAAGGCGAACACATTGGTGGGGTATTTCACTTCCTCAACACCATTCGTCGCCAGTTGGACGAAAATGAGTTTGACAAAGTTATCGTCTTTTGGGACGGCAAAAACAACTCACAATCAAGACGTGAGTTATATCCTGACTACAAACTAAACCGAAGGAATGATATGACTGAAGCCAAGCTTGAGTCATATTACTTCCAAAAATCAAGGGTGAAACAATACCTTGAAGAGTGTTTTGTTCGTCAGATTGAAGTTGATGGTAATGAGTCTGATGATTTGATAGCCTATTATTGTTCGTTGGCGACAGACGAAGAAAAGGTTGTTTTTTCATCAGACCGTGACCTTTTACAAATCATCTCGGAGAGTACTTCCATTTATTCTCCAATCAAGAAAATCAGTTATAATTACGGAGACAAGATAAAGTTTGGTGATGTTCATATACCTCACCAAAACGTTCTTGTTGTTAAAGTTTTTTTGGGAGACAAGTCGGATAATATCTTTGGTATTGACCGTCTTGGTGAGAAAACTTTTATCAAATTATTTCCTGAGATTGTTGATAATGTATTAACTGTTACCGATATTTTGGATAAGACA